>Ga0316204_10000454_pt1 | contig 151559 bp, 113 predicted proteins | sample 6monrhotite_MG_2_FD_205661 | JGI IMG/M metagenome (GOLD analysis project Ga0316204, IMG submission 205661) | Microbial mat bacterial communities from mineral coupon in-situ incubated in ocean water Damariscotta River, Maine, United States -... | ecosystem: Environmental > Aquatic > Marine >... | reverse complement strand
TTGGACGGGTCGAGACGCCCTCGGCGTCAGGCCCGGCCAAGGGCTGGCATGCCGCCCCCGGAAGGCAGGTCGTCGCCGGGTGGACGGTCCGAGACGCCCTTGGCGTCAGGACCGGCCGACCCGGCCGACCTGCCTGGAGGACATCCTCCGCCCCCGCGCAGCCTCCGCGGAAGCTCCACCGCCCGCATCTCCTCGAGAAGGACGTCCGAACGCGCATCCGTCCCTCCGCCGAAGCACCCGCCCGCCCCGCCTCCGTCCCTCCGCCGAAGCACCCGCCCGCCCTGCCTCCGTCCCTCCGCCGAAGCACCCGCCCTGCCTCCACCGCCCACCAGCACGGACCTTCGAGGAGCGGTCCGACCGGCGGCCCACCCATCGAAGCGTCTTCTCCTTCGGCGCGGGCACGGGCGCTAGCTGGGGGCCAGCGATACGAACGGCGCCCACTCAGGAGCCTCCATGCCCGCCCAGCCCGGCATCCTCGCCGCGGTCCCCCAGGCCGCGACCTTCCTCCGCCTGGGCCTCCGCCCCGGCGTCGACGCGGCCGATGCGCTCGGCCCCCTCATCACCCCGGCGGCCCACGTGTTGGTGGGTCTCGGCGCCGGCCTGCTCGCCGAGCTCGGGGTGCACGTCCCCCGTCTGCGGCCCATGGAGCCCCTGGTCGCCGACGGCCTGGCCATGCCCGCCACCCCAGGGGACCTCTGGCTCCGCGTCGACGGCGCCGACCCCGGCGAGGTGCTCCACCGCATGCGAGCCCTCGATCTCTGGGGCTTCCGGATCGACGACGAGACCCATGGCTTCCAGCACGGCGAGAGCCGCGACCTCTCGGGCTACGAAGACGGCACCGAGAACCCCACCGGCGACACCGCCGCAGCGGTCGCCCTCGCCCCCGATGGCAGCGCGATGCTGGCCGTGCAGCGCTGGGTGCACGACTGGGACGCCTTCGACGCCATGACGAAGGAGCAGCAGGACCACACCATCGGCCGTGAGCGCGTGTCCAACGACGAGCTCGACGACGCCCCCGAGGCCGCCCACGTCAAGCGGACCGCCCAGGAGAGCTTCGAGCCGGAGGCCTTCGTGGTGCGACGCTCGATGCCCTGGTCCGACGACCGCGGAGCCGGGCTCGTCTTCCTGGCCTTCGGCGCCACCCTCGACCCCTTCGAGGCACAGCTCCGCCGCATGATGGGCAAGGACGACGGCATCACCGACGCGCTGTTCGCCTTCACTCGCCCCGTCGACGGCGCCACGTTCTGGCTTCCCGGCATCGACGGCGACGGCATGCTGCAGCTCGGCTGAGCCATGCCCCCGTCCCCTCCGCGGTTACCCTGACCATCGGAGGCACTGCATGGGCGATGGGCCGCGCTACCTGGGCATCGATCTGGGCACCACCAACTCCGCCGCCGCCGTGTTCGATGGCCACGAGGTCACCACCGTCCGCAACCGCGACGGTGCCCTGCTCACCCCCTCAGTGGTGCACCTCGATCGCAAAGGCCGTCAGCTGGTCGGCGCCCGCGCGTACCGTCGGCTGGAGAAAGACCCCGACAACGCCCACGGTGGCTTCAAGCGCCTCATGGGCACCGACAGCACCTTGGCCTTCCCGGCAGCAGACACCGTTCGAAGCCCCGTGCAGCTGTCCACGGCCATCCTCGAGGCCCTTCGACAAGACGTCGCCGACGCGCTCGGCTTCATGCCGGAGACGGCGGTCATCAGTGTTCCTGCGCTGTTCGAGCTGCCCCAGACCCGCGCCACGGCCGAGGCCGCCGAGGCTGCTGGCTTCACCAAGGTCGAGCTCATCCAGGAGCCCGTCGCCTCCGCACTGGCAGCCGGCTGGCGAGCCGACGACGAGGAGCCAGGCCCGTGGCTGGTCTTCGACCTCGGCGGCGGCACCTTCGACGCCTCTCTCCTCGAGACCCGCGACGGCCTCCTGAGGGTCGTGGGCCACGACGGCGACAACTTCCTCGGCGGCCGCGACATCGATCGCGCCATCGTCGACTGGGCGCTGCAGCAGCTCGCCGACGACGGCACCCCCATCGACCGCACCGACCCGGCCCATGCGGCCGCCCTCCGCCGGCTCCTCACCGCCGCAGAGGAGGCGAAAATCGAGCTGTCACGACGTCAAGAGGCCGAGCTGACGGTGTTCGACCTCTTCGACGGCCCCGACGGCCCCATCGACGTCGACCTCGCGTTGGACCGCACGACCCTCGATGCGCTAGCGAAGCCTCTGGTGGAGCGCTCCCTGAAGGTGTGCCGAGCGCTGTTGACCGCACATGGGCTCACCCCCCCCGACCTGCGCCGCATCGTGTTGGTCGGCGGTCCCACGGTGATGCCCGCCGTCCGGGAGCGGGTGGCCGAGGCCCTCGGCGCACCCCTGGCCCAGGGCCACGACCCGATGACCCTCGTGTCCCGTGGGGCCGCCCTGTACGCCGCCAACGCGGCCCTCGACGCGCGGCCCACCACCGACGCCCCCAACCCCCAGGACGTGCGAAGGCTCTGGCTGCAGTACCCCACGCTGTCGAGCGACCTGTTCCCCCACGTCGCCGGACGCCTCCTCGACGGTTCCGGCCCCGCACCGAAGGCCGTGCGCTTCGCTCGGGAGGCATGGAGCTCCGAGTGGTGCGAGCTCGGACCCGATGGGGGCCTCGTGGTGATGCTCGAGCTCGAGGCTGGGGCGGCCAACACCTTCGCCATCGAGGCTCGGGATGCCCACGAGGCCCCGGTCGCCGTGCACCCGAGCTCCATCACGGTGGTCCAAGGCATCAGCCTGGCGGACCCCCCCCTCTCCCGCACCATCGGCGTGGCGTTGGCGTCGGACCAGGTGCAGGTCTACCTCGAGCGCGGCACACCGCTGCCCGCCAAGCGCACCTTCACCCACCACACCATCCAGTCTCTGCCCCAAGGGAGCGAGGGCGCCCTGCTCACCATCCCCATCGTGCAGGGAGAGCTCGAGCGCGCAAGCCACTGCCGCCTCGTCGGCCGCATCGAGATCGGCGGTGAAGCCCTCCCCCACGCCCTCCCTAGCGGGAGCGCGGTGGAGGTCACCCTCGAAGTGGACCGGGGCGGCCGCCTGCAGGCCCAAGCCATGGTCCCCGCCCTCGATGTGATGTTCGAGCAGGTCGCCCACCTGATGGCGCCGGACGCGAGCCCCGACCGCCTCCGTGGCCAGCTAACCACCCTGCTCACGAGGCTGTCGGCGGTGCGCTCCACCGCCGGACGACGGGGCGACACCACCACCATCGATCGGCTGTACGACATCGAATGGAGCCTGCAGGACGCTGCCCTGGCCCTCGACGCAGCCCTCGGCGGCGACGACGACGCGGCCCAGCGTGCCCGACGCACCCTCATCGATGCAGACGCCACCCTCGATGGACTGGAACAAGCCCAGTCCTGGCCGCAGCTCGACCAGGAAGCCATGCTGGAGATCGCCGGGACCGGTCGGTGGGTCGAGGAGCTCGGCACCCAACAGGAGCGCCAGATCTACAGCGAGGTCGCCACCGCGGCGCAGCAGGCGCGTCAAGCCCGCAACGGATCCGCCCTCCAGCGTCAGCTCAGGGTCCTGCGCGACCTGAAGACCGCGGCGTACTTCCGCCACCCTCAGGCCTGGACGTGGGCCTTCGAGCGCGCCGCCTCCCACGCCCACCAGTGCACCGACGTGCCCCGAGCGCAGCAGCTGGTGGCCGAAGGACGAAGCGCGAACGAGCGTGGAGACCAGGACACCCTCAAGCATGTCGTGCGCGGCCTGTGGCAGCTGATGCCTGCCCCGGTGCAAGCAGAGGCCGGCGCGTTCCAGTCGGGGGTCCGATGACGGTCCCTCTCGAAGACCTCGCCTCCAACCCCTTCTTCGTGTTGGGGCTCACCCCGGCGGCCAGCCCATTGGAGCTCGAGCGCCAGGGGCAGAAGCTCCTGGCCATGCTTCAGGTGGGACTCGAGGCGGCCACGTCCTACCCCACCCCGTTCGGGGACCACCCGCGCACCGCGGAAGCCGTACGCCAGGCCCTCGCGACCCTCCGCGACCCGGCACGCCGACACGAGGCCGAGGTTTGGTTCGACCTCCCCGCTCCGAGCCCCCCACCCCGCCAAGCTCCCCGCTGGACAGACCTGCGGGAGCGGCTCGGATGGCGCTGACATGACCCGGTGGTTGCCAGCGGTCCTGGGTGCGGTGCTGATCTGGGCGTACATCCGGTTCGTGCACCAGGCCCTCAGCGACGGGCCGCCCAGAGGCCACGGGCGCTTGTGGGCCTTCGGCAACACCCTTGCTGCGTGGACCGCTCTGCCGCTCCTGGGCGCGCTCGGCGTCCGCCTCGCGCTGGACGCCGGCGTCGTCGGCGCAGTCGCTGGCATGCTGCTGCTGGCGGCGGTGGCCGTGCTCCTGGTGCCGTGGCCCCTGGCCACCGCCATCGCCATCCCCCGCGGCTGGCCGAAGGTTGCCTATGGGCTGGCGCGCCTGTCCACACTGCGGAGCCAGCCCGATGCGATCGGGCTCGCCATGGCGACCGCCTCACGGGCGCTCCTGCGGCGCCCCGAGCCCCATGCCACCATGGCCGGCTGGATCGAGTCCCATGGGCACGGGCGCCCCATCACACCTGGGGTGGTGCTCGCCCACGGGCTGCTGGCCGCCCACCGCGGCGACGACCCCATGGCACGGCGCCTGCTGCACGCCGTGGAGCACTTCGACCCTGCGACCCACGACGACGTCGTCATCACCTGGGCTCGGGAGTGGCGTGCCGCAGAGGCCGCTGAGCGGGGGGCGTGGCCCGAGGTGGTCGATGCGGCCACGCGCCTGGGCCCCAACGCGCCCCTCCTTCGCTGGCTGGACGGCGTGGGGCGACGCTACACCGACGCCATCGACGCCCCCACCGACGAGAGCCTCGACGCGCGGTGGCAGCAGATCCCCATTCGCCGCAAGCTCTCGGACCTCCACCACGCCTGCATCGGTCATCACCACACGACCCCTGGGAGGAGCCCCTCGGACGCCTCGTCCTCCCCTCTTCAGCGCCACATCGACGCCCTAGCCCACCCGACGCCAGCCACCCTCGCCGACGCGGTCCAAGCCTGGAGCGAGGCCGCGGCCGGCGAAGCCCACCGGCTGCCACGCGCGCTGGCCGACCTCGCTCGGGCTGCGGGCGAAGTGGGCCTTCCTCTTCCCCCTCTGCCCGCCTCGCTGCGGCCCCACGTGGACGCCGCGGACGCCGATGAAGCCGTCCTCGGACCGCTGGAGCTGGCGAGTCAGCGGCTTCACCGGAGCCTGATGTCCCCGATGGTCATCGACCCTCTCGCAGGGCTCTTCGACTGGATGGAGCTCGATGGACTCCTCGACGAGGTGCGCCGCGGTGGATCCCCGGGCGCCCTTCGACTTGCCTTCCGACCTACCTACGGCCCGTTGACCACCCTCGCCGTCGTGCTCTACAACGACCTGGACCAGCCCCTGCTGTCGAACGCGCTGACGCGGTGGCTCCTCGCCCTCGCCCAAGAGGTCGGCGATCAGCGAGCAGTCGAACATCAGACCCAGAACCTGTCGGCCAGCCTGCGTCCCTAGCCCATCGGAGGGGAAGCGCGGGCCCGGCCAGCCGTCGGCTAGTTCGGCATCCGCTCATAGAAGAGCGTGATCGTGGAGCCCGCCGGGGGCGGCGCGTACACATGCAGCTGCCACGTCTCCAGATCGAACTCGTAGGCCTCGGGCGAGAAGTCCACCAGGGCCCCACTCGGCCACTTGGCGGACAGTCGCATCGGCATGGACGGGTTGAGGTCCGACGGCAGCTTGTGGGAGGTCGTCATGCCGCTGTCGGCGATGGCTCGCCCGATGTCGCGGAGGTCGCCGCTGGACAGCTCGCACAGGTCCACGACGAGGCCTCCGGTTTCCTCGGCCAGGGCCCGGTACGACGCGCCGTCGACGACGACACCCGCATCGCCACAGCGACCGCCGAAGCCCACCACGGCGTGGGCGGTGCGCAGCTTGGGGGCAGCGGTCAGATCGAGGGCCCGGTAGAACGTCTCCATTCCCGCCACGGAGGCATCGTCGCTGCGGGACACGAAGATGAGGGTGAGCGGCGCGTCATCCCGACGGAACACGGCAGCAGGTCCCGAGGGGTCTTCGTTCTGGCCCCCTGCCTGCGCGCCGTTGGACTCGACCGAATCCGCCTTGCTCTGGGTTCCCGTGTCGGCCAGGGTCTGCTCGCCGATCTGAACCTCGGCCTCGGCCGAATCGATCAACAAGGCCACGACGGAGTCGCGACCGCGCCCTCGCTCCTCGGTCGCCGGCAGGCCGACGATGGCGGAGCGGAGCCACTCGGTGACCCGAGCCGCGCCGTCGTCGCGCCCGGCCGCCACGAAGGACCGGTTGGCGAACTCGAAGAGCTCCCCGCTCGCTTCCATGTTGACCACGCCGACATTCACGTTGGACGCCGGCCCGCCAATCTCGAGGCCCAAGTCGTAGGCGTAGTCGCCGACGTCCGCCAGGAGGGGGGCCATGCCGTCGTTGGTGTCGATGACGAACAGGACATCGGCGGTCAGCGTCTGGGTGATGGACCGCTGGGCGGTGCAGGCACCTGCATCGTCGATGCCGTCGAAGCAGTCGTTGTCGAGCCCGTCGCACAGCTCGCCCGCGCCGGGAAACACCGCAGGGTCGTCATCGTTGCAGTCGCCACCGAGGGTGGTGACCCCATCCCCATCCACGTCGTGAACCACCTCGATCTCACCGCGGTGGCGCCGTTCCTGGACTTCGGTGGCCACCGTCATCTGGCATCCGGTGAGTGCACCCAACCACCCGACCGTCGCGAGGACAGCCACCACGGACTTGGGGACAACGGGATTGGGCAGCAACCAGACTCCGGGCCGATGGCGTGAGCGACCTCGATCGTATCAGGGCTTCCAGCGACATGCCCGACGAATCGGCGCAGCGTCGCGGGAGGAGAGATCACGCGCCACGGCGAGGGCATCGTCGCAGCGGCCCAATAGTACCAGATTGTCTGCCCGCATGCGGCGGAGCTCGATGTGCTTCGCCACCAAATCGCCGTCCGCGAGCAGACGAACCGCCAGTGTTTCCACGGCCTCGCTCGGCCCCACAGCCACCTGCGCCCGCAACAGCCCCAGCTCGCTCTCCATCACCAGCCGACCATCTGGGTAGCGCTCGAGGTAGCTCTGGTATTCCAGGATCGCGCCATCCGCGTCTCCTCCGGCCAGCCGGTCGGTCGCGCGGTCGTACATCGCCACCTCCGCGGCGAGGGTGGAAACCGGATGCGTCGTCGGCTCGTCCACGCCAGACCCGTGCGGGATGTGCGCCGCCACCACGTCGGGCGCCCCCCCAGAAGGAACCGCCGCATCGCCCCCCAGATCCTCCATGGGGGCATCCCCTTGCCCACTTGCTGGCCGCGCGACGGGCACCGGCCGGGCCGGCACGGCGGTCGGCGCAACCGCATCCTCGGAGGGACCGACCACCGGCGCGTCATGGCCTGGGCTGAGATCGTCCTTCGCATCCAGCGCCTCGTCGACCCCCACGGCCCCAGAGACCGGCGTCACATCCACCTCGATCGGAGCCGCTACAGGAGCCACCGTGGTGTCGACGGGCGTCGCATCGGTGGCCACAGGAATCATGCCGACGCCAGCGAGGCCACCGAGGCCAAGGAGAGCCAGCACGCCCCCGATCTTGGCAGCCACAGACCACGACCGAGTGCTCCGCAAGGGCGCTCCCGCCGAGGGCGGCTGGGTGGCTGCCAACACGTTGGCACGGAGGCCCGGGAGGCCGTAGCCGCCGACGGCGAATGCTTCATCGGCCAGATCACACCCTGTCTCCCAGAGGAAGTCGGGGTCGTCCTTCAGGCGGCGAGGGGGGGTACTCATGCGCCGTCTCCGAGGTCCACCAAGGCGGACCAGTGCTTGCGGAAGGCGGCGCGAGCGAGTCGCAGCCGGCTCCACACGGTGTTCACGGGAATCTCGAGGATCTCGGAGATTTCGTTTCCTTCGAGCTCTTCCAGCTCGTAGAGCACGAAGACCTCGCGCTGCTTCTCGGACAGCTTCTGCACACAGGCATGGATCAGCGCCCCACGCTGCTGGCGCTCAGCCACATCGTCGGGTGCCGCCGGTCGCCCGTCGGCGCCGACCACGTCGACCCGGTGTTTGTAGCGGTCGAGCACGTTGTGGTAGCGGGCGTACGACCGACGTCCGTGGCGGACATGGTTCACGGCGACTCGGTACAACCAAGTGCGGATGCCACGCCGGTCCTCCAGCTCGTGCCGTCGGTTCCAAGCGAGAATGAACACGTCCTGAACGATGTCCTCCGCTGCTTCGCTGCTGCCGGTGAGTCGCTGGACCACGCGACACAGGTACGGACCATGGGCATCGAACATCGCGCCCACGTCGAGGTCGTCTGCGCCCGACGTGGCCTCTCCCTCGGTCCCCGGAAAGGGGACCACGGTGCCGGTGGTGGTGGTGGTGGTGGTGGGGTCGTCAGTCGCAGGCATCATCGACCCATCATGGCCACGCCGACCGACCACCGTCACCTTGCATCCGCTTCACGGCGGCGGTCCCCTTCGTCCGACCAGGCGCCCCACCCCCAGCTGCACCCCGAGACGCCAGGGTGGCGCGAGCGCGACCACCCCTGCATTGCTCTCGACGAACTCGTACCGGATCGCTGGGACGCTCCCCACCAGAGCGACGCGCAGCGGCGACGACGGCACCCACTCCACCGTGCTTTCCGCCCGCACGCTCGGCAACAGCGTCGTCTGCAGGTCCGGGGTGACCCCGATGGGCACGAACCACGCAGGCCCCACGGCCACCCACGCTCCCAGACGGACGCCTTGACTGCCAGAGCCAAGGTCGAAGCCCGGCCCCGCCCGGAACCCGAGCTCGACGACATCGGCGCCCACACGCTCGCTGACCCGTAGGGCCTCATTGGCCACCCCGATACCGCCCATCCAGCGTGCGCGGCCCGCCACCGGGCCGGATCCGAGCAGCAGCAGCGACCAGCGTGGCGGACCGAGGGGGAGCGGCGCCCCCCGCACGGCCAGCTGAACCTCGCTGGGCCGCGACGTGCTCGCGAACGCACGACGCGGCAGCTCCGCGAGGGCCTGCTCCACCGTCCGGGCCACGAGAAGCGGCAAGGCTCCGCAGTCCTCCGGGCCAACGGCGGCGACCTTGGACCACAGGATGGAGGACCCATCCAGCACCCGGACCAGCAGCGCGTCGTTCGTGACCGTCACCTCGAGGTCCATGCGTCGCAGGGTGTCCCCGTCCACCACCGTGCCGACCTCGAGGACCACCGCCTCTTCGGTCACGCAGCTCTCCGTCGACACGACCGACACGCCGGCGGAGGCCAGCGACACGACCAGTCCCAGCATCATCACGATGGAGGATCCTCGTCCGCGGATTCCGGACCGTCGCCAAGGGCTTCTGCGGCCTCCTGGTGGCTCTGGGCGTCGAGGACGGCGGTGCGCTCCGCCTCCGGCTTGAGCAACGCTCGCAGGGAGGGCCGCATCTCTGCGAGGGTCTTCGGCACGAAGCCTTCGGGCACCGGTGGCCCGTCGAGCTCGACGAGGTGGCTGCGTACCGTGCGCCCTCGGTGCTGGTAGATCTCGGCGTGCACCTTGGGCAGCTGGTTCCCGACCGTGCCGTCGGCCAGCACCATGAACTCGTTCCGGTAGCAGCCGGTGATGAGCAGCTTCCGGTCGCAGTACGACCACCACGTGGGCCGATGATGGTGCCCGATGGTCCGCACCCTCCAGCGATCGTCTTTCCGGATCCGATCCTTGTAGAACTGACCGAAGGGCACGTCGGGATCCAACGAACCGAAGCGGTACGCCACCTCCCGCACCATCGTCCAAGACGCCTGCTTCAGGGGGTCGCCGCCGAACAGGTCGCGCCAGTAGTCGCGGGTCCAGTAGTTCCAGAAGGCATCGACCAGGACCTCCCGCAGCTCGGGGAGGTGCTCGAAGACGAGCTTGCGCGGCTTCAGCCGGTCGGCCCAGAACAGATGCGTCTGCAAGGGCATCATCGCCTCGATCAGCGCCACCGTCGCCCAGGGCAGGTTGAGAAGCCGCCGCCCCTGGAAGGAGACGAACGGAGCCTCCGGCGGCACTCGGAACATGTTGTCGCCCTGGGAGCCGTGCTCCACGAGGGCGTCGCCGATGCCGATGCTGAAGCCAGGCAAGTACACACCAGGATGGTCCGACAACCGCTCCCGCAACAGCTGCTGCACCTCGGGGAACAACAGCTCCTGGTCGTGGTTGCCGACCACGAAGAACACCCTCCGGTCCGTGGGGGCCGCCAGAAAGGCCTTCAACGCGTCCAGGAAGTCCGGGTGGGCCGCGAGGACACGCTCCAGCTTGCGGACCGCGACCTCAGCGTCGATGTGGATGGGGTAGCGCCCATCGACCGACGTCTTGAGGAGATCGAAGGTGTCTCCGTTGAGGACCAGGTCCACCGCCAGATGGCGAAAGGGCTCGTCGGAGTACGACCGGATGACCTGGGACACGAAGGAGGCGCTCGGCACGTCGTCGAAGGGCCCCCCGGCGCCCAGCTCCAGGTCCGAGATGGAGACGACGAGGCGGTCCGCGCGGGGCTGACCTGGGATCGGGGGCCGGTCGTGCACGTTCGGGACATCTCCTCTGCGGAGAGCATAAGAGCCCTCTGGGTGGCGTCCACCCCGCGGCCCGGGCCGTGCGACAGGCCGGGAGGCCAGCGTTGAGCGAGGCCGGCCCGCAGCGCAAGATCATCCACGTCGACATGGACGCGTTCTACGCCTCCGTGGAGCAGCGCGACCGCCCTCACCTGCGCGGACGCGCCATCGCGGTCGGGGGCACCCCCGAGGGCCGCGGGGTGATCGCAACCGCCAGCTACGAGGCCCGCCGCTTCGGCGTTCGCTCCGCCATGTCCGCCGCGCGGGCGCTGCGCCTCTGCCCCGACCTCGTGTTGCTGCCGACGGACTTCCCCCGGTACCGCACCGCGTCCCGTGCCTTCATGGCCATCCTCGAAGACTACGCCGACGCCATCGAACCCCTGGCCCTCGATGAGGCCTACCTCGACGTCAGCGGAGACCGCATGGCGCTCGGCACGGCTCGGGACACGGCCAAGCACATCCGCCGGCGGGTCCAGGACGAGCTCGGGCTCACCTGCTCCGCCGGCGTGTCCTCTCTCAAGTACGTCGCCAAGATCGCCAGCGGCTTCCGAAAGCCCGACGGCCTCACGATCGTGCCCCCCGACCGGGTGCTAGACTTCGTGCACCCGCTGCCGGTGGAGCAGCTCTGGGGGGTCGGTCCTGCAACCGCCAAGCGGCTGCGAGCCGAGGGCCTGACCACCATCGGCGCCCTCGCGGCCCTCCGAGAGGGCGACGTGCTCCGGCGCCTCGGACGCCACGGCCTCACCTGGTGGCGCATGGCCCACGGCATCGACCCCCGACGGGTCAGCGGCCGCGGCCCGCGGAAGTCGCGGAGCGCGGAGCGCACCTTCGCCGAGGACCTCACGGGGCTCGACGCGATGGATCATCAGCTCGAGACCATGCTCGGGCGCCTGCTCGACGCGATGAAGGAGGCCAGCGAACAGGCCCGAACGGTCACGGTGAAGGTCCGCTACCACGACTTCGAGACGGTGACGCGCAGCCACACCTTTCGTCGAGCAACGGCCCACCATGACGACGTGCAGCCCGTGCTCCGAGCCCTCCTCCGCACAACGGAGGCCGAGCAACGCCCCGTCCGGCTGCTGGGCCTCGGCTTCGGCAATTTCGACCGAGAAGAGGACGGCCCGCAGCTGCGCCTACCATTGTCCGAGCGTTGACAGGCAGGGCGGGCAGGCACGGCCGTTCGTCGGATACCCTGGCGGAGGCGGCGCCGAACCTCGGTGCCATGTCGAACTGACGTCCGAGCCCCGCAGGGGGAATGCGGTCGTGGAGGTCACACACCTATGCGCTGGCTCGCCCTCGCTCTTCTCGCTGCCTGTTCAGGCGACGACGGCTCCGACAAAACGAGCGTCCCGACCGACGTGTCCGCCGATGCCGACACCGACACCGACACCGACTCCGACACCGACTCCGACACCGACGTGGACACCGAAGAATGGCCCTGCGTGCTCGACGGCGTGAAGGATCCGGACTCCGCGGCACAGCTCGGCTGCCAGGACGACTTCGACGCCCTCGCCAGCCTCCCGCTGGACGCCTCCATCCCGGGGGCTCGCTCCATCAAGACCATCGTCGACCGCATCGACGGCAACGAGCTCTACTTCATCAACAGCAAGAAGTACCCGATCCACTGGGAGTTCGCGTCGGCGTTCCTGTCTGGCAATGGCCTGCCCATCGTGCCCGACCTCAACGGCTTCAACATCACCGAGTACTACTCCCCGGACCGCCGCTTCCTCCTCGGAGCCGTCACCTACTACGAAGGCCCCGACGTCTACGCGTACGAGATCGCTCCCTACGACAGCGCCGACGCTGCCATGATCGAGGTCGCGTTCGACTTGATCCGCGACAACGCCTGGTTCGGCCCCCGTCTCGCCTTCCACCCAGCGTCCGCCAACATCGAAGACGTCGTGGTGCCCAACCTCCCCGACGACATCCCCATCGTCACCACCGACGACCTGTTCGCCGGCATCGACTACCAGCCGCTGAACCTCGGCACCGGCACCGGCGTGCTGGCCTTCTATGAGGCCAACGACCTGCGGGACTCCTTCGTCAGCCCCTGCGAGATCGTGGTCCTCGACGCAGTGCCCAACGACATCTCGGTCACCGCGGGCATCATCACTCAGGAGTTCCAGACGCCCCTCGCCCACATCAACGTGCTCTCCCAGAACCGCGGCACCCCCAACATGGGCCTGCGGGAGGCCTTCGATGACGACACGCTGCGCGACCTCGAAGGCAAGTGGGTGCAGCTCACCGTCGACGCGTTCGAGTGGACCATCATCGAGGTGGACCCCGTCGACGGCCAGGCGGCCTGCGATGCCAGCAAGCCCGAGCCGCTCGGTGGCGACCCGATGGACCTCAGCGTGCGGGCCCTCGTCGACGCCCCCGACATCCTCCAGCTCGACACCCTCGACCTCGGCGACGCCCTCACAGCGGCCATCCCGGCCTTCGGCGGCAAGGCCAGCCACTACAGCGGCCTCACCCAGATCGGCGACGCCGTCCCGGTGCCCGATGCCTTCGCCATCCCGATGTTCTTCTACGACCAGTTCATCAAGGAGAACGGCTTCGACAGCGACATCGCCGACCTCTTGGCCGACAAGACGTTCCAGGCAGACCCAGCGTACCGGGCCGTCCAGCTCGGGGCGCTGCAGCTCCGCATGGAGAACGCGCCACTGAACCCCGCCTTCGAGCAGCTGCTCATCGACAAGCTGAACGCCGACTTCCCGGGTACCCGCATGCGCTTCCGCAGCAGCACCAACGCGGAAGACCTCGGCGGCTTCACCGGGGCAGGCCTCTACACCTCCCAATCCGGCGACCCGAACGACCCCAAGCGGCCCGTGGCCAACGCGGTGCGCACGGTGTGGGCCAGCGTGTGGGGCCCCCGGGCTTTCGAAGAGCGCGAGTGGTACGGCATCACCCACGAGAACGTCGGCATGGCGCTGCTCGTGCACCGCAGTTTCCCCGACGAGGAAGCCAACGGCGTCGCCATCTCCGCCAACATTTTCGACACGACGGGCCTGGAGCCAGGCTTCTACGTCAACGTGCAGGCAGGCGATGAGTCCGTCGTGCTCCCCGACCCGGGGGTCATCACCGACCAGTTCATCTACTACTTCGACAGCCCCGGCCAGCCGATCGTGTACTTGGCCCACAGCAACCTCATCCCCGCCGGGGAAACGGTGCTCTCGACGGAGCAGGTGTACTCCCTCGGGGTCGCGCTCGACGCCATCCGCGCGTACTTCCAGCCGGTCTACGGCACCACGGGCGGCTTCTACGGCATGGACACCGAGTTCAAGTTCGACCAGCCCCTCGGCCAAGAGAACACCGACCCGGTGCTGTGGATGAAGCAGGCTCGCCCCTACCCGGGCTGGAACGCCGCGGGCCAGTAGCGCCGTCCGGCGTCACGTCATGCGGTAGGTGAGCGTGACCGGCTTGCCCCGCCGGGTGAGCTCCACGCGGATGGAGGGGTCTTTCCGCACCTTGCGGTAGACCATGATGGCCTGGGGGATGGACCGCACCTCGTGGCCATTCACCCGGTGCACGACGTCGCCGGAGCGAATGCCGGCCAAGTGCAGGTCGTTGCCACACGACACTCCCCCGATGCGCATGCCCACCGAGCGTCCATCGGGGCCCTCGTGCTTGTTGGACCAGCCCAGACGGTTCAGCTCGCCGAGGTGGGTGATGTACCAGTTGACCAGCGAGCGGTCGACGGTGAACGCACCCTTCTGGTCCCGTTCGATCTTCGGGTTGTCCCGGTCCACTTCGCAGCGCTTGCCCTTGGGGCGGGTCGTCGGACGCTGTCCCGTGCGCGCCAGCTCCCACACCGTGGGCTCCGGCTCCGCAGCCGGCGCTGCCGGGGGTGGGGTCATCTTCGGCGCGGCCTTCGCCACGGGCTCCGCGGGGAGCGCCGGGTCCTCCGGGAGGGCCAGCGGGTCCGCCGCGGCGATGTCTCCGGCCTCCACCGGCGCCTCGTCGGGAGCCAGCGCCTCGTCCGCGGCGGCCGCGGGCGCCCCCACGTCGTCCAACGTCAGCGTGAAGGACACGAGGTCCATGGTGCCAGAGGGGGCCCCCTGAATGGGTCCCGTCACGACCTCCACCATCGGGAGCTGCGAGGCCGTCAGGCCCAAGGCGGGCCCCAGCCCGAACGCGAGCAAGGTGAGGGCCGCTGCCCCGACGCCGTGCATCAGGGTCCGGGGGGAAAGAATGTCGTGTGGGTCCACCATCAGGGTTCCTCCGTCGCCCCCTACCGACGCCCCCTCTGTGCATCTCTTCGGCCCCCACACACACCCTCGCGGTCGGTGACCCTTCGTGACGGGGGTTGCGCCGAACGGTCCCCGGCCCGGCCGGATCGCGCCGCGCCGGATTCCCCGAGCCACCAAGCCGGCCCGGAACGCCGGGAGGAAGGGATCAACCCGACACATCCAGCCCCGATTCCCCCGGGCGGCCTGCCGCGAGGTATCGTGGCCGCCGATCCGGGAGTCCCGTGCAGCAGGATCTGCAGCACCTCGCCCCGGTGGGCCCCCCCCGTCCGGCCCCCGGCGGCACCATCCAGACCCTCGAAGGCAGCGATGGCCATCACGTCGCGCTGCACTTCCGTGCCGAACTGTGCGGCCACGAGCTGCTGCAGGACGGCATGGAGGAAATCCTTCCCTTCGTGTCGGCTCCAGGGGTCGACGGCATCCTCCCCCTCGTCGCATGGGACCGCTTCCAAGGCTCGTTCGCCTACGCCGTGCCGGCCGACGTGCACCTGCTGGCCGACGTCCTCCCCTCCAGGCCCGACCCCCTCGGGGCCCTCCAGCTCATCGCCGCCATCGCCCCGGCGCTCGGAGATGCCGCGCGCGCTGCCCGGGCCCACGGCTTGTACGCCCACGGCGGCATCACGCCCTGGCGGATCCTCGTCCTCCCCGATGGGACCTGCCGAATCATCGGGTACGGGGTCCCGCCCGCCGAGGTGCTCGCCTGGCTCGACGAAGAGACCGACGAGGCGCCCGACGAGACCATCCCCCTGTCGCCTCCGGAGCGCATCGAGGACCAAGGGGAGGACCTCAGGTCCGACTTGTTCAGCCTAGGCATGATCGCGGGACGCATTGCGCTCGGACGAGACGTCCTCCAAGGACGAGCAGCCCTCGTCGTAGAGGAGCTGCTGGCCGGCGCCGCCGCCCGTGAGATCGACAGCCAACATCAGCTCGACGCCGACCTCCGCGCCCTGCTGGGGACCCTGCTGGAGCGGCGACTGGCCGATCGCCCGAAGGACACCGAAGCCCTCGCCGACGCAGCGCGCACCCTGGCCCAGAGAGCCAGCGGGGAAGGCATGAGGGCCTGGCTCGTACCGGACGCCCCCGCGCCGGCCGCTCCAGAGCCCGAGCCCTTCTCCCTCGACCCCGACGCGACCTACGTGCGCCTGCCCAAGCCCGGTGCCGGCATCGTCGACGACCTAGTCCCAATGCCCCTTGACCCCGCCCATGTGCCGAAGGCGGTGCTCGGCCGCCCCCCCATGGCGCCGTCGCCGAAGGGGAGCCCCATCCGGCCAAAGGCTGGCCCCCGAACGGTCACGCGCCTCGAGGCCGACCCTCTCGCCGACGTCACCCTCTCGGGGCTCCCGGAGCGCCCCAACCTCGAGCAGGTCAAGGAGCACGGCCGCATCGTGGTCGAGCGCGCGAAGATGGCCGTGGTCCGCGCCAAGGAGGCCGTGGAGGCCCTAGAGGGCAGGCAAGCCGAGCTCCCGAACCACGGAGAGCTCGTCCAGCGCTACCTGCACAACGCCAAGGCCCACGCGAGCCGAGCTGAGACGGCTGCCGCGTCGGCCTCGGCGGCCGCCGACCTCCTCGATCTCGACGACGATGCATCGGGCGCGCTCATCACCCTCGACCTGGTCCGCAATGGCGAGCAGCAGTGCATCCAGAGCGCCACAGAGGCCGAGCAGAGCTTGTTGGAGCTCGACCGCACCGTCGAACGACAGCGCCAGCAGGAGCAGGCGTTGTCCGACGCCAGACGGAGGGCCCAGGAGAATGCGGATCGTGCCTCCGACGCCGCCGACCGTGCCGACGAGGCCGTCGTGGAGCTGGAAGAGGCGGCACGACGCGGCGAACTCGGCGCCGACGGCGTGCAGAACGCCGTCGATTCCGCCATCGAGGCCGCCGGGCGCTCCCATGCCGCTGCAGAGGACGCGCGCAACCAAGCGGAGAGCGCAGACGGCGTGGAGCGGTCCGACGCGGCGCTGCGTCACGCGGACGCCGCCGAGCGGGCGGCCCAAGCCGCTGAGACGGCCCTTCGGGAGACGGTGGAGGCAGCGGAGAGGGCAGGCCGACTCGAGGCGGAAGGCCGTCAAGCGCTGGTGACGGCCGCGGCAGACCACGCGGCGACGGCCCAAGACCACGCCGACGCCGCGGAGGCGGCGCTCGGCCGTGCGGACGAAGCGCTGGAGCTCATCACCTCCGCCGAAGCCTCGGACCTCCGCAAGCGCTGCGCCCGACACGCTTCCGCAAGTCGGCGTGCGGCCAAGACCGCCACCCGCTCCGCGGAGCAGACCGAGCGCGCCCGCACCATCGACGACGCCCGTTCTGGCGCCAACGCCGCGGGCCACGCCACCCGAGAGGCCGAGGAGGAGCTCGAGAGCGCCAAGCAGCTCTCGGACGAAGTCGTGGCCATGGCCGGCGAGGCCGCCGCACAAAAGGCCTCCATCTCCAAGGCGCGGGCCGAGGCCACCAGCCTCGCCGAGTCCGCACGACGCAGTGCACAGAAGGCCCGCGACGACATCGACCGCCTGCTCGACGACACATCCGGCATCACCGGTGCCCGCGCCTTGGAGACCCGCACCGAGGCGGTGGAATTCGTCCAGACCGCTGAGCATGCAGCCCGGCGCGCCGAGGAAGAGGCGCTGATCGCCCAGGACCTCAAGGATGTCGTCGCCATCGAGGAGCGCATCGAGGCCGCTCGCCAACACGCCAACAAGGCGCGTTCCGCAGCCCATCGGTGCACCGAGCGCGCGGCCGAAGCCAGGGACCAGGCGGAGCGGGAGCTGGCCGAGCGCAAACGTCAGGAAGCAGCCCAACAGGCCGCAACCCAAGCGGCCGCCGAGGCCCGCAGCCATGCCGAGCGCTGCGCCGAGCTCGTGGCTCGCGCCTGGACACGCGCCAAGGAGCTCGAGGCCATCCTTGCAGCGTCGCCGGTCGACGACGCCGAGGCCCTCAAGGGCAAGGCCCTCGAGATCATCGACATCGCGGAGTTCCAGGCCGGGGAGGCAGCAGCTTCCGCCGACATGGCGGAGTCGGAGTCGGATCCGGCAGAGGCCCGCGCCCACGCCCAGACGGCACTGTCGTTCGCCGAGCGCATCACCGCCGACCTCCCCGAGGCCATGGCCGCCCTCGACGAAGCGGAGACGATCGCCAAGAAGGAGACGGTCGACCTCGACCGCTCCCGGGCACACACCGCCGAGGTGTCCTCCTCGGTCACCGCGCTGGCGCGAGGCCTGCAGCGCTCTGTCGACGACCTCCGGACCGAGTCTCGCGACTGGTCGTCACCGGCCATCGACGATGCCCTGGCACAGCTCGACGCCCTGCTCCAAGAGATGGACGGCGACGTCACCGAGGCCAACTGGACGAGAGACCGCGCCATGGTCGAGACCCGGGGCACCGACGCCATCGCCTTGATTCCAACCGCCGACGGCGCCCTGAGGCGCGCGAAGGACAAGGACCGCAAGGGAAGCGCGCTCAAAGAAATCCTGCTCCGCGCCATCCAGGAGACGGCCGCCGAGGCCAGCGCCCTCGACGAGGCCCGAGGCGCCATCGCCGCCTCCCGAGACACCGCCACCGACGCACTCACCCGCGCCCTCGAGGGCGGCCGCACCCTCGACGAAGCCATCGCGACCCATCGAGCCGACCAATCCGGCGTGCACGAAGCGCGAGGCGCTCTTCGCGACGCCGCCGCGGAGCTCAAGGAACTGGCCCGGTCCGTCGCTGAGCTCTCCGAGCGCTTGCAGGCCGAGGAGCCTCCCGCCAAGCTCGAGGCAGAGGCCCGACGCACCACGAAGGCCGCCGAGGCCGTCTTGGAGCGCGCGGTCGAAGCGGAGACCCGCGGCATCGCAGCGGCCGAGGAGGAGGCCCGCACCCGGGCCGAGTCCCAACGCCGGCGCCTGGAGGCTGCGCGGGAGGAGGCCTTGCTCCAAGTGCAGCGCGTCGAGCGCAGCGTGGAGCGCATGGACGAGTCGCTGGACGACGCTGAGGAGCAGGCAGGATCCACCAAAAGCGCCGACGCGAAGGCGCACTTCGACGAAGCCTTCGAACTGAGCGAACAAGCACGCGCCCGCATGGGAGAGGTCGAGCGCCTCTCTCGCATGGCCCGCACAGCGCGCGACGCCGACGAGGCGGAGACCCACGCCCAGGGAGCGCGGGAGGTCGCCGACGCGATCCTCGAGACCACCGAGCAGATCGGCCGCATGGTGCAGGAAGCCACCGACCTGGCGCGCTCGGCCCAAGAGGACGCCCAGGCCTTGTCCCAGGTCAAAGCCGAGGTCGAGCAGACGGTGGCCCGAGCCGACGAGCAGGTTCGGCGCGCGAAGGCAGAGGCCAAGCGCGTGCTCGGGATACTTCGCGAGGCCCCACGGGATCAAGTTCGCGCCGTGGCCGAGCAGGCCAGCGGCCATGTGCAGATCGCGACCAAGGCGGCAGCGAAGGTGAAGGCCGCCGCGCCCATGGCGGTCACCGCCGATGCCCTGCCCGTGGCCCAGAACATCCTCCGAGCGGCCCGACAGGCCCTGCAGCGGGCGCTCGAAGCCGCCGACGCCGTAGAAGCCCTCGTCGGGGACGCCATGGACCGCGCCCGCGCGCAGAAAGAGCAGAAGGCCCACGCGGTCGACGAAGCACGCCATCAGGCGATGGCTCCGATCCTCGAGGCGCAGGCCGAGGCGAAGAAGGCAGACGGCTGGTTGGAGTCGGGCCGCCGAGCCCTCGAAGAGCACGGGGCCGTGGCGGGCGTGATGGAGGGCTGGGAGGCCCTGCAGAAGGCTGCCCTCGAGCTGCAGCGGGAAGAGCAGGCGGCAACGGGACGCACCGACGACCTCTCCGCCGCCCTCGTCCTCGATGGCATTCGAGGCATCGCCGCCGAGACCGACGCGGCCGCCAAGCGAGCCATGGACGCCGCCGCCGCAGCCCGCGACGCGCTGCAGCGCATGCGCGACGCCGGCGAGGCGCACCGACAGGCCGCGGTCGAGCGCCATGCGGCCATGGAGGCCGCGCGGCAGGAACTCCAGGACCACGTCGACACCGCCGAGCAGATCGTCGAGCAGACCAGCAACACCCTCGAAGAGCTGCGGCAGCTCCTGGACGGCGCCAGCGTCCACCACGACACCCTCGCCCGCTACACCGACGCCGCCACCCAAGGGGCCACCGCCGCGCGGGAGGCGCTGGACCGCATCCGAGCCGTCCGGGATGCCCCCCGTGACCCCGACGACCTCGACGACCTCGAGGGGCACGCCGACCAGGCCCACACGGCCCTCCTGGAGGCCATGCAAGGGCTGGAGAAGGTGGCGGTCTGCGAGACCGCGTTCAAGGAGAAGCTGGTCAAGCTGCAGGCGCAGGCCAAGGTCGATGCGGCACAACAGGCCGAGGCCGCCCGCACCGAAGAGGAGCGCGCCGAAGCCGCGCGCAAGCTCGACCAAGAAGACCGGGACCGCCGCATGGCGGAGCGCCGCGAGCGCTTCAAGCGGCGCCAAGACGAGAAGGGCAACCCGGACGACGCGAGCACCGCACGCCCCCGCCGCGTGCGACGCAAGAGCCCTCCGGCCGAGGGAGAGCCCCCGCCCGCCGACGAGGCCCCCCCGCGGCGTCCCCGCCGTCGTCGTGCCACGCCCGAGAACGACACCGCCAGCGTACGAGGCGTCCGCTCCTGGTCCCCGGGGCGCTCGAGGGGCGACGAGAACAGCACCGGCGCACTGCCCCGGCGGTCTCCGCGCCCACGCCCTCAACGGGACGACAACCCCAACGAGACCAAGGCCGACGCCCTGCTCGAGCGACTCCGGGGTCGCAAGAACGAGACCTGATGGGCGTCGGGCCCCCGAACCGGCCGACGCCGCGGCCCGACCCTAGCGACCCAGGACCGCGGCGATGGTGCCGCCCGCTGTGAAGAACCCCATGCAGCCCAGGATGCAGAGCACCACCAGCAGGCCGCAGCCCGCGATCTTCCACTTGCTGTAGGGCGCGTCGCCGTAGGCCTTGCCGCTGTGGCCGTTCACCAGGTAGCGGTAGGCCTCCCCTTCGTAGCGGTAGGCCGCGACCCAGACCGGCAGCAACAAGTGCTTGAACCGCACGTCGCTGTACTTGCTCTTCACCTGGAGGCTGCGCTGCGTGTCGCCGGGAACCGCGTCGCGGCACTTGTCGCGCTCCTCGCTGTCGAGCTCCTTCTGGGCCAATACCCAGGCATCGTCCAGCCCCACCGCGTAGCGCTCGGCATTCATGCCCGAGAGGTAGGCCGCCGAGTAGGCCTTCAGCTCGGCCAGCTCGAAGGGCAGCAGCCCCTTCAACGCAGACTGGTCGAGCCCCTTCGACGCCTGCACCACCCAGTCGTCGTAGGCGCCCCGCCGCTCCCCGTTGGCGTCCTTCCACCTCGTCTTTCGGACCTGACGGGTGCGTGTGACCGTCTTGCCGTCCTCCTCGGTCTCGTAGTCCTCGTCCTCGTGGTAGTACTCGCCGCTCTCCGCCTCCCACTGGGAGTAGGACTGGGCGTCGAAGGTCCACGCAGGGATGTAGATCCCCTGGATGTTCTCGAGCTGGGCCGCGGTCTTCAGGGCCGAAGGGCGGAACCACAGACCCGAGATCCAGCCTCGGAACTGGCGCACGGCCTCGGCTTTCTCGACAGCGAAGGGAAGCACCGACTCCGGTCGAATCACATCCTTTTCGTCGTCCGGATGGATCTGAGACGAGCCGCAGAACGGGCAGTCCGATGCCTTGGACGCCGGGTCGAGGTCGTAGGTGGCCCCGCAGCCATCGCAACCGACGGTCTTGGTCTCCGTGCCCCACCCCCGGGGCGCCTTGTCGGCGGCATCGGCGAGCCGGTATTCTTTGATCCGACCTTCGCTCTCGGGTGCCTGCACCTCGGTGGAGCACGACGGGCAAACCATCGCGTTGGCGCCGGGCTTCCAGTGCAGCTGACCTCCGCAGGCCGGGCAGGGAAAGTCCATCGAGGTCCTCCAGAAGGAGCTGACCCTACCAGAACATGCCGAGCTCCAGCCTTCCCTCCTCGCTCATCCGCTCGGGCGACCATGGCGGCTCGAACGTGAGCTCCACCCGGGCAGCGCGAACCCCAGGAAGGGACTCCACCTTCGACTGCACGTCGTCGGCGAGCACCTGGCCCATGCCACACCCGGGGGCCGTGAGCGTCATGGTGATCGCCACGTCGGTGCCTTCGTCGCTGGGTTCGATCTCCAGACCGTAGACCAAGCCCAGCTCCACGATGTCGAGGGGGATCTCGGGGTCGTAGCAGGTGCGGAGCATGCTCCAGACCTGGTCGTCGTCGACCGGGGCGTCCGGGTCGAACGACACCTCCTCGATCTCGCTCTCTTTGCCGATGGCATCGGCGTCCGCCGCCGCGAGCCGCACCAACCGCCCGGTCTCGAGCTGCACGGTGAAGTTGCCGCCCAACACCTGGGTGACCCAGCCGCGCGTTCCCTCGGGGAGAAGCTGGTTGTAGCCATCGGGAATCAGCACGACATCGGCGTCGCGAGCGAACGTGACCTCTTCCATCCGGTGCGCCATCAGGCCTCCGCCGGCTGCGTAACCTCCGCACACACCGGTGGAGCGTGACGAACGACCCGCCCCCTCAGAACCAGCACTCCTCGGGGAGGGGCTCTGCTGTGCCGAGATCGTCGGCCCAGCCCTCGTCCACGTCCACGACCGAGAAGGTGCCTCCCGGAACGCCCTCCATCACTTGGCCGCCGAACCCGTTGGGATGGAGGTGGGCACGGACCCGGTAGGTGGTGTCGGAATCCAACGGGACCGTGCCCTCGCTGGACCGGGTGAAGGGCTGCTCGTCGGCGTGGCTGTGGTTCAGGATGCGCCGATACACCAGGGCACCCTCGGGGGTGAGGATCTCCCACCAGTCGGCGTACTGGTCGCAGTCGACATCGGGAGCGCGCACGGTCACGCTGACCGTCCAGTCGCCGCCGCCTCCCTGCATCGACACGCCCTCGACATCCGCTAGGGCGTTCGGATCGGGGACGGGCGTTCCTGTGCAGCCGGTGAGCGACCACAGCCCGGTCATGCCGGTGAGCCCGGTCGTCGCTCGGGCCGCTGTGTGGCCCGTGGCGGCCCCGGTGGAGGTGTCGTTGGTGGACTGCAAGGCGTCCGTCCCACCGGAAGTGGGGTCCAGCGCCGGCTGCCCTCCCGCGCACGCCACGGCCCCGACGACCAGCCACACGCGCCATCGGCGATCCATGTTCCCTCCAGGCCGCCAGCATACCGGGTAGGATTCCGACCGGGAGGCATCGTGGACCAAGCCGAGCTGGAAGCGGGGCTGCAGGCCCTGGGGATGACCCGACAGTCGTGGCGGGCCTTGCCGCTGCTCCCCCTGGTGAGCGTGGCCTGGGCCGACGGCCACGTGCAGGACGGCGAGCGCGCCGTGATCGAACGCCTCGCGCGAGACTTCGGGGTCGACGACGACGGCATGATGTTGGTGACGAACTGGCTCGCCCACCCCCCCACACCCGAGGCCGCAGAGACGGGCCGGCACCTGCTCGTGCAGCTGTGCCGGAGCGGTGGCATCGCCGATGAGGACCTCCTCGACGACGTCGTCCAGTTCGCCCACGAGGTCGCTCGCGCCGCCGGCGGGTTCTTCGGGTTCGGCTCCATCGATCGGACCGAGGCCGACGCCATCGACGCCCTCGCATCGGCGATGGGGGTCGACTCCGAGCGCACCTGGGTCCGGCCCTTCGACGCGACCTTCGTGCCCGTCGACGCCGACCTGGAGTCCGATGGGCCATCCCCCGAGGTCCACATGCTCGCTGCCGAGCGCCTCGAGGGGGTCCCGAGCCGCGCCCGGCTTCTCTACTTCCACCAAGCCCAGGGCGAGCTGAGCTTGCCCGTGGTCGGCGAGGGCATCTCCATGGGCCGCGGCGAGGACAACGATGTGCGCATCGACTTCGACGCCCGCGTCAGCCGTGTCCACTGCCGGCTGTACGAGCAGGAGCGGAAGTTCTACGTGGAGGACCTGGAGAGCACGACGGGCACGTGGATCAACGGGCAGCGGGTGGTCGGCCGACGTCTGCTCGGCCACGAGGAACTCCGACTGGGCAGCCAGCTGTTCTTCGTCCAGATCGACGGCTAGCCGCAGGCCCGTGAGAGCTGCATTACCCTGACCACATGCTGCTTCCCTGGCTCCTCGCCTGCACCCCACCGACGTCGGCCCCAGTTCCGACTCTGGATCCCGTGGAGGTCGCCGCCGCCGGCGAAGCGGTGGACGCCGCCCCCTGGGGCGACGGCGCCGTGATCAGCTGGGTGGTCGACGACGGCGAGGAGCGCCTCGCACGCCTTGCCCTCCTGCGACCCGACGGCACCCTATCGAACCCCGTCGATCTGCCCGCCGTCGACCCCGTCGCTGGCCTGGCGCGTCGACCCCAGCTCGCGAGCGACGGAGACCGCGTCGTCGTGGTGTGGGCCACAGGCGACCCCCGCTCCAGCACCATCGTGTTCGCGGAGGCGAGCTCGCCGGAGGGCCCGTTCACCACCACGCTCATCGCCACCGGCTCCGCCACCGACCCCATCACCTTCGTCGACCAGCCCGATGTGCATCTCTCCCCCGATGGGGAGGCGTGGGTGGGCTTCAAGGCCGAGGTCGACCACCCCGTGGTGGAGCTCCGCATCGCCCGGGAGAACAGCGGCTGGGTCCCCACCCCCGTGACGCCATCGGGCGGTCTGGTGTGCGAGTGCTGTCCCCACACCCTGAGCTTCCTGCCCAGCGGAGACGCGTGGCTCGTGTTGCGAGGCAACGAGGCCAACGTGCGGGAGATCCACGAAGCACGCTTGTCGGTGGTGACCCCTCCCTTGCCCGGCCGCGACCTCACCCTGACCCGCACCGGCCAGGTGAGCCGCACCGGGTGGTGGGTCCAGGGCTGCCCCTTCGATGGCCCCGATGGCCTGGCCCTCGACGACGAGCGACGCCTGGCCACCTGGGTCGACCCCACCTCCGGTGCCTCCCGCGCCTGGGTGGCCCATACCGTCGACGATGGAGCCACCTGGTCCGACGCCCGGCCCGCCATCGGTGACGACACCCGCATCGACCAGCAACCCACCTTCGCCCGCCACCCCGACGGCCGCGTCGCGCTGGCCATCGACGACTACTGGACCGGCACCGCGGTGGTGTTGGCCAGCGCCGACGCCTTCCTCGACGACGGCGAGCCCGTGGCCGATCATCCCGACGCCGAGGTCCTGCGCCCTGGCCGGCCCCTCTGGGACGTGGCCCTGGTGCCCTTCGCTGACGGCCTCCTGGCGGTCGGCATCGACGAGAGTGGGGGCGTGTGGGCCGAGCCGCTCTCGCCCTGAGGCCCCTCAGCGGGTGACGACCACCGCATCGCCGAAGGCCACGTCGGAGCGCTCGTCCACGGTGCCATCGGTCCAGTGAACCCGCAGCGCCACCACGGCGACGGCACGACCCGTGCCCAAGGTGCGGCGCGTCCCGTGCTGGGCCGCGAAGCCCGTCGAGGTACGCAGCGTGTCCCACACCGACCGCTGGCTGCCGTCGGCGTCCTCCAGCACCAGCTCGATCCGGCTCCCGACGGGCGTGGGCGGCACCCGCACCCCATCCCCCACCAACGAGACGTGCACGAAGCCGGGCGCGGGGCTCTGCTGCACCTGGAACCAGCGGTTCGGCTCCTTCACCGCATCGCCGCCGACCCAGGACATCCCTCCGTTCATCACCATCAGCTCCACCGCGCCGTCGCCCGAGAGATCGGCCACGCAGCCGGCATGGGTCCGGTACGGGTAGGCCGGGTAGACGGCGGCCGTGGTGGGGTCCTGCTCTGCCTCGAACTGGAAGAGCGGCGACCAGTCCTCGAAGACGGGCACGTCGAGCACGCCAGCATCCGGCCCGAGGTCCATCGGCTCGAGGCGGGCCGCGTGGGCCACCATGTTGGGGTAGCCGGCGCCAGGGCCGCCGTTGCCGGCGAACACGTCGAGGAGCCCGTCCCCATCGAGGTCCTGGAAGGTCGCACCCATCACGCCGTTGGACAAGTGGTCGCGAAAGCCATCGTAGAACGGGTCGTTGAGGTTGCTCACCGCCGTCACGTCCACGAAGCCACGCCCCTCGGCGTTCAGCCACAGCACGTGCCCCTCGAGAAACGGCCCCTCAGTGGCGATGCCCCGCACGAACAACAACAGGTCATCCCAGCCGTCTTGGTTGGCGTCCCCCGCGGCCGTCGCGAAGGTCTCCAGGGGGTAGCGGAGGTCCGCCCCTTCCAAGGCCCAGTCCGCCGTCACGTCGACGAAGATGCCTCCGTCGTTGCGCCACAGCACGTTGAAGCGCGTGTCTTTGTTGTTCTCGAACAGATCCAGATCGCCGTCGTTGTCGATGTCGAGCCAGCTGCTGTAGCGACTCGAGGCCTGGTTCCCGAGCCCCACGGCCACCGCGACATCGGTGAAGTGGCCGGCACCATCGTTCTGCCAGAGCTGGTTGCGGCCCACCACCGTGCCTTCTGGGATGTCGTCGCTCCAGAACCGCGGCCACGGCGTGGTGTCGACCCACAGGTCGAGGTCGGCGTCGCCGTCGAAGTCGAGCCAGGTGCCCCCCAGGCTGGCCACCCCGACCGGCTCGTCGTAGCCCTCCTGTTCGGGGAGCGGGCCGGACACCCCAGCCTCTTCGGTGACGTCGGTGAACGACAGAGAGCCGCTGGGCACCACCTCATTGCGGAGCAGCCGGTCGTGCCCGATGCCTTCGAGGCCCCCCACTGCGAGGAACAAGTCCTCGTCGCCGTCGCCGTCGTAGTCTGCGGCGGAGACCGCCCAGATGAGCGCCGAGCCGTCGAGGATGGGTCCAGGGGTGAAGCGCCCGCCGCCATTGAGGGCGACGTACGTGGCGTCTGCGGGGTTGGCGAGCACGAGGTCGAGATCGCCGTCGAGGTCGAGATCGCTCACCGCGCAGCCCCGGCCCCGCTTGAAGGTACCGAACGCGTCGTCTTGCATTCCCGACCCGACCGCGAGGTCCACGATGCCGAGCCCCAGGGCAGCGGTGTCGGCCGTCGTGCCCGTGGGCACCTCCACCAGCGTCACCGGGTCGTCGGTGCCGTCGGAGCAAGCGAGGAGGGACAGCAACAGGACCACGTGGGTGCCTCGTTCAGCGAAGGTGGGGGAGCACACGCACCATCGGCAGCAGGACATCCTCACCGAGTCGCATGGACCGGTCCGGCGACCAGCCCTGCTCTTCGTCAGGGGTGATGGCCGAGTCCTTGAAGGGCATCTCCAGGGTCATCGCCAAGCAGTCGAAGCGCTCGGCGATCTGGTTGGTGCACATCGTCAGGTTGGCCGAGCCTGGGGCGTCGACGCCGTAGCCATGCTCGGTCTGGAAGTCCGGCGTGGCCTCTTCGTAGGCCTCCAGGAAGCCGCGCTGCAAGTCGGCGAGGCGCTCGGTCCAGCTCGGGATGCCTTCCGCTCCGGAGACGAAGTTGTAGGGCAGCTCTTCGTCGCCGTGCACGTCGAGGCACAGGTCGACCCCCGTCTCAGCCATGCGGTGAAGCACGTGGAACACCTCAGGGCTGCGCTCGCGGGTGGGGCCGTGCCATTCCCGGTTCAGGTTCGCCCCGGCCGCGTTGGTGCGGAGGTGGCCTCGGCGGGAGCCGTCGGGGTTCATGTTGGGGACCACGTAGATCACCGCTCCCTCGAGGAGCCGGCGGGCCTGGCCGTCGGCGGGATCGAGGAGCCGGGACAGGAAGCCCTCCATCCACCACTCCGCCATCGACTCGCCAGGGTGCTGACGGGCGATCACCCAGAACACCCGCTTGCCTTCGCCGGGCTCGCCGACCCGGAGCATGTCGACGTCGAGCCCATCGACCGTGGACCCGAGGCGTTCGAGCTGCACCCGGTCCGACAGCTGGCAGGTCGCCAGCAGCTGGTCGTGGCGCTCGAGGGAGTACGGCGCGAAGTACGCGAACCACACGGCGTCTGCGGATGGCGTGTGCTGGATGACCAGCGCGCCGTCCTCGTAGGAGGTGGCCGGCTCGCGCAGCCAGGTCTCCCGGTCGGCGCTGTAGGCGACCCGGTAGCCTTCCCAGGCCTTGGGGTAGCTGGCCTGGTGGGCGTTCACGATGCGCAGCGTGACGGGCACGCCCTTGGCACCGGTCACCCGGAAGTGGAACCACTGGCGATGGTCGGCCTCGGCGTCCCGGACGATCTCCAGCTGGATGTCGTTGGGGTCGTCGTCGGCCAGGACCCGGATGTTGCCGCTGTCGTAGGGAGTGCTGACATGCATGGCGCAACGTAGCCGACGGGGGCCCGGTCCGCCGGCCCCACGATGGGCCCGGCTCCACTCACCGCGCGAGGTGCGCTACAGACCCCACGTGTCGAACTCGGTGAAGTAGTAGAACGGGGAGATCGTGTTGTTCTTGACCTCCTTGCGCCAGGCGCTCTTGGTGTCGAGCTTCCACAGGAACAAGTAGGGCAAGTCGTCGGCCAGGTACTCGTGGAGCGAGTAGTACGCGTCCTGGGCCTCGGTGTCGGTGGTGGCGGCGTCGTGGGCCATCAACAGCGCGTCCACGTCGGCGTTCTCGTAGTTGAAGATGTTGAACGCACCGCGTCCGCCCGCACGGGAATGGAACATCGGAGCGACGTCTTCCACGACCCCGAAGGACCACTTGCCGATCAACAGGTCGTAGTCGGGCAGCTGCCCGGTGACGGCCCGACGGGACCAGTCGTCGGCACTCACCTTCTCCACCTTTCGGCCGAATCCACCGGCCTGGAGCTGGTTGCCGATCTGGTTGAGCAGGTCCTTCGCCTCGAGGTCGAGGGGCGCGTTCATGCCGATCTTGAGGGTCATCGGCTCGCCGTTGAGCACCCAGGTACCGCCTTCGTCCACGGCCCCGGCCGACGTGAGCAGCTGGCGGGCCTTGCCGAGGTCGGAGCGGGTCTTCGGTCGGACGCCGCGGTTGTAGTAGGGCGAGCTAGGCACGAACGGCCCACTGATGAACTGGCTGGGCTGCTCGATGTCGTCGGGGTCGTAGCCCATGGTGAGCCGGCGCAGCTCTTCTCGATCGATGGTGAGGTTGAGGGCCTGACGAACCTTCTTGTCTGCGAGACGGCCCTTGGTGTTGACCGCCACGAACCACCAGGAGCGTAGGTCGTACGACTTGAGGTACACGTCGTCGGTGGCGGCGATCTCCGCGCGAAGCGGCGGGGCGACGGACACCAGGCCGGAGACCCCTTTGTTCATGATCGTCCGCACCTGAACGAGAGGGTCGCCCCCCTCCCCCATCGACATCACGTCGAGCTGGGGGCTGTGGTGGGCATTGGCACGGGCCTCGAAGCGGACCTCTCGCTTGCCCCGAGAGCCCTTCATCGGACCGGTGCCCGTCGGGCGCACAGAGAACTCATTGTCGGGCTGGATCGAGGTGTTTCCCGCGAACGCATGCTCGGGCAACACCGAGAAGGAGAGGCGATCGGTGGGGTTGTAGAAGGCCTTGGTGAAGCTGATGATCGCGGTCTTCTTGTCGACCGTGCATCCCGTCAGGACCTCGCGGAACCCCTTGCTGGTGTGGGACGGCGTGGTGGGGTCGAGCATCGCGTTGACGGTGAAGCAGATGTCCTCGGACGTGAACTCCTCGCCGTCGTGCCACTTGATGCCGGGCTTCGGCGTGAGGCGGACCTTCTGACCACCGTCCAGGTTCTCCGCCGAAGCGATGACCCGGCTGACCACATCCCCGGTGATGGACGAACGGTAGTACAGCCGATCGAAGATCAGCTCGTGGGTCCGTCGATCGACCATGGTGCGAGCGAACAGCGGGTTCATCGTCGTGGGGAGGCTCTCCTCGTAGTACGAGATCTGGCCGCCCGCCGACAGCAGAGCTGTCGATGCGAGCAGAGTGGCCAAGGCGATGGGGGGCAAACGCATCGAGTCTCTCCGGGTCCGAACGATACACGAACCCGCGGCCAGGGCGAAGTAGTGCGACGGTGTCATCGGCCGAGGGGCCAGAAGCCCCACGGGTGCGCCCGGGGGCAGCCTCACATCTGGCGGCGATACCCTGCCGGATCGATCCGGATGCCCACGATGTGCAAGCCCCCGCTCTGCAAGGCCGCGGACACCGCGTGGGTCGCCGCGTCGGGTCCCTCGACCTCCACCCCCTGACCGCCGAAAGCTGCCGCCAGCATCGAGAGGTCCGGGTTGCCGAAGCGCACGCCGGCGCTGGGATGCCCGAGGCGCTCTTGCTTGAGCTCGATGAGGGAGAGGCTCTCGTCGAGGAGCACCACCACCACCAGCGTGCCGCCGAGCTCCCGCGCGGTCCCGAGCTCGCCGAGGACCAGCTGCAGCCCCATGTCCCCCGTGAGCACGACGGCTGGATGGCCCGCCGCCACCGCGGCCAGGCCGGCGGGCATGCCGTACCCCATCGACGCCCAGCCGTTGGACTGCAGGAGCCGGTGAGGACGGCTGCAGCGCCACACGTTGGAGGCGGTGATGCGGTGCGCGCCCACGTCGAGGGTGACCACCACGTCGCCATCGAAGCCATCGACGGCTGCCTGGGTCGCGCGAATCGCGGTCGCTGGACCGCGAGGGCCGTCTTGCAGGTGCTCGTCCACGGTGGCGCGGTGTGCGGCGACCTCTGAGCGAGCCCAGGTCGAGCTCCCCCGAGCGCCGACGGAGCGCGCGAGCGCGGCCACCGCGTTCGGCACGTCGCCGACGTGGACCCGATCGAGGCGGGTCGGCAGGTCGGTCGGCCAGGCGGAATCGAGGGCTACGATCGCCGGCCCGTTTGCGTCGACCCGCCAACCCGGCAGCCAGTGATCACGGAGCTCCACGGGGTCCCATCCGACCAACAGCAAGCCATCGGCCTGGTCGACGAGGCTCCGGTGTTCCCCGTCGACGATCGGGGAGAGCCCGGCCGCCCCGGCAGCCCAGCCAGCCCGCTCGGGCACCACGCCCTTGGCCTTGTACGACGTCAGCACGGGGGCCCTCAGCGCCTCGGCCAGCGCGGCGACATCGGCGTCGAGGGCGCCGAGCCCGGCCAAGATCACGGGACGGGACCACGACACCAGGGTTCGGGCCACGGCCTCGGGGACAGCTGTCGGCTCCGCCGCGGGCGGAGGCTGCGCGAAGCCGCCATCCCAGGGCGCGGTGGCCACCTCGGTGGGGACCTCGAGCCAGACCGCTCCGGGGCGCGGGGCCCGGGCGATGGCCAGGGCCCGGCGAAGCTCCCCCGACGCGTTGGCAGCGGTCATCCGGAACCAGGCCTTGCCCGTGGCGTCGAGGAGCTTGGTCTGGTCCAGCATCATGTGGGTGTAGGTGCCGTGGCGGTCCGTACGGTAGCGGCTGGTCACGGCCAGCACCGGGGCGCGGTCCAAGGTGCAGCCCGCGACCCCGGACACCAGATTGGTCAGGCCGGGCCCGAGGGTCGAGACACATAGGCCGACCGTGCCCGTGAGCTGGGCCGTCGCGTCCGCGGCGAAGCCCGCGCTGGCCTCGTCCCGTACCAGCACGAAGCGCACCCCGACCGCCTCGAGGGCCCGAATCAGGGGCAAGGAGTCGCCCCCGGGCATGCCGAAGGCCGTGCGGACCCCGAGGTCGAACAGCGTGCGAGCGATGCCGTCGACGACCTCAACGACGGCGGGGTCGGACATCCTCAGGCCCCAGTGGACCAGGTGGCGCGCACGTCCCGGGGGCGCAGCAAGCCGTCGTGGATCTCGCGGACCAGCTCCGGCTGATCCCGGGGAAGCCAGGCGCCACAGCCACCGTCGACCACCCAGGTGCGTCCCTCGGTGATCACGGGTCGCTGCGCACCGAGGCTCGCCACCGGCGATGCGTCCGAGGGCGGGGCATCGGCAAGCGCGCGGCCCCCCACTTGGTCCGTGTCGTACACGAACATGTGGTCGATGGGGTCGATGTACAGGTGCAGGGTCGTGAGCGGCTTGGCGGCGCCGGCGTCGACCATGCTGTGCACCATCTCGGGGCCGCAGGTGAGCACGTAGCCCGCGTGCACGACATCTTGCCGCACCATGTGGAGCCCATGGTCCCGAACCTGCCACACCGTGTGCAGCGCCGAACCTTGGAGCAAGCGCACCGCGCCGTAGGAGCCGCCATGGTCGTGGGGGGCGCATTCGTGGCCGCGGGTCCAGCGCGCGATCATCGACTCGACGTGGTCGTTCGCGAGCAACACCCGACGACCGTAGGGCTTGGTCGGGTCGGTGCGCACCACGGACTCGATGGCCTCGTCGGACAGGTCGACCGACCGGGCCACCCCGGCGAGATCGGGCAACCGAACGTCGGGGGACGCCGCCGTGCGGGTCACCTGGTCGAGGATGCCTTCGATGGTCTGCATGTACGCCACCTCCGCGTTCTACCGCCGTGCGAGGCCACTGGCCACCACCGTGTACGACCCGCGAGCCGCCACGGTTACGTCCATCCACACCTCGAGCTGTAACGGTCGACGCCCCGGAGGCACCTGCAGGTCGTGCGCGCCTTCATCCTCATCGCTGCCGGCCTCGGCCTGGCCCCTTCCCTGGCCCACGCCGGTCCAACCTTGCTTCCCGCCGGATCAGCCTCTCTGTACGGCGGTGCGGGCCTGTCCGTGTGGACCTGGGGCATGAGCGGCAACCGGCGGGATCCGGCGGGGATCGTCCGCTTCGATACCTGGGCCGGCGCCGGCTTGACCGACCACCTCATGCTCTCGGGGGGCGTGCCTCTCGCGCATGGACGGATCTTGGTGGACCAGCCCGGCGTCAGTCCCTGCCCCAACCGGGACCCTGAGTACTGCCGCCCCATCACGGCCCTCGGCGACGCCCACGTCTTGCTCCACGCCGGCACCCGCCTGCGCGGCGTCGACCTTCGGGTCGCGCTGGGCCCTCGCAGCGACGCCTGGACGGCCGGCTCCCGCACCCGCTACGTCAACGTCGGTCAAGGCACGTGGGGCGGGCTGGCCGAGGTCTCGGCCGGTGCCGAAGGGAGCGACGTCGGCGGCTTCGCGGAGGGGCGCTACGTGCTCAGGCTGGGACGGGCGGTCGACGGCCTGGACGTACGAGCCCCTGGGGACGCCGTCCAGGGGCAGCTGGCCGTCGCCGCCACGCCGGGCCCGCTGCGCATCCAGCTCTCTGCCCTCGGACACCGGCAGCTCCGCGGGGTGGACTACGGCACCGAGTACCTCCGGCGCTACTACCCGACCGACGAGCGCTGGGGCGTCGTGGCCTTTGCCCAGCTTCGGGCAGAAGCCAAGGTCAGCGTGGCGCTCTCGGACCGCACCGGGCTACACGTCGCGGCTTCCCGGGCCGTGCACACCGTGAACGGACCCAAGGACCACACTGACGTCAGTGTCGGCATGCACTTGTGGCTGCCGCCCTGACCCTCTCGATGAGGGCCGGCACCCGCTCCGATGCTGTTCAACTCCAAGGTCTTCGTCGTCTTCCTGCTCTTCACCTTGGCGGTCTACTACCGCCTCGGGAAGCAGGCGAAGCTCTGGTTCCTCCTCGTGATGAGCTACGTCTTCTACGGGTTCTGGAATCCGTGGCTGTGCTCGCTCATCTTCGCGTCGACCGTCGTCGACTACGTGTGCGCCCTGAAGATCGACGGGGCCACGTCCCGGTTCGAGCGCAACGGCTGGCTCGGCGTCTCGCTGGGGATGAACCTCGGCGCCCTCGGCTTCTTCAAGTACTACAACTTCTTCCTCAACAGCATCGAAGGGTCGCTGCAGCTCCTCGGAGCCCCCACGGACGCCGTCAGCGCCTGGCACCTCGACCTCATCCTGCCGGTCGGGATCAGCTTCTACACCTTCCAGACGCTGTCCTACACCATCGAGGTGTGGCGGGGGAACTTCAACGCGGACCGGAACTTCCGGGATTTCGCCCTGTTCGTCAGCTTCTTCCCGCAGCTCGTCGCGGGACCCGTCGAGCGGGCGACCCACCTGTTGCCCCAGTACAAACTGGACTTCAAGGTCACCCGGGCCCAGATCTACGAGGGCGTGTACCTCATCTTGCTCGGCTACGTGAAGAAGGTCTGCATCGGCGACCGCCTGGGCCGCTGGGTCGAGCCCCACTTCGCGTCCCCGATCGACAACGGTCCCGACGCGCTGCTCTCCATCCTGCTGTTCACCACTCAGATCTACGTCGACTTCAGCGCCTACTCCGACATCGCCATCGGGCTGGGACGCCTGCTCGGGTACGACATCCGGCCCAACTTCAACCTGCCCTTCGTGGTGCCGAGCATCCCCGAGCGGTGGCGGCGCTGGCACATGAGCATGGGCCACTGGTTCCGGGACTACATCTACTTCCCCCTCGGGGGGAACCGGCATGGCAAGGCCCGGACCCTGCTGCACATCATGATCGTGATGTTCCTTTCCGGCCTTTGGCACGGTGCGTCGTACAACTTCGTCATCTGGGGCCTGCTCAACGGCTCCACGATGGTCGCCCACCGGCTGCTGCTTCCCGTGCTGCGGCCCCTGTCCAACGCGGCCGTCGCTGCCGGAAAGGCCGTCGAGATCGGCTACTTCTACCTGTGTTGTTGGAACACGATGGTGATGATCAGCTTGATCAACATCTTCTTCCGCAGCGACACATGGGAGGTGGCCCAGTCCTACGTGTGGTCGTTGTTCCTGCGGCATCCGCGGCAGTGGGTGGACTGGGTCGCGAACGGCGCTCCGCTGCTGGACCACTACAGCGACGGCCTGTGGTTCATGCTGCTGGTGTTCCTGGCCCACGAGAGCCAGCGGTGGCTGCAGCTCAAGGAGCGCATCCTCGGCAACCGTGTGGCCTGGGCGCTCACCTGCACGGCGATGTTCCTGTACGCGTGCTTGTACGGCATCAAGGGGCCGGAGTTCATCTACTTCCAGTTCTGAGCACGCCGTCGCGTTCCTCGCATCTGCGCCGGCCCCCCAGCCGAGCGACGCCACCACCCCAGACGTTACCCAGACGCCGTGCCTCTTCCCCGCCCCGGACCCCGTGCTTTCGCTTCCACCGTGGTCGCCATCGTCCTCTTCGGCGTCGGCGTGTTCGCCGGGGACGCCGACCGGGTCGAGCGCTGGTACGTCGAGGGTGTCGGGCCCTGGATCACCACGCCGCTGATCGCCCTGTTTCGGCCCGTGCCCACCTCCGTTGCCGAGTGGGTGGAGGGCGCCGCCATCCTGGTCGCCGTGGCCTGGCTTCTCCTGGCCGGCCACCGACTGTGGCAGGGAAGCGGAGAGCGCACCGCCATCGCCCTGAAGCTCGGCGCCGAGGCCTTCTCCGCGGTTGGCGCGGTGGTGACGCTGTTCTACCTGGTGTGGGGCATGGCCTACGCCCGCCCCCGCCTCGAAGACCGCATGGGCTGGGAGTCCGACGAGACCTTCGAGGTCGACGTCTTCGAGCTCGAGGCCCTAGGCGAGGTCCTCGTGAAGCGGGTCAACGCCAGCTACCTCGAGCTGCACCAGCTTCCCGACATCGGCCACATGACCGGCACCGGGTTCGACCCCGTCGAGCTGGACCGCAGCCTCGACGTGGGCTGGGCGAAGGCCGCGCGTTCGCTCTCCCTCCACCCGTCGACCGAGCTCCCCAGGGGCCGCACGAAACCACTGATCAGCAGCGGCCTGTTCACCTACCTCGGCATCGGCGGTTTCTACTTTCCGTTCACCGGCGAGGCGAACATCAACACCTGGGCCCCCCCGTGGCAGCAACCCCACACCCGGGCCCACGAGATGAGCCACCAACGCTTCGTCGCCAGCGAGAACGAGGCCAACTTCATGGGCTTCCTCGCATCCGTACACAGCGACGACCCCCTGGCCCGCTACTCCGGGTGGCTGTTCGCCCAGCGCCAGGTGCTCCGCGCCCTCATTCGTCTCGATGTGGAGAGCGGCTACGACCGCCTGCTCATGCGCTACCCTGGCGTCCAGCGGGACGTGAACGAGTCCAGGGCGTTCTGGACCCACTACGACGGGGCGCTCTCCGACATGGGCAGCGCCGTCAACGACGTCTACCTGAAGGTCAACCAGGTGGAGGGCGGCACGTTGTCGTACGGACGCAGCCTCCGACTCATCGTGCGCTGGGCTCGCGACTGCGGCGCCCTTCCGAGAGACCCCAACGCCCCCACGCCCCCGACCCTGGGCCGCTGCGACCCGCTTCCAGTCGACGGCCTCCACCGGTTCTGATTTGCCGGTAACCGGACCCCCGCTCCCGACGTATGCGCCCCAGACGCACCCCGAGGCCCCATGACTTCCTTGCTGCTCTCCCTCGCCTTCGCCCAGTCCCAGCCCAAGATCATCGAGGGCAATCCAGAGTTCGCGAGCTGCATCGACGGCGCCAGCGACTGCGCGGATCGGTTCTACCGCTTCCTCGGCCTGTCCATGGCGGAGCAAGGCTTCACGTTCCAGAACGACCCGCAGCTGCTCTCGCCCACCCTCTCGCGACGAGACGGCGTGGCCGCTGGGGCCCTGCTCACCACCTTCCCGTTCGCCAAGCCCCGGGAGAACCTCTCCGGCAAGGAGGAAAACACCTCCTACAGCCCCGTCCTGCCGCGCATCTTCGCGGGATGGACCGGCGACACCAGCGACACCATGCGGGTCGGCGCCGGCGCCTTCTTCCTGCCCCCCATCCCGGTCGGCGGGGCGAGTGCCCTGATCGCCGGGGTCGAAGGCGGAGCGGCCATGAAGGTCGGAGAGGCCGCCCGGGTCGGTGTGGAGCTCGACTTCACGTACACCCGCGCCCGGGCCCCCATCGTCGCCAGCGAAGAGCAGTACGAAGCCCGCGACGACTTCGACAACCCCAACAACCTCGACCCGGAGACCTACGAAGCGGTCTGCATTCCCGCGGGAGGCTGCACCGACACCTTCACGGTGGCCAACGGCGGCGCTCGCCTCGCGGCCGCGGTCGACATCGGCATCGTCAGCCCCTACGTGAAGCTCGGCATCAACACCATCAGCAACCGCCTGAACGTGATGTACGACGACACCATCTGGGGCATGACGGGGATCCAACCCGCCGCCCACACAGGCGCGCTGTTGGCCATCGGCGACCACATCGACCTCTCCCTCGGTGCGGCGTTCGCCCTGCGTCCCGCCAGCCTCAACGAGGACCCTGCCGGCGGTGCGGGCCTGTTCTCCAAGGTGCAGGGGGCGGCCGCCTACCGCTTCTGATGCCACACCATCCGAAGTCCGCGTGACGGTTTGCGGGCCCGCCGGTGTCTCTAGGACCGGAGGACCCGCCCATGATCCCCATGCTGATGCTCGCCGTCGCCCACGCCACCCCTGCCTGGAAGCCCGTCTGGTCTGGGGCCGTCGACCGCTTCGGTGGCATGCCTCAGGTCGAGCTGCTCGGGGTCGACGACGAAGGCGACACGGCGTGGCTTCGGGTGTCCGAGGGGCCTCGAAGCACCCAGGCCTTGTGGCAGATCGACCTGGAGGAAGGCCGCCGCACCGGGGTGTGGAGCGGCGAAGGGACCACGGTCGCTGCCTTCGGCGCGCTGGCGCCGCTGGTGGACGGCCCCGCCGACCTGGCTCGCTTCGGCTTGCTCCAGGCCCACATCGCGGGCCGCCCCACCTGGCCCGCACTGAACGTCGATCCGTCGGGCCGCTGGCTCGCCTGGGAGCACGGCGACGCGCGGGGAGGAGATGCGGTCACCCTACGGGATGCCGAGGGCCCGGGACGGCTCGGCGACGAAGCGCTCACCGCGGTGTATCGGCCCCGCTTCCACCCCGAGCTGCCATGGGTCGCGTACACCGGCTCCAATCCGAAGGGTGACTACCAGGTAGTCGTCGAGTCGGTGGCCACCGGAGAGCGACTGCGGGTCGATGGTGTGGCCCATGCCACACAGCTCGACTGGGACGCCCACGGCGCCTTGTGGGTGACCGGCGAGGGCTGCGTGGCGCGGGTGCCTGCCGACGAGCTGGCCTCCCTCCTCGAACCCGCTGTTCTCCACGGCCTGGAGACGCTGCCCGTGGCGGAGGCCATCGCCTGCGGCTCCGGCGACCTCCACAGCCGAACCAGCCCCGACGGCCGCAGCATCATCGTCGTCGACGCCTCCCCCACCGAGGCCGGCCAGCTCCTCGTGGGGCGCTTCCGCACCGACGACGGCTCCCTCGTCGGCCGAGCCCAGGTGCGCGGCGGGCGCAGCGCTCAGGCCCTGAGCGACGACGGCTGGCTGCTCGTCACCACCCTCGAAGGGGCATCCCTGGTCGCGATCACCGACGACGGCGTCCGAAACTTGCCCCTGGACGTCGCCGCGCAGGGGGCCATGCACGACCACTGGCCCGGGGGGCGGGCCCTGGCCCTCGTCTGGGACCCCGTCCAGCGGGTCGTCACCCTCGGCTGGGCCGAGCCGCCAGCGCCGTAGCGCTCGCGCCATCGGCTGCGACCGGTTCGGAACAATGTCACATCCTCCCATTCGTCATGGGTCCGTGAGATACTCGCGCCTGCCGCACTTCGAGCCGTGAGGGCTGTGTGAATCAGGGCTTCGTCATCGACAACGGTCGCTGCATTGGCTGCCACGCCTGCAGCACCGCATGCAAGAGCGAGAACCAGGTCCCCGTCGGGGTCCACCGCACGTGGGTCAAGTACGTCGAACAGGGGAAATACCCCGATGTCCGACGCCACTTCCAGGTCACGCGCTGCAACCACTGCGCGAACCCGCCGTGCGTCCGGATCTGCCCGACCGCCGCGATGTACCAGCGCAGCGACGGCATCGTGGAGTTCGACTCCGACGCGTGCATCGGCTGCAAGGGCTGCATGCAGGCCTGCCCCTACGACGCGATCCACATCGACCCCGAGACCCACACTGCGGCGAAATGCCACATGTGCTCTCACCGAGTCGACGTGGGCCTCGAACCGGCCTGCGTCGTCGTGTGCCCCGAACACGCCATCATCTTCGGCGATCTCGACGACCCCACCTCGGAGATCAGCCAACACCTGGGCCGCAAAGAAGTCGCCGTGCGCAAGCCCGAGCAGGGCACCAGCCCCAAGGTCTTCTACATCGAAGGCGCCGAGGTCAACCTGCGCCCCGGGGTCGCCCAGCGAGCCAGCCAGGGCATGTTCGGCGACGTCATCGACGACGAGCACGTCATCGGATCGGTCGGCACCTCTGCTGCCCCCCTCCCCGGCACCAAGCGCCATCCCCGCACCGAGGTACGCACCGGCGCCTCCCAGGGCCTCCCGGAAGCAGGCCCTCTGAACCTCGGCGGCCGCATGTCGGAGCACATGGTGCAGGAGGCGTTCAACGTCCAGCACAAGGTGCCGTGGCACTGGCCCATCGCTGTCTACGTGACCACCAAGCATCTGGCGGGCGGCATCGCCATGGTCCTGGCCGGGCTCGCCCTGGCCCCCGGTGTGGCCGTGCCCCCCGCGCTGATGGTCGGCGGTGGCGTGCTGGCCATGTTGGGCCTCGCGGTCACCCTCGGGCTGCTGGTCTACGACCTGGAGCGTCCCGACCGCTTCTTCTTCCTCCTGGTTCGCCCTCAGTGGCGGTCCTGGATCGCCCGCGCAGCCTGGATCCTGACGTCCTTCAGCGCCGTGTTCGGCGGCTGGTGGTTCTTCTCCATGGTCACCGGGCCCCTTCCCCCGGGCGCCCAGGCGGCCCTCGCCGTGGCCACGCTGCCTCTCGGCTGGCTGACCGCCACCTACACGGCCTTCTTGTTCGCCCAGGCCGAGGGCCGCGACTTGTGGCAGGCCCCTCACATGCCTGCGGTGCTCACCGCGCAGGCCATCGGCGTCGGCGCCACGGCCCTGGCCGCCCTCGGCTTCCTCGGCACGCCGACCGCGGTGCAGTCCATCCTGCTCGGCATCGGAGCCGTCGGCCTGCTCGCCGGTGGCCTCATCCAGGTGGTCGGGGACAGCACGGCCCCGGCCAGCGAGAATGGCCGTCGGGCCTTGCACTCCCTCCGCCGGGGCGCCTACGCCCCTCACTATTGGGGAGGCCTCGCCCTCGGCGCCCTACTCCCCGCCGTCGCCACCGCCCTGGGCCTTCCGGCCCTGGCGCTTCCCCTGGCCTGCGTCGGCATCACGGTCGGCGCTTGGGCCTGGCTCGAAGCTCCACAGCAGATCCCGAACAGCTGAGGCTCCACATGTCTGCCACCCTTCGCCTCGCCGACACCCTCGCCCGCCTGCTGGGCCTCCCGGAGAGCAAGGCCAGCCGCCTGGCGCGGCCGGTGCAGCCCACCAACACCGCGGGCACGGCCATGCCCGAGTACGCCGTCGCCGACGCCGTACCCAGCGACGAGCTCACCACGGTCCGTCAGCCGGACGGCCGCATCTCCCAGTACCCGCCATCGGAGCGCTGGGATGACTGGGTCGAGTGGGAGAGCCAAGCGTGGCCGGACAAGGTCGCCCGTCGCTACACCCTCGTGCCCACGATCTGCTTCAACTGTGAGTCCGGCTGCGGCCTGCTCGCCTACGTCGACAAGACCACCTTCGAAATCCGCAAGTTCGAAGGGAATCCTGCCCACCCCGGCTCCCGCGGCCGCAACTGCGCCAAGGGCCCCGCCACCCACAACCAGATCTACGACCCCGAGCGCATCCTCTACCCCATCAAGCGGGTCGGGAAGCGAGGCGAGGGCAAGTGGCAGCGGGTCAGCTGGGACGAGGCACTCGACGATATCGCGGCGAAGATGCGTGCATCTCGCGAGAAGCGGCGCGACGGCATCATGTACCACGTGGGTCGCCCCGGGGAAGACCACTACGCCAACCGGTGCATCCAGGCGTGGGGGGTCGACGGCCACAACAGCCACACCAACGTGTGCAGCGCCGCAGCCCGAGCCGGCTACTACCTGTGGGCCGGCTTCGACCGCCCCAGCCCCGACTACGCCAACGCCCAGTGCATCCTGCTGCTGTCGAGCCACCTCGAGACGGGCCACTACTTCAACCCCCACGCACAGCGGATCGTGGAGGCCATGGAGAACGGTGCCCAGCTCATCGTGCTCGACCCACGCCTCTCCAACACGGCGTCTCGGGCCGACGTGTGGCTCCCGACCTGGCCGGGCTCCGAGGCATGGCTGCTGCTGGCCATCGCTCGCCACCTGCTGGAGACCGACCAGTGGGACAAAGACTTCGTCCAGCGTTGGGTCGACTGGGAGGGCTTCCTTCGCGACGCCCCCGCCGTCCTCGACGACGCCGAGGTCATCGAAGCCTGCAAGGGCGGCGACTTCGAGGCCTTCACCAAGGCGATGAAGCTGCTGTACCGCGACTTCACCTTCGAGCGCGCGGCCGAAGAGTGCCGGGTCGACATCCGCCGCATCGAGCAGGCCGCCGAGGCCGTGGCCCGCGCCGGCAGCCGACTGGCCGCCCACAACTGGCGCAGCGCCTCCATCGGCAACCGCGGGGGCTGGCAGATCGTGCGCGCCCTGTTTTTCCTCAACGTGCTCACGGGCAGCGTCGGCACCAAGGGCGGCACCTCCGGCAACAGCTGGAACAAGTTCGTGCCCAAGCCCTTCGCACAGCCCCCCGCCGGCGACACGTGGAACGACCTGCAGCTCCCGAGCGAGTGGCCCTTCGCCCACTTCGAGATGAGCTTCCTCCTCCCCCACTTCATGGAAGAGGGACGCGGCAACGTCGACGTGTACTTCACCCGGGTCTACAACCCGCTGTGGACCAACCCCGACGGCTTCATGTGGTATCGGGCCCTGATCGACGAAGAGAAGTTCGGCTTCCACGTCGCCCTCACCCCCACGTGGAACGAGACGGCCTGGTTCGCCGACTACGTGCTCCCCATGGGCCACAGCGCCGAGCGCCACGACCTGATGAGCCAGGAGACCCACGCCGGGCAGTGGATCGGCTTCCGCCAGCCCGTGCGCCGCGTCGCCATGGAGCGGGCCGGCAAGAAGGTCCAGTTCAGCTACGAAGCCAACCCCGGCCAAGTCTGGGAAGAGAACGAGTTCTGGGTCGAGATGTCCTGGCGCATGGACCCCGACGGCTCTCTGGGCGTCAAGCAGTGGTTCGAGAGCCCGACGCGGCCCGGCGAGCCCATCAGCCAGGACGAGTATTGGGCCTGGATCTTCGAGCACTCAGTGCCCGGCCTCCCCGAGGTCGCTGCCGCCGAGGACCTCACTCCGCTGGCCTACATGCGGAAGTACGGGGCCTTCGAGGTCGTGCACGAGAACTACACCCCCTATGAGAAGACGGCGTCGGGCGACGCGAGCGACGACGGCCTGGTGCGCGACGCCAAGGGCGACGTCGTGGGCGTGATGATCGCGGGAGAAGCCAGGGAAGGCTTCAAGACCCCGACCCGCAAGCTCGAGCTGCTGTCGGGCACCCTGGCCGACTGGGGCTGGTCCGACCCGGACCACGTCGTGCCGTGGCCCCTTCCCTCCCACGTGCACCCCTCGGAGATCCCGGAAGAAGGCATGCTTCTGCTGCCGAACTTCCGCCTCCCCACGCTGATCCACACCCGGGCGGCCAACGCCAAGTGGCTGTACGAGATCAGCCACGACAACCCGATCTGGATGCACCCCGCCGACGCCGACCGCATGGGGCTGACCACCGGTGATCCGGTCCGCATCGAGACCGAGATCGGCTGGTTCGTCGACCGCGCCTGGGTCACCGAGGGCATCAAGCCAGGCATCATCGCCATCTCCCACCACCTCGGCCGCTGGCGCCTCGCCGCCGACGCGGGCGGCAACAAGTTCAGCAGCTCCTTGGCCCGCATCCACGACGATGGCGCGAACGTGTCGCTCCACGTGCAGCACGGGGCAGCCGCCTACGAGAGCGCCGATCCCGACACCGCGCGGGTCTGGTGGAACCACGTCGGCGTGCACCAGAACCTCACCCACGCGGTGCACCCCGACCCGGTGAGCGGCGCCCACTGCTGGCTGCAGAAGGCCCTGAGCGTGCGCAAGGCCGAGCCCCACGAACGCTACGGCGAGGTCCACGTCGACCTGAACAAGTCCATGGCGATCTACGAGGAGTGGAAGGGGTGGACCCGCTCGGCGGCCACCTTCAGCCCCGACGGCACCCGGCGGCCCCGGTGGCTCAAGCGACCCCTCAAGCCCACCAAGGCCGCCTACCAGCTGCCCGACGACGCGCCGGCGGCCAAGAAGGCCGAGCCCGCCGAGTCCGAGTGAGCGAGCCCACCGATCCCGTGGCCCTGGCCACCGCCCGGCATCGCCTCTACGGCTTGCTGGGCCAGCTCGTGGCCGACGGCCTCGTCGCCGAGCTGCGCCCCGTGATCCAGGCGCTCCCGGCCCTGCGCCCGCTCCTCGACAGCCCCCCCGAGGACCTGGCGACCGAGCACACCCGCTGGTTCACCCACGAGCTGTCCCCCCACGCCGCGGCCTTCTTCGACGGAGTGCTCGACGGGCCCACCACCGCCCAGGTCCGGGCCACGTGGCACGCCGCGGGCTTCGCCCCGGGACGAACCGACCTCGAGGATGACCACCTCGCCGTGCACCTCGCGGCCTTGTCCTTCCTGTGCGCGGCCGAGCTGGAGGCCCGCCAGGACGGCATCGACCCGGCCCCCGTGCTCCTCCTGCAGCAGCGGGTGCTCACCCCGCTCCAGGGGTGGGTGCCCCTGCTAGCCCATGCCATCGAGGGCCCGTGGGGCTGCGTCGCCGGGCTGGCGGCGGAGCTCATCGACGACCACGCCGAGGCCGACCAAGGCCCGTCGGTGCCCCCCCCAGGCGACGACGACAAGGTCGGGGCCCAGGAGCTGATGGTGCCGGCCCAGAGCGGCTGGGTGGCCACCTGGACCACCCTGAACCGACTCGGCGACGAGTCCGGCTGCCCCATGGGCTTCGGCTCCAAGGCGCGCTCCCTCAAGCTGCTCCTGGACGACGAAGGCGGAAAGAAGGCGCTGCTGGCCCACCTGGTCGACGCCGGGCCCGAGGCCTGGCGCGAGCACCGGGAGCGGGTCGCGACGGCGCTCTAGTCAGCCCAATCCGACCAAGTACACATCCGCCGGAGCCACCAGCGCCAACACCACCTCGTCGTCGAGGTCGAACCACGCGGCCCAGGCCTTGCCACCGAAATGCACCCGTGCCGCCACCACGTCGGTCGGCCGGGCAGCCACCACGTCGCGCACCCGCTGCACCATCCAAGCGGTGGACAGGTCGCCCTCGTGCAGCGCCCGCACCTGGTGGGCGTGCCACAGCGGTCCCACCAACGCGACGGGAATCGTCACGTGGAGGTCGACCACCTCGATGTCGTCGCCCACCGTCGCGAGCAGATCGGCGACCTGGGACTCCATCGCCATCCGCCCCAGAGGGTCGGTGAGCTCCGGGCGAGCCGCACGTGGGGCCCCGACCGGCACGAGGTCCCGAGAAGGCCTCGGTCCGCGACGAGAATCGTTCCCCGGCATGAGGGAGGCGAAGGCCGCCCGGTCCGCCTCGGCCCGACGGGCCGCTTCCGCCGCATCGTCTGCGTCGTCCTCAGCGCGCTTGCGGACCGCCTCCGCGCGGGCGCGGGCCTCGGCCGCCACGCGACGCTTGGCCTCGATCACCTGCTCCTTCTCGGCCTCTTCGCTGCGCAGGGCCTCTTGGATGATCTCCATCGCGGACTTGGGACGCTGCACCTGCCGGTCCGTGACCGCCTTGGCTTCTGCGGCCAGGCGCATGGCCAGGCGACGCCGGTCGTCCGCCGTCGGGGCCGGGGCCGGCGTGGCATCGAGTTCGAGCTCCTCGAGCTCCTCGATGTAGAACTCGTCGATCTTGTCGTGCCCGCCCACCGGCGCCTCCGAGGGGACCATAGCATTCAGTGCCGGATGAACGTGTCTTCGGGCTCCTCGAAACGTAGCGACAGCATCCGCGTCGATGTCAGCGAACCGGGACGCACCAGCGCATCGAGCTCCCGACGCAACGGGTGGTTCTTCCATGCCTCGTCGGCGGAGGCTGCGGAGGGCGGGTCTTGCCAGCGCAGCATCAGAAACCACCGCCCGTCCTGCGCCTGCAGCACCTCCCAGCCAAGGAAGCCCTCCTGGGCACACAGAAACTGGTCGAAGGCACGCCGGCTCCACTCCAGAAACGGCTGGCTATGGCCCGGCTTCAGCATGAAGACCAGCGACTGGAGAACCTGCGGCACGGGAGCACCTCCGAGCTTCGGCTAACCGATCTGTACGTCGGGACGCGCGACCACCGTGAAGTCCTCCTTGCCGTGCCCTGCGGCGATGAGTGCGTCCATCCGCTCGGCGATGGCCGGCAACAGCGTGAGCTCCCCAGGCCCACCCGCGGTGTCGATCATGAGCCCCACATCCTTGCGTGCCATGGTGAGCTCGAAGCCCACGGCACCGGTACTGGACTGCAGCACCCGCTGGCCCATGCCCGCCGCCGAGGGATTGAACTGATGGAGGAGCTGGAACAAGGCCTCGTGGGGAAGGTCCGCGCCGTCCGCCAGCCGAAACAGGTCCCCCATGGTGCTGGTCAGCATGACGAGCAGGCCGTTGCCGCTGAGCTTCAGCTTCGCGGCGGTGTCGGCCCCTGGACCGAGCCGCAGCACGCGACCGGTCATGGTCCGCAGCGCGGGCTCCAGCTCGTCGAGCAACGCCGCGTCTCCGCTCGCGATCATCAGCCCGGTGCCGTCCCGGCTGTTCTGGGGCCCCATGAACACCGGGGCCGACAGGTAGCGAACGCCGTGGGCGGAAAGCCGCGGCACCCGCTCGGCCACCCGCGCCGGCAGGTTGGTGCTGTGGTCGACCACCGGCACCCCCTCCCCCAGGCCCGGCCGAAGCTGCTCGATCACGCCATCGACCGCGTCATCGGCCGCAAGGATGAGGTGCACCCGCTCTGCCCCCCGCACGGCGTCGGCAGGGGTGTCTGCCACGATGGCCCCGTCCTCGGCGAGCGGCGCGGCCTTGGCCCGGGTGCGGTTCCACACCCGCACCTCATGCCCCTTCGCGAGTAGGTTCTGGGCAAAGCCCTTCCCCAGAAGCCCCATGCCGAGCACCGCTACCTTTGCCATCGTTTCCTCCGTCCGTTGGGTCCGAGCGGGGGTAACGCCCCACGACACCCGTGCCGCGATTCCAACCGGCCCGTTTCGCTCCGCTCGAAAGTCCGCTTGGAATCAAACTTGTTGCGCGGCCTAAAGGCCGCTCGTTGAGAATCCTCCTAGGCTCGCCCTTCGATTCGCCAGCGATAAGCAAGCTTATCGAGCGAATCTCGGCCTCACCGTCGTCGGATTCCAACCGGCCCATCTCGCTCCGCTCGAAAGACCCCTTGGAATCACACTTGTTGCGCGGCCTAAAGGCCGCTCGCCGAGAATCCTCCTAGGTTCGCCCTTCGATTCGCCAGCGATAAGCAAGCTTATCGAGCGAATCTCGGCCTCACCGTCGTCGGATTCCATCCCGTCCCCTGTCCCGACCCACCGCCCGGTCCGGCCACTGCGCCCTCAGGGGGGTATGGCACGACGCCTGCACAAGAACCGGCCCACCGGAGACCCGTCCATGTTCCTCCTCTACGCCCTGCTGGGGCTCGCCCAGGCCGCCGATCCCGCCCTCACGTTCAGCTACCGCGGCATGCTCGGGGCCAGCGTCCGCATGGAGGTGCCCAGCTCCGAGACCGTCTCGTGGTTCGGCGAAGTGGGCGGGAGCTCTTGGCTCATCCCCGGGGACGTCGGAGGCGGCTCCGAGAACGTGGGCTCCGTCCTCGACCTGCGTGGGCATCTCAAGGTCGGCACCGACTACACCGCCGACAGCGGCTTCTACGCGGGTCCACGGGTGGTCGGCGCCTACAACCGCGTGATCAACGGCGGCGGTGACTTCATCGACATCGGCGCGATGGGCACCGTTGGCGTGAAGGTGCCTGCTGGGGAGCACGCCGTGCTGCAGTTGGGTGGAGGACTCGGCGCCTACGCGTTCGTCCGTCCGGACGACTGGACCGTGCTCCCGCTCCCCCACATCGAGCTCCGCTTCGGCCCCACGCTGTAGTCCCGCCGTCGGCCCGCGATAGGAGGCGTGCATGCCACGCCCCCCACGCCGGGTCCTGCCGCTGGTCGGCTCCAGGCAAGAGACCCTCGACCGCGCCCTGCAGGCCCTCGGCCCTCGGCGACCCGAGGACGTGTTGTGGGTGAGCCGAGCCCTCGAGGACGTCGACCCCTTCGAGGTCACCTCCCCGGCGGCGCTCCGCCGACGCCTGGGCGGGTCCACCCATGCGGTGGTCCTCGACGGCCACGACGGCCTCCACGCCGACGTGTTGGCCGCTTGTCCCGGCTTTCTGCTCGCCGGGGGCACCCTGGTCCTCCGCCTGCCCCCCGAACCCGTGGCCCCCGTCCACCTGGCAGTGCATCCCAGTCGCGTGGTGCACCGTTCCGCCGGCACCATCTTCGAGGGGCGCCTGCGCGCCGCCCTCGGCGCCGCCCCCCGCTGCGACGCCGAGGGCGTTCCCGGGGGAAGCCCCCCCACCGAGGGCACCCCCGAGCAGCAGGCCATCGTGGATACCCTGCTCGAGGCGGTGCGGGCCGAGCGCCCCTCCCTGCACGCCCTGCTGGCCCGGCGAGGCCGCGGCAAGTCCACGGCCCTCGGACAGGTGCTCGGACAGGCCGCCCGAGAGGGACGCCGGGTGGCCCTCTGCGCCCCGGACCCCACGGCGGGTGCCGTCGCCGCTGAGGCCGCCGGGGTGGTGCTCCCGTTTCTGACGCCGGAGCAGGCCCTCGCTGCGGACCCCACCGATGCCCCGTGGGACGTGCTGGCCATCGACGAGGCCGCCCGTTGCCCCGTCCCATGGCTCCGGGCCCTCGCCCGCCACCACGGCGGCACGCTGCTCTTCGCCACCACCACCGGCGGATACGAGGGCACCGGACAGGGCTTCGTGCTCCGCTTCCTCGCCAGCTTGCGCGACGACCCACGCCCGCTGCACCGCCACCACCTCCACGCCCCCATCCGTTGGGACGCAGAGGACCCCCTGGAGACCTGGCTGGACGGGATCCTGTTGGACCACGCCACCCCCGGGACGCTCCTCGCCGAAGGGTCTGCCGCCGTCCGCTTCGAGCACGTCGCGCCCGATCGCCTCGCGAGCGACGACCTCGTACTGCAGCAGGTCCACGGACTGCTACAGCACGCGCACTACCGGACCACCCCCGCCGATCTGCAGCGGCTCCTCGACGGCCCCAATCTCTACCTGCACGCCGCCTTCGAGGGCCCCAGCGTCGTGGCCGTGAATCTGGTCGCCGTGGAAGGCGGCCTTCCCCCAGCCGACGCGGTGGCCATGCGGGATGGCGGCCTGCGCATCCGAGGCCACGCCCTCCCCGACACCCTCGTGTGCCACATGGGGGCCCTCGACGCGGCCTTAGGGTGCTGGATCCGAAGCGTGCGGCTCGCCGTGCACCCCGAGCGACGCCGCCGCGGCCTGGCACGTGCCCTCGCAGACCACGTCCACCGCCACCACCTCAGCCCCGCACGCCGCCATGGCCCGGTCGACGGCTTCGGCACCCTCTTCGGGGCCGTTCCTCACGTGGTCCGTCTCCGGCAGGGGCTCGGCTACCGTCTCGTCCGCCTGAGTGCGTCCCGCGGAAGCCGGACCGGAGAGCCGTCGGCCGTGATGGTACGGCCGGTCTCGGACGAGGCCACCCAGCTCGTCGACACCCTTGCGGGACGCACCGCCCGGGACCTGGATCTGGTGCTCGCGATGCTCCAAGGCGACGGAGAGCTTCCGTTGTCCGAGCCCCTGGTGGACGCACTGCGGGCCGATCTGCCCCCCCCCCTCCCCCTCGACGAGGCCGAGGTCACCGAAGCCGTGCACGCCTATGTGAACGGACCGAGACCCCTGGAGGCCGCCGCCACCGCCCTCCGAGCCTGGCTGCCGTCCACCGATCGGACCGGATGGACCCCGACCGAGCGGCAGCTCGCCCAGGACCGCCTCTTCGACACCCACTCCTGGACCCGGACCGCCCAACGCGCCGGCCTTCCCCATGCCCGAGCGGCCATGCGGGCCCTGAAGCGCGCCTGTCGCCGCCTGACGTTGCCTCCGGTTGACGGGACCGGCCCACCCCCGTTCACGCCCCGCTGAGCAGCCTGCCGCCCACCAAGCTTTCCCGTCGGAGGTGGGGTTGGGGCTGCGACTGGTCGCCACAAGTGGCACCATCCAGGCCATCGACCCCTCGGAGGACTCCCTGCTGCCGCCACGCCCCCCAACGATGTTGCTGCTCGCCTTCGTCGCGACGGTGGCCTGTCGAACCGACGACCCCGGGGCATCGGGCCGCATCGTCCCCGACACCTCCTTGCCTGCCCCACACACGGGCACGACCCCCATCCCCGTGGTGCTCAGCGCCGCCGCCAGGGCCCACGGCCTCGACCTGTCGGTCGATCGGGTCCCCTCGTCGAGCCGGCTCGTCTGCGAGGCACCGGACGTCGACGGCGAGCGCCACGAGGCCGTCGACCCCTTCGCGACGAACGGACGCTTCGTTCTCCTCGGGCTGCTCGCAGACACCGAGTACCACTGCGAGCTCCTTCAGCCTGGTACGGCCCACGCCACGGCCGACGCGGACATCGCCGCCACGGCACCCTCGCAGCGCACACCGGTTCTCGCCGTGTCCACCCCATGGTCCATCGCAGAGCACGTTCCGGAGCGGCGTTCTGGCGCCTACACTCTCTTCAACCTGGCGGATGGCGACAGCAACGTCGAGCCCCACCAGCTGCTCCTCGTCGACCCCGAAGGTCGCGTTCGCTGGGTGCACCTGATCGCCGACGAATTCCCCGACTGCGACGTCCGCTACCAACACGACGGCACCATCTTGTTCGGCGGCGGCCAGGGGGTCACCCCCACCATCCTGTCGCTGGAGGGCGAGCTGCTGTGGCAGGGCCCAGAGCACGACTTCGCCCAGCGCTACCACCATCACGCCGAGCGCCTCGACGACGGCACCGTGCTCGCGATGCGGCACACCTCCGAGGCCCCCCCCACGGGCCAGGGGCAGCCGGGTCAGACCTGGGTCGGCTTCCGCATCGAGCGCATCGCCCCCGACGGCATGATCTCGTGGTCGTGGACCAGCCAACGGGCCGTCGACGACGGGGTGCTCCCCATCCCCAACCCCAACGCCACCGATCCTTGGCACGCCAACAGCGTCACCGTGCTCGACGACGGCATCACCTACGTGAACCTGCGTCAGAAGTCCTGGATGCTGGCCATAGCCCCCGACGGCGAGGTCCTGTGGCGCCTGGGCGATGGGGGCGACTTCGAGCTGTTCGACGCCGATGGCACCCCGCTCGGAGGGGAGCATTGGTTCCACGGTGCCCACGACCCCGAGCTGCACCCCCAGGCCGACGGCACCCTCCGCATTCTCTACCACGACAATGGCTACGCCCGGGGGGTCCAGCCCGCCTACAGCCAGCTTCTGGAGCTGGTCGTCGACGTCGAGGCCCGCACGGCGACCCGGACCTGGACCTGGACCGAAGCGGGCTGGTATGAGCCCATCTGGGGCGACGCCGACGAGCTTCCGGACGGCAGCGTGCTCGCCACGCGCGGCCACTGCGGCAGCTGCCCCCCGCCCAGCGTGTCGGAGATCGTGGAGGTGGACCGAGCCACCGGCGAGGTGGATTGGCGTCTCAGGTTCGACGCGGGCCAATGGGGAATCTACCGGTCCCAACGGATCGATGGCTGCGCGGTGTTCCACCACGCCAGCTACTGCCCGGAAGAGAACCGGTAAAGCGCGGCCCCGATCGGTCCGACACCAGTGCATCCACAGGCACTCCGTGACCGACGACTTCCGCAGCGACGACCTTGCCAGGCGGCACCACGAACGCCTTGGCTTCGTTCTGAAGATCACCATGCCCGCCACCCTGCTCGGGGCGCTGTGCGCGATGCCTTCGTACTGGGCCGAGGAACCGATGCGCGCCATCGGGCTCACCACCATGTGGTCCCTCTTCGGCCTGTGCGGGCTCTACACGACGGCCTGGTGGCTGCACCGCCTGTCGTACACCCAGGCCTCTCGGGCCGTCGTGTTCATCGGATGGCTCATCTTCGAGGCCGTCCAGGTGCTCTCGTACCGCCCCGACTTCGCCAACCCCTTGGCGGGCAGCCTCTACCTGGCCGCGGGCACCGCCATGGTCGCATCCACCATCGCCGGGATGGCCGCCCTCGAGCGGTTCCCCAGGGCCTTCGCCTGGATCGGCTCGTCCATCGTCGTCTACCTCGGGAGTGGTGCGGTGGTCGCCCTGCGCAGCACGCAGAACGCGGAGGACCTGATCATCATCGGGGCGCTCTTCGGGCTGTGCGCCTCCATGCTGGCCACGGCGGCCACCTTCATGTGGGCCTTCGCGCGGGACCTGGGAATGGCCCTGCAGGCATCGGAGGAGAGAGGCACCCAGGTGAGCGCGGCCCTTGCCGCCGCCGACCACGCCAACGCGGCGAAGAGCCAGTTCTTGGCCAACATGTCCCACGAGCTTCGCACCCCCCTCAGCGGCATCCTCGGCTACACCGAGCTGATCGGTGAAGAGCTGGCCGATCTCGGGACGTTCGAGGAGGTCGAAGAAGACCTGAACCGGGTGCGGGCAGCGGCCACTCACCTGCACCAAGTCATCGACGACGTGCTGGATCTGTCGAAGATCGAAGCGGGGAAGCTCGAGCTCCTCACCGAGGCCATCTCCGTGCGGGCCCTCGTCCAGGATGTCGTCGCCACGGCGCTCCCCATGGCACAACGCAAGGGCATCCAGCTCCGCGGACTGATTCGCTTGGACCCCGGCAGCGTCCTGGCGGACAGCGTGCGGGTGCGTCAGGTCCTGCTCAACCTGCTCTCCAACGCCGCCAAGTTCACCGTCGAAGGCGAGGTCGTCCTGGAACTCCGCCTGGAGCCGGACCACCTCACCTTCGTGGTGCGGGACACCGGCATCGGCATCGCCCCGGTGCACCTGGAGCGCATCTTCGAGCCCTTCGAGCAGGTCGACGGAAGCACCACCCGCCGCTTCGGCGGCACGGGGCTGGGCCTCGCGATCTCGGCTCGGCTCGCCACCATGATGGGCGGCACCCTCGCCGCCGACAGTGTGCTCGGGGAGGGCTCGACGTTCATGCTCCGACTCCCCCGAGCCGCAGCTGGAGTTCGTCAGCGCGTCCCGCCCGCTCGAAGCCGCCGCAGCCATAGGTCGAGGTCGGCCGCGAGGGGCGCCCCCAGCGTCAGCGACGCCTGGGTGGACGGGTGACGCACGACCAGCTCGGATGCATGCAGCGCCTGGCGCGCCAGCGGAGGAAGACGGCTGTCAGCGCCACCCTTCACGCCGACCTTGTCCGGCGTGTACTGCCGCTCGCCGACCAGCGGATGGCCCGCCAAGCAAGCGGAGAGACGGATCTGGTTGCGCCGCCCGGTGTCCAGCTCCACGCGGACCACGGTGGCGCCCACCAGGCGCTCGGTGACCTCGAAGTGGCTCGTGCCCACGACCGCGCCCTCCGCGGACCTCTTGCAGGGCTCCTGCCGCCGCGCTTTGGGGTTCCACCGCATCGGGTGAGCCCAGGTCCCACGGTCCTCGCGAAGCTCACCTCGCAGGATGGCGGTGTACACCCGTTTGGGCTTCACGCCTTCCCATTGGGCCTTCAAGTGCGCCCGGGCCTCTGCCCCCTTGGCGAACAGCACCACCCCGCTGGTGTCCCGGTCGATGCGGTGCACCGGCCAGATGTCGCCCCGACCGACCCACCCGCGCGCCCGCGCCGTCAGCGTGTCTTCGTCGCGGCGCTGGGCGCGGGTCGCCGCATCGGTGAGCATGCCGACGGGCTTGTCGAGGGCCAGCAGCACGGCGTCCTCGTGGACCACCACGACCCCAGAGGTGCGCAGCCGCTGCCGACCTGCGTTGCGGGCATGGCTGGTGCCCGGACGGTTCCAGGCCAGCTCCACCACCATGCCTTCGGGACACGCCCGGCCGCCGTCCTCGGGCCCCGCCGCTGCGCCATCGATGGCGACCTTGCCCGAAGAGAGGGCCCGGCGGGCCTTGCCACGGGAGCCCACGGAAGGCCGACCCGTGAGCACCTGATCGAGGCGCCGCCCCGCGTCCTCCGCTCCGACCACGAAGCGCTCGTCCTTGGGCATCCACCCTCCTTACAGCGCCCGGCCGTCGTACCAGCTGGGCTGCAGGTCTTGTAGCTCGACGCCGTCGACGCAGCGCGCGTTCACCGAGTACACCGTGGCCCCCGAGGCCGGGTCCAGGCCGTGAGAAAACGGCTTCATCCCGCACGTCGCGCAGAAGGGGTGATGGATGTGTTCGTGGCCGAACTGGTAGTCCCGAAGGTCAGCCTCCCCCGACAGCAGACGGAAGGACCCCTCGGGCACGAAGACCATCCAGGCCCCGCTGCGTCCACACATGCTGCAGTTGCAGGCGAGCACTTCCTGCATCGCCTCCGGCGCCGCATCCACCTCGAAGGCGACGGCACCACAATGGCAGCTTCCTTTCCACGTCCTCGTCTCGCTCGACATCCCTACCTCCCAGGTACCGTGCGGTTGTACGCCACCGTCCGGAGACCGTCTTGAAGGAACGCGACACCCCACTGCAAGTCCCTCGGGGGGCCATCCTCGACCCCTCCCGAGCGGCACGGGCGCTTCGGCTTCGCATCCATCCTCCGCTGCCCGCGCTGCAGCCGTGGGTGCACCACCACTGGTTCATCGACTGGGACGTGTCCGAGCCCTACACACAGAGTGTGCTGGGTCGTCCCTGCGGCAACGTGGTCGTCGACGACGGACGCTGGATGCTGTCGGGGCCTTCGCGGCACCGCTTCGACCGTCGAGTGGAGGGCCGCGGGATGGTCTACGGCACCCAGTTCCGTCCTGCGTCCACCCGGGGCTTCCTCCCCGGGCCCGCGCGGGCGTGGGTCGACGAGCGCTTCGACGTCGCGCCTCGCTGGCAGATCGACGCCGCCGCCCTCGACCGAGCGCTCAGGTCCCTCCCCGATGACGAGGCCCGGGTCGCCCTCTTGAGCGAGGTCCTCCTCGACCAAAGCCCGGTCCACCCCCCCGACATGGACGAGGCCAATCGCATCGTCGAGCTCCTCGAAGGCCGACCCGACCTGACCCGAACCGATCAGCTGGCCCATGCGGTGGGCCGCACCGTGCGCAGCCTTCAGCGCCTGCTGTCGGCGTGGGTCGGGCTGTCGCCCAAGCAGCTGGTGCGCCGCTTCCGCCTGCAGGAAGCGAGCGCTCGCCTGACCGAAGGAGAGTCCATCGACCTTGCCGGTCTCGCCTACAGCCTAGGCTATGCCGACCAAGCGCACTTCTCGCGGGACTTCAAGCGTGTGGTGGGCCTGCCCCCATCCCGCTACGCCGCACGCCAAGCAGGCCTGGGCGAGTGACGCGCTCCCGCCCCGCACGGGCACTCCGAACAGGACGGGCGCGCCTCGGGCTCACTCGGTGCCTGTCTCCATCACCGCCGCCGCGAACAGGTCGCGGTTCAGCATGGCGATGGCAGACATCGGAATGCCCTTGGGGCAGACAGCGACGCACTCTTGATGGTTGGTGCAGGAGCCGAAGCTCTCTGCGTCGGCCTGAGCCACCATGTTGAGCACCCGCTGGCTGCGCTCCGGCTGCCCCTGGGGCAGGGTCGCGAAGTGCGCCACCTTGGCCCCCATGAACAGCATCGCGGATGCGTTCGGGCAGGCTGCGGCGCACGCGCCGCAGCCAATGCACGCCGCGTAGTCGAAGGCCTGGTCGGCCACCGGCTTCGAGATGGGCACGAGGTTGGCATCCTGAGCCGAGCCAGTCTTCACGTCGATGAAGCCGCCGGACTGGATGATGCGGTCGTACGACGCGCGGTCGACGATGAGATCCTTCACGATGGGGAAGGCCTTGGCACGGAAGGGCTCGAGCCAGATCTCGTCGCCGTCCTTGTAGGCCCGCATGTGCACCTGGCACAGCGTGATCTTGTCGCCGGGACCATGGGCCACGCCGTTGACCATCGCGCCGCACGTGCCACAGATGCCTTCGCGGCAGTCGTGGTCGAACGCGACCGGCTCCTCCCCCTTGTGGAGGAGGTCCTCGTTGAGCACGTCGAGCATCTCGAGGAAGGACATGTCGGGGATGACCTCGACATCGTACTTCTTGAAGGCACCCGGATCGTTGGGCCCGTTCTGACGCCAGATGTTGAGCTTGATCTTCACTTGTAGCTCCGCTGGCTGGGGGGCACGTAATCGAAGGAGAGGGGCTCGATGTTGCGGTCGGGGGCCTGCTTGTCGCCGGTGAACTCCCACACGGCGCCGTGGCAGAAGTCCTCGTCGTTGCGCTTGGCTTCGCCGTCTGCGGTCTTGTGCTCCTCACGGAAGTGAGCACCACAGGACTCGTCGCGGGACAAGGCGTCCATCACCATCATCTCGCCGAGCTCGATGAAGTCGGAGACGCGTCCGGCGGCCTCGAGGGTCTGGTTGAGGCCGTCCTTGCCACCGACCACCTTCAGGTCGCTCCAGAACTCGTCGCGCAGGGCGCGGACCTCGCCGAGGGCCTTGGTCATGCCGGCTTCGTTGCGAGCCATGCCGCACTCGGCCCAGATGATCTTGCCGAGCCGCTTGTGGAACGTGTCGGGGGACTGAGACCCACCGATGGACATCAAGGAGTCGACCTTCTTGTTCACCGAGTCTTCGGCCTCGCGGAAGGCCTCGTGGTTGGTGTCGGAGAAGCCGCCCGTCTGGCTGTTGAGGAACTTCGAGATGGTGTACGGCAGCACGAAGTACCCATCGGCCAGTCCCTGCATGAGCGCCGAGGCCCCGAGGCGGTTGGCGCCGTGGTCACTGAAGTTGGCCTCACCCAAGGCAAACAGGCCTGGGATGGTGGTCATCAGGTTGTAGTCCACCCACAGGCCGCCCATCGTGTAGTGGGACGCGGGGTAGATGCGCATCGGCGTGTTCCACGGGGAGTCGCCCGTGATCTTCGTGTACACGTCGAACAGGTTGCCGTACCGATCTCCGACCGCCCGCTCGCCGAGACGCTCGGTGGCGTACTTGAAGTCGAGGTACACGCCGTAGCCGCTGGGGCCGATGCCGTAGCCGTCGTCGCACATCCGCTTGGCCGCGCGGCTCGCCACGTCGCGAGGGACGAGGTTGCCGAAGGTCGGGTAGATGCGCTCGAGGTAGAAGTCGCGCTCTGCGTCGGGGATCTCGGAGGGCTTGCGGGTGTCGCCCTTCTTCTTCGGAACCCACACGCGACCGTCGTTGCGGAGAGACTCCGACATCAAGGTGAGCTTGGACTGGTGGTCGCCGCTCACCGGGATGCAGGTCGGGTGAATCTGCGTGAAGCAGGGGTTCGCGAAGCCCGCGCCACGCCGGTAGGCCCGAATGGAGGCGGTGCAGTTGGACTTCATGGCGTTCGTCGACAGGTAGAAGACGTTGCCGTAGCCGCCGGTGGCCAGGCACACCGCGTCCGCCGCGAGGCGCGTGATCTCCCCGGTCTTGAGGTTGCGCATGATGACGCCCTTGGCGACCCCATCGACGACGGCGACGTCGAGCACCTCGGTCCAGGTGTGCATCTTCACGCCACCGCGACCGATCTCCTTGGAGAGCGCCGAGTAGGCGCCGAGCAGCAGCTGCTGTCCGGTCTGGCCCTGGGCGTAGAAGGTACGGGAGACCAGCGCACCACCGAACGAACGGTTGGTGAGGTACCCGCCGTACTCCCGCGCGAAGGGAACACCCTGCGCGACGCATTGGTCGATGATGCTATTCGACACCTGCGCGAGCCGGTACACGTTGGACTCACGGGCACGGAAGTCGCCGCCCTTGACCGTGTCGTGGAACAAACCCCAGACACTGTCGTTGTCGTTCGGGTAGTTCTTGGCCGCGTTGATGCCCCCCTGCGCGGCGATGCTGTGCGCTCGACGGGGGGAGTCGTGGTAGCTGATGCAGTGCACGTTGTAGCCGAGCTCCGACAGCGAGGCAGAGGCGGAGGCCCCCGCCAAGCCGGAGCCGACCACGATGACGGTGTACTTGCGCTTGTTGGCCGGGGAGACCGGCTTGGAGGCTTGTTTGTGGCGCTGCCAGCTGGTCTCGATCGGACCACCCGGCGCGTTGCTCTCGAGGTGGAGGCTCATTGAACGACTCCGATGAGGACCGCGATGGGGAAGGAAATGTTGACCAAGCTCACCACGGCCGCGAGGGCCATGGAGCCGTTGCGCATGAACGCCGCGTACTGCGGGTGGTCGAAGCCGAGGGTCTTGAGGGAGCTCCACGTGGCGTGGAACAAGTGGAACATCAGTCCGAGGTTGGCCACGATGTAGAGCGCCGCCACGATGGGGTTCTGGAAGGCCTTCACCACCGTCTCGTAGGGCTGGCCGAACTGGAAGTCCGGCACCCCGAGGCCGAGGGTGATGTGGGCGACGTGGCCAATGATGTAGACGAGCAGCAGCACACCGGAGAACCGCATCGTCTTGGCGAAGATCGACGTCTTCTGGGACTTGGCGCCGTGCTGGTAGGCGACGGGCCGAGCCGCGGCGTTCGTCTGGGTGAGCGTGACGGCCGCCCAGACATGCAGCGCCAGGGCGCCGCCCATCAGGGCCCGCATGAGCCAGATGGCACCGTGGCTGCCCTCCTGGAGGACCCAGCCGTAGAAGTTCATCGCGGACAGGTCCGCGAACGGCAGCGGATGGTCGCCAGCGTAGAGCAGCGTGTTGCCGGCCATGTGCATGACGACCCAGCCGACCATCATCAGGCCGGTGATGCCCATGATGACCTTCTTGCCGATCGTCGAGCCGAAGAGCATCCGCCAGCTACGGGGGCGGGTGAGCCAGGGTTGGGTGGGGGTGGACATGAGGTTGGGCCTCCGGGCGGTTCAGCGCGTCCCCATAGCCGGTGGGGGGGCCGGGGCAAGGGCTCCAGCGCCGAGGAAGCCGAGGCGGTATCGACCTGCACGGACCAATGTGCTCCTCCCGGGGTGCAGCAAGTCGGGGCACCCCGAAGGCTCGCCCAGAGGCGGCCATGCACGCCGATCCGTACCATTGTCGCGAGAGGCCCTCGGCAAAGCTATGTTGGCGCCCATGCACACCCTCTCCTCGCCGTCGTTCTCGCTGTGTTTCGTCGCGCTGGTGGCTGCCTGCAGCGGGCCAGCGGATGCCCCCACCAGCTTCACCCCGACCGACGGCACGACGGACACCGGCACCACCGACACCGGCACCGTGGACACGGGCACAGCGCCCGAGCCATGCACGGCCTTCGTGCCCGGAGGGGAGGGTCCGCTGCTGCTCGACGGCGCGGGGGCCACCGACCAGGTGCAGCGGTGCGAGGAGCGCCTCCACGCCGTAGTGATGGCCGCCGGCTCTCGCCACGAGCTCACCCTGGTCAGCTGGGTCTCCGATGCCCCCGCGCACCTCGAAGTGCGGGACTGGAACGGCGATGTGCTGGGAAGCGCCCCCGACATCGAGCCCGGCGGGGTGGTGCCCATGGAGGCCCAATGGGCCGGGGAGCACGCGCTGGTCGTTCGCAGCGAAGACGGCTCCGAGGCCGACTACACACTGGCCGTGCAGTGCATCGAGGGCTGCGACGCCCCCACGACCCGCTACCCCATCGTGTTCCTCCACGGCATGGCGGGCACCGAGTCGTTCTTCGACCTGCTCGACTACTGGTACCAAGTCATTCCGACCCTGCAGAACGCCGGGTACAACGTCCACGTCGCATCCGTCGACCCCTTCCAGCCCACGCCGGTCCGGGCGACCCAGTGGGTGGACCATCTCGACGAGCTCTACGGGACGGGCCAGGCGCGGAGGGTGAACCTCATCGGCCACAGCCAAGGGGGGCTCGACAGCCGCTACATCGCCGCCAAGCTCGACACCGACGGCCGCGTGCAGTCGATCACCACGGTGGCGACCCCACATTTGGGGGCGGCCAGCGCCGACTTGGTCCACGGCTTGGTCGACGGGTCCGGCATCACCAAGGCCATCGCCGACGCCATGTTCGACGCGCTCATCGGCCTGTACGGCATGTCGTCCGACCAGGACATCATCGCCCAGACCGAGCAACTCACCAGCGACGCCTCGGCGCAGTTCAACATCGACGTGCCGGACCGCAGCGACGTCGCCTACTACTCCTGGGCGGGCGTCACCTGCGACCTCCTCGACCTCGTGTGCCAGGCCACCACCGGGGGAGAGATCGTCGATCCGCTCCTCGCTGCTACCCATGTGGTCACCAGTCTGCTCGAAGGAGAGAACGACGGGCTGGTCTCCGTGGAGAGCGCCAAGTGGGGAACGTACTTGGGGGCCCTCGAGGCAGACCACCTCGACGAGGTGGGCCTGTTGCCAGGCACCACGGCCCCCGGCTTCGACCACCTCGACTTCTACCTGGGCGAGGCCGAGCGCCTGGCCGACGACGGCTTCTGACCCCTGGGCACAGCGCGCCCCGTGCGACCCCTCACACCCAGGTCGTGGCCAACCCTGCTAGCCTCCACCACATGTGGATGATCCCCCTCGGCGCCGCACTGGCCTCGCCGACCCCGACCGTGGACTACACCCCTCCCACGGAGGTGCATCTCGGCGTGAGGGCCGCCGTGCTCGACGCGAAGGCCGCCGAGTCAGGCGACGCCTGCGACCTCGCTGCGGCCGCGGCGCTGGAAGACTTGCTGAATCGCGGCCGCAAGAACGATCTGACCACTCTGGTGTCGGTGACCTTGCAGGACGACAACGGGGAGACGTGCAAGCAGCGCCGCACCGGCGACACCGTCTTGCAGTCGGTCGTGCACCTCGACGCGATGGCCATCGCCGAGGACCCGTCCCTGCCCGTGGTGGCCACCGACCGCGCCCTCACGGTGCTCGCGACCCTCGGAGCGGCGGCGGGAGGACTCGACGCCGTCCAGCTCACGCCGCTGGCCGGCGCCGCCTGGTGGCAGCCGCCGGTCTTGCCCCTCGACGGCGAAGAAGAAGAAGCCGAAGGCGATCCGCTGAACCGCGCTGCGGGCCATGTGCTCCGCGAGGTCTTCCCGACCTTGGCCGACCAAGCAGGCCTGCTGGCCACCCTGCCCGAGGTGGCCGGTGTGCTCCACCTCTTCGAGGCCGGAAAGAAGAAGTCCTACCGAGGGCTGCGGGTGCGCGTCCCGTCGAACCTGGCGGCCGACTACGTACGGGGAGCCCTCACCGACGAGGGCCTGCTGGCCAAGGTCACCGTCGAGACCCGAATGGGCGTCGAAGAATGGACCGCCCGCGACGTCGGCACCATCGCCTTCGAAGACGCCGGAGGTCTCAGAGTAGAGCTCCGCGACGTCGACGTGGACGAGGCCGACCTCGAGGGCCTCGAAGACGAACAATGAGCCCTGCCCCGTCCAAGACTGCGGCGCACCGCGCCCTGCGCGCGCGCCTCGAGGACGAGCTGTCGGTGCTGGAGAGCATGGTCGCGGCCGCTCGGGACGAGGCGACCAGCGCCGAGAGTCGACCCGAGAACAAATACGACACACGTGCCATCGAGGCCTCGTACCTGGCGGCCGGCCAGGGAGAGCGCCTCGCCACCCTCCGTCAGATGGTCGGCTGGGCACAAGGGCTCCAGGGCGAGCCCCACACCCGTGCCCAGGTCGGCGCCTTGGTGCACGTCGCCACGGAGGCCGGAGACCGATGGGTCGTCCTGGCGCCCTCGGGTGGGCCCACCATCGACGTGGACGCGATCGAAGTGGCCACGGTGTCGACCCGTTCGCCCTTGGGCCGCGCCCTCACGGGGGCCTCGGTCGACGATGCGGTCGAGGTCCATGGCCCGAGAGGCAGCTACGAGGCCGAGGTCCTGAACGTCCGCTGAGGACGCTACACCAGGTGCACCTGGGCCACGCTGAGACCCTCACGGGGTCCCACCAGCCACACCTCGTACAGCCACGCTCCCTCGCGCAGGTACAGCGGCCGTACCTCGGACTGCTCCACCGGCTGAGGTCCATCGAAGAAGGTCACCCGCAGCAAAGGTCGGGGGAGCTCCGGCCGCGCCAAGCGAATCGTGAGCTTGTCGTTGCCCCACTGGAGCACGGGCTCGGCCCGCGGCTCGGTGGGCTCGGCCGAGGCGATGGGCACCGCGCGCACCGACCGACCGGGGAGGGCGTCCGCCGCGAAGGCCGCCGACACCAGGGAGAGCACCTCGTCGCGGTCTTGCTGCGAGGTGGGGGCCGGACTCGCGAGGGACGCATCGACCACCAGCGCGCCTTGCAGGGTGACCCGAAGAACCAGACGCTCGTTCTCGGAGTGCACGAAGCGAACCTCGCCGTCCGTCGTGTCGTCACGGAAGCTCCAGCTCCGGCGTCGCAAGAACTCATCCACGTCGTCGGGGAGTCGCTCCGACAAGATGGGCCCGACGTCTGCGCCTTCCAGTCGCACCGGCAGCGCGAGGTCCTGCGCGAGCCTGAGCACTTGCCCTGCCTCCTGCAGCCAACCTCCCAGCCGTTCCGCCGTCATCGACAGCTGCGACAGGATCGGTCGCGACGCCGAGGGCGAGGGGGCGGACGGGCCCCCAGAGGCCCATGGCGTCAGATCGCCGTCGGCCACCCCGGTGTGGGCGTCGACCGCCTCCAGGTACACCACGAAGTGGCGCTCCCCCGTCGCCTCGATGCCGACGCGGTACGACCCAGGAGGGACGTGAATGACCACCCCCTCCCCCGGCTGATCCGGATCCAGGGGCCCCTCGCCCAGGAGCATCTCGGTCGAGCCAACGAACACATCGCCGGAGACGACCTCCAGCTCCCCCCAGCCCAAGCCCTCGGGCACGGCCCGCACGAACGCCTCCGCCGTCACGCTGCGTTGCTCGTCGAGCAGCATGACCATGGCCTGAGCGGCGAACCAGTTCCCGAACTCCTCCGGCTCCAAGCCTCCCTCGAGGGGAAGGAGACGAGCGCAATCGACGACACACAAGCCCCCGTATTGGAGGAAGAAGTCGCCGCCGCCGTCCACCGTCTCCATCGAGCCTCCTCATGTGTCGCGAATGCACCGTACCTCACGGGTCAAGACCGGGTCAGGGCCTCCCGAACGGCCACGTGGGCCTCGGCCTCCGTGAGCAAGCCCATGTGGCCAAAACCATCCAACAGGACGTGGTCCATCCCAGCTGGCAGGGCGCGTTCCACCGGAAACACCGTCACGTCCCAGGACGCCGCGATGGCGACCCGAATGGCATCCGGGAGCACTTCGTGCAGCTCGGGGAGCTGTTGGAGGAAGGACGAGTCCGGGGCGAGGTGCTCGATGTCGGCGGGCACCCCTCTGGGGAAGGGACCGGCGTACCCCGGCACCTCGGCAGCAGCCGTGCCGGAGTGTGGACTTCCCAGGGTGACCGCGTGGCTCACCTTGGCCGCCAGCTCGGGATGCTCGGACAGCACGTGACGCAGCACGATGCCCCCCATCGAGTGGGCCACGACCCTGCAGCGGTCCACCTCTCGAAGCGCCTCCACCAGAGGGGGCCCGTAGCTGGGCACGCCCTGGAACTTCCAGCCCAGATCCACCGTGCGGGTGGGAATGTCCTGGCCGTGAAGGTAGCGCTGGAGGCCGCGAAAGTGAGACGGACGGCCCACGAAGCCATGCACGCACAGCACCGGGTCGGCCTGGGAGTCGGGGGGAATCTCGACGGCCGAGAGCGCCCAGCTGCGCACCAACCACTTGCGCCGTACCTCGGCGAGCAGCGCCGCTGGGGGAGGCGGCGGCCCCTCGCTCACCTGGTTGTGCCTAGCGCGGGCCAGGGACAGGTGAAGTCCGATGGCGCCTGCGTAGGCGGTGGGGGCAGCGAGGAGGGCGAGGAAGGTGGTCATGCTCGTTCACTATGTACTCACGCGGGGTCTCCAGGGAAGACGGCAATCGCGGGCGACAGGCGGCGGTCCGCATCCCCCAGCCCTCGCAACCAGCTGCTGCACCCCACGCCACGATCCAGCGGTTACGAATATGAACGTGTTCAATGTTTGAACGCGTTCACAGGAGATGTCCGATGACGCTCCCCGGCCCTCGCATTCGCCTGCTCACCTCGCTGCAGGTGGCCTTCGCCCCGTACCGGACCTACCACCGGTGGCGGGCCAACTACGGCCCCAACTTCCTCGCCCGCGCCGTCAACGGCGACGTGCTGTGCACCGGCGACCCCGCGGTGATTCGCGACCTGTTTCGCAAGACCGACGACGAGGTCGGCCCGTTCCGCCCCGAGGTGCTCGCTCCCCTTCTGGGGCCCCGGTCCTTGTTCACGCTGACGCGCCAGGCCCACACCCGCGAGCGCAAGCTCCTCATGCCTCCGTTCCACGGAGCGCGGATGCGGGCGTACGGGGACGCCATCGTGTGCTCTGCAGAAGAGGCCTGTGCCCGCATCGCGCCCGGCGACCGCCTGCGAATGGCCGACACCATGCTCCAGGTGTCCCTGGCGGTGATCTGCCGGGCCATCTTCGGGGTCGAGCACGACCTGCCGCGATGGATGGACCTTCTCCGCGGCCCCATCGAGAACATCTCTCCAATGGCCCTGTTCGTGCCGGCGACCCAGCAGTCCTTCGTGCCCGCGTGGCGACGCTTCGTGGTGGCCCGCGACGCCCTCGACGAGGCCATCCATCGGACCATCTCGGACCGCCGGGAACAGGGCGCCCAAGGGGAGGACATCCTCTCCCTGATGCTGAACGCCACCTACGAAGACGGGTCCGCTATGGACGACGGCGCGGTGCGTGACGAGCTGGTGTCGCTGCTGTTCGCCGGGCACGAGACCACCCAGATCAGCATGGCCTGGGCCTTGCGGCTCATCCACGAAGACCCGGTGCTCCTGGCGGACCTCCGCGATGAGGTCGACGCCTGCGACGGCAGCCCCGCCGAGCTGGCGAAGCTTCCGCTCTTGGGCGCCACGGTCGACGAGGCCCTACGCATCGACCCCATCGTGCCCGACGTGCTCCGAACCATGCTGGTGGACGCCGACCTCGGTGGCATCCAGGTGACCGCCGGCACCCACGTCTCCCCCATCGCGGCCCTGGTGCATCGGGATCCGGAGCTGTACCCAGACCCCGAGATCTTCCGGCCCCGACGCTTCCTAGAGCAGCGCTTCCGGCCCTGGGAGTACCTGCCCTTCGGTGGCGGCACCCGGCGCTGTATCGGCGCCGCCCTGGCGACCTACGAGATGAAGCTGGTCCTCGGCACGGTGCTCCGGCGGCTGTCCCTCGAGAACGATGGGGACGACTGGATGGTGCGCCGAAGCGTGACCATGGGCCCCAAGCGCGGTGCCCCCATGCGTTGCGTGGCCCGGCGGACGGGGTCCATCGCACCATGAGCTTGAGGGACCAACGTCGAGAGGCCACCCGCCGCGCCATTGCCGAGGCCGCCCGCGACCTGCTGGAGGAACGCGGCGCCGACGCGCTCACCTTTCGGGCCATCGCCAGGCGCGTGGGGGTGTCGGTCGGCACGGTGGTGAACCACGCCGGGACCAAGGCGCAGCTGGTGGTAGGCCTTCTGGTCGAGGACATCTCCGCCGCGATGGAGCGGCAATCCAAGGCGCCCGTCCCCGACCTTCCGCTCGAGCGCCTCGTGGCGACATTTCGGCCCTTCTTCGAGAACTACGCGGCCCGTCCCTCTCTCGCCCGGCACACGATCCTGGAGGTCGCGTTCGCGGCCGACGAAGCCTTCATGCCCTACCTCGAGCTGACCCTGCGTTTCGTGGGCCAGCTCGCCACGACGCTGGAGCAGGAAGGCCGACTGCACCCTCACGTGTCCCCCATGGTGGCCGCCCGCGTGCTCTTCGATACCTACATTGGGGTGGTGGTGTTGTTCCTACGAGCCGAAGAACCCGACGTAGAGGCAGGCACAGCGGCCCTGCGCGGCAGCTTCGAGGCGCTGATGCCGGTGCTGTTCGAGGTCCGATAGCGTGGTCCTTCGCGGGCAGGCGGCCGGGCACGCGAGGGAAACACCTGGGCAGGGGGCGAATGCCCCTGGTTTCTCGCTCCGCCCCCACAGAGGCGCTATTCATGCCGCTTCTCGCGCCACGGATACGCCATCATGAGCTCCTTCTCCGACTTCCCGCTCGACCCGGGCCTCCTCGCCGCCCTGGAGAAGCTCGGCTTCGAGACCCCCACGCCCATTCAGTCCGAGGCCATCCCGGTGTTCCTCGAGGGCCGCGACGTGGTGGCTCGGGCGCGGACGGGCTCCGGCAAGACGGCCGCCTTCGGGCTTCCCCTGCTCCAGAAGGCGCTGACGAGCGACCGCAAGGGCATTCGGGCCCTCGTGCTCGCCCCCACCCGCGAGCTCGCCCTTCAGGTGACCGACGCCCTCCGCTCCATGGCACCCGAACGGGCCGTGCCCATGGTCACCCTGTACGGGGGCGCCTCCTACGGACCTCAGCTCCAGGCCCTCCGCCGAGGGGTCCAGGTGGTGGTGGCCACGCCGGGCCGCCTGCTCGACCACATGCAGAAGGGCACCGTCGATCTGTCGACCCTCGACATGGTGGTGCTCGACGAGGCGGACGAGATGCTCCGCATGGGCTTCATCGACGACGTGTCGACCATCCTTGCCGCCACGCCGGCCGACCGACAGGTCGCCCTCTTCAGCGCCACGATGCCCGCCGCCATCCGCCGGATCGCCGACGCCCACCTCCGCGACCCCCTGACCCTGGGCATCGACGCCGGCACCGCATCCACCGACCACATCAAGCAGGGCTACGTCCGCTGTCGGGGTCGCTACAAGCTGGAGATCCTGCAGCGCCTCCTCGCCGGAGAGGTCGACGGCACCAGCCTCATCTTCGCGCGGACCCGCGCCGGCTGCGCCGAGATCGCCGACGCCCTCGCGGCCCAGGGAATCGCCGCCGACGGCCTCCATGGCAACCTCGCCCAGTCGGCCCGTGAGCGCGTCCTCGGCCGGCTTCGCTCAGGGCGCCTCGACGTCGTGGTCGCCACCGATGTCGCCAGCCGGGGCATCGACGTGGACCACATCACCCACGTCATCAACGCCGACCTCCCGCCCGACCACGAGACGTACACGCACCGCATCGGGCGTACCGGTCGCGCCGGCCGCCAGGGCACCGCCATCAGCCTCGTGCTGCCCGGTGAGGTCGGCAAGCTCAAGCGCTGGATGCGCACCCTCAAGGTCACCATCCACCCGGTCGAGGTCCCGTCGGACGCGATGATCCACGAGCGCCGGCTCTCCCGCCTGCGCAGCACCCTCGCAGACGTGCAGGAACAGCCCGAGTTCCGCCGGGCCGCCGCCTTCGTGGAGGACACCCTCAAGGAGAGCCCCGACGACTGGACCTCCGAGAAGCTGGCAGCCGCCGCCATCGCGCTGCTGGACAAGCATCTGGGCTTGTCGGCGATGCCTGCCGACTCCCGGGGACCAAACCCCCACCAAGACCGGGATCAAGGCCGAGATCATGGCCGAGACCGCGGACCGCGCCCGGAGCGCCAAGGGCACGATCAGCATGCAGCCGCCGGCGGCCCCGAGCTGTTCATCCCCGTCGGACACAACCGCGGCATTCGTCCCGGCGACCTCGTGGGCGCCTTGGCCAACGAGTGCGGCGTGCCAGGGAGCGTGATCGGCAAGGTCACCATCGTGGAGCGCAAGTCCTTCGTGCAGATGCCTGCCGAGCACCTCGAGCGATTGCTCGCCGAGCACCGCGAGCTCGAGCTGCGGGGTCAGCATGTGCCCATCGACCGCGCTCGGCCCCAAGGCGCCATGGATCACCGCCCGTCGGGTGGCGCGCCCTTCAACAAGCAGCGACGCCCCTACAAGCGCGCCCCGAAGCCCGGCTTCAAGCGCAACAACGACGGATAATCAGGCCGAATCCAGCAAGAGCGCCCGCATCGCGGCCGCGTCCGGCGGACGCTCGGCCGCAGGGGCCAACGCGGCCCGGACCACCGGCTCGAGCCGTCCCAGCAGGTGAAGGTCAGGCAGCTCCTCCACGGAGGAGTCCACCCGCTCCACGAAGCGCTCCATGAGGGCGCCCCGGAACGGCAAGCGCCCGACCACCATTCGGTAGGCCATCGTGCCCACGGCGTACACGTCGGTATGAGGGCCAATGCTCTCCCCGAGCATCTGTTCGGGAGCCATGTAGTCTGGTGTACCCATGAGGCCCTCCTCTGGATGTAGCCCTGCACGGCGGACAAGACCAAAGTCCATGAGCTTTACACCCCCGGGTGTGGCTCCCGCAGTGTGAAGGACCATGACATTGGCGGGCTTGAGATCGCGATGCACCAAGCCGAACTCGTGAAGGGCGGACAAACCCTTCAACACACCGTCCAGTAGGTCCGCGGCAACCTCCGGACTCATTCGCCGGGTGCGCTTCAGCTCGTGCTGCAAGGTACGTCCGACCAAGAACTCCATGGCCAGCCACGGCCGCTCTTCGTGCAGGCCGAACTCTCGGACCTCCACCACGTTGGGGTCGCGTATGCGTTCCGCGTACCAGGACTCATTGAAGAAGCGCTGCTGCAGCGCCTTGGACGAGCCCACCTCGGGAAGGATGATCTTCACCGCGACCCGCTCCCCCTCGGGGTCGAGGGCCTCGAACACCTGGCCCATGCCGCCACGGTCGATCTCTCGGAGCACCCGGTACGGACCGATCTGGACCGGTAGATCCTCAGGGACGGTCGTGGCGCGGTAGTCCGCGGGCGCCGGGGTCTCCGGGGCCTCGAGCATGGAGCCGAAGGCCAGCAGCACCACGTCGTGACGGGCCACGACCCCTACCCGGCCTGCGCGCTCCTCCAGCGCCGCGGTGAGCATGGTGGCATCTTCGACTCCCACCACGACCCGAGGCCGCCCGACGCGCTGCAACAGCGCCAAGGCGGCATCCACGGCGGGCCCCCCCAGGGCCCCCGTGCGGTCGAGACGCACGACGACTCCATGGGCCAGGCCCAGCGAAACGGGTCCTCCGCCTCGGACCATGGACTCCGCGAGACCCATGGCTCCCTCAGTGCTGACCACCGAGCACACCAGCAACCGGGAGCGCGCCCGATGCCACTGCAGGCCATCGGGAAGGATCGACGTCAACCCGTCGAGGTCCTCCCGTGGCCCGTGGATCACCACCGCCCAGGCGCTGCCCGCGACCACCTGGTGGCCCGGCACCAGCAACGCCTCGGGCACCAAGACCCGAGCCTGGGGGGTAGCAAGGAGCCGCGCGGCCGACAGTACGAACGGAGGCCTCCAGCGCCGAACGAGCTGCACCTGCACCGGACGGGGGCGTCGATTCCGCACACGAATGCTGCACGTTCCTGGTTTCAAGCGAACAATGGACGGAGAAACGTCCGAGCCCACCACGAGCGACGCTTCCGTGGACGCCTCCTCGGGGTCGACCTCCACCCAGCAGGAACCGACGCCCGGCACCTCCACCCGGTAGCACCCCGTCTGCAGGCGAACCTGCTGCGGCACGTCTCCGCTCCCGGCGAGGTTCAGCTGAAGGACGACATGGGGGGTCCATCGGGGAGAGAGGAGGCAGTCCATCGGCGGAACATCGGGGCGAATCGAACGATGGACCGAGAAAATGGCCTCGATGTTGTCCGCCACCGTGCCGTCGAAGTCGATGCCACAGGTGTCGCAGTGGGCCGTGATGGTGTCTTCCGGGAGCGGCCCGGCCTCGATGGACGTCGTTCGGCACTGAGGACAGATCACCCTCCACGACAGGCGAAGCGCTTCCCCCTTCACCGCGAGCATGAAGCCTTCGAGGGCATCCTCTTCGTTCCAGCCCTCCTGTCGGGCGATCTCCAGTGGGCGGAGGGCCGCCTGGGTGTGGAGGGGCAAGGTTCCGATTCGCTTCCGCAGCGCGAGGGCCACCGCCTCCGGGACCCAGCGCAAGGACGCGTCGAGGCGCCGACTCGCGTCGTCGCTCAGGGCGGGCGGCGGGTCCCAGGATGCCTCGCCCTGGATGGCCTGGCGGGCCGCGTCGAGGGCACGCTCGATCTTCGGGGCCACCGCGAGGCGGGCGATGCCGGCCACGACTGGTTTGAGCAAGGGCATGCGCGGCACGAGCTGCACCGTGTAGGTCCAAGAGGTGCCGGAAGGCATCTCCTCGAGATCACAGCGCACCCGCGCTTCCGCCACCGGCCCACCATCGAAGGCACGAACCGACTCGAACCAGCGGGGAGCGAGCCATCGGAAAGGGCGCTCGGTCCAGCGTGTCGTGACGCCGCCCGTCGTGGCCTCTCCCCGCACCACGCCCTCGCTGACGGTGAATCGGTAGCCCAACCCCGCGACACGGTTGAAGGCGTCGGTGTCCGAGAGCACTTCCCAGACGCGGTCGATCGTCGCGGCCTCTTTCCCTGACCAGGACAACTCCGTCATCGACACTCCAGACCCGCGGTCGGCGGGAGATCACGAGGTACGGGGGGATGCGCCCCCTGGCTCAGCGTGGCCTCATCATTGCTCGGTGGCGGTGATGTCTCCTAGGACGGGGAGGGCGCCGTCCAGGGCGAGCCCCAACAAGCTCAGCTCGTCCCGGACCGTCTCCTCGGGACCACCACGAAGCCAGAAAACGCCTCGAAACAGCGGATTGTCGACGAACCCCACCTCGACGAGCGCCAACCGGGTCCCTCGCCCCTCTGGCGTCACCTGGAAGGTCCAGGTGGCCTCGTAGCCAATCTGCTCGGCGGCCGCGGTCCGGATCGTGAGGCCGTCATCGGGCCGCTCGATCACCTCGAAGTCGAAGCGGTCGTCTGCGGCATCCATCTCTCGCCAGACCTCGCGGGCATCGGTCGGGTCCGATTTCCGGGCGATGCGGATCACGTCGGGGCGCCATGCCGGGCGGCGCTCCATGTCATGAAGCAGCGCGACGACCTCTGCCGGGGACGCCGCGAGGACGACACTGCCGTCCGTCACGTGGTTCGGCGAGGTGACGGCCCCGTACACGTAGGTGCCGAACACCATGCCCACCAGGGCCATCGTGACCGCCAGGGAGCCCCCGGCGACGAGACGCTCCGCCCCCCCGCTCTCCGACGTCGTGGCTCCTTCGCTCATGCTCGTGCTCCCTGCACCATGGTGTCGATCGCCGCCACCAGCCAGCCGCCGACGGGATCGGAGACGCCGAATACCTCCCCGACCACCGCTCCGTCGACATCGCGCACCCGAAGCACGTCCCCGTCCAACGTGGCCCCACCCAGCTGGGTCAACGGCCGCCGGTCCCCATCGAAGTACAGCACGCCCCCGGAGGCTGCCACCTCTACCGGCATGAAGCCTTGCCCGAGGCGGAAGGCGAACATCAGCAGACCGAGGACCATGCCGCCGGCGAAGATGAGCATCCGAAGCTCGGCCACGTCGCCAGCAACCCAGGCCACCGCGCCACAGATCGCGCCCCAGCCGACGACGACGGCGGCCAGCGGCCCCTTGGGGACTGCAGGCGCCGGAGAGAAGCGTGCATGGAAGCCGTCGGCCTCGTCGTGCACCACGATGCCGTCCTCCGGGACCACCTGGAAGAGTTCTTCGATCGGCGTCCGCTGATGCTCCGTGGTCATCGGCTGCTGCTTGCCCCCCGGCGGTCCCGCACCAAGCCCTCTTGCACCACCGTGGCCACGAGGCGTCCTCGCTGGTCGAAGACGCGGCCCCGGACGAGGCCCCGAGCCCCGGAAGCGGAAGGGCTCTCGACGTCGTAGAGAAGCCACTCGTCGACCCGCAGGGGGCGGTGGAACCACATGGCGTGGTCGAGGCTCGCCACCTGCATGCCCGGGGTGAGCCAGCTGGCACCATGAGGCTGCATGGCAGTGGTCAAGAAGCCGAAGTCGGACGCGTACGCCAACAGGCAGCGATGGAGCCACGGGCTCTCCCCCTCGATGGGGTCCGACGCTCGGAACCACACCCGCCGGGTGGGCTCGCGGACCGTGGGGCGGGTCGGATCGTGGGGCCGCTCCGGGCGGATGTCGATGGGGCGCTCAGCGATGGCGCGCTCGTACAACGCAGGCGGAAGCTTGCCCTTCAGCCCCTTGGCCAGCTGCCGCTCAGAGAGCAGCGTGTCCGGGTCGAGCAGTCCCTCCGGAGCCAAGTCCTGGTGGTCGAAGCCCTCTTCTTCGATCTGGAACGACGCCGACAGGTGGAAGATCGGCTTTCCGTGCTGCACCGCCACGACCCGTCGGGTGGTGAAGCTCCGGCCGTCGCGGATGGGATCCACCGTGTACACGATGGGGGTCCGACAGTCCCCGACCCGCAAGAAGTACGCATGCAGGCTGTGGACGTGGCGGTCCTCCGGCACCGTTTGATGCGCGGCGGACAGCGCCTGCCCGAGTACCTGGCCTCCGAACACCTGGCCCCATCCAAGGTCCTGGGATGCACCACGGAACAGGTTCACCTCGATGCGTTCGAGGGACAGCAGATCGACGAGCTCGGAGAGGACTGGGCGCATGGCTGGGGTCTATCGACCGCGCCTCCCCGTCGCCCACGGACTCGGCACCGTCGTTGCCTGCAGGGCTGCAGGAAGGTACCCCGAGCTTGGACCGCTGCGGTGGCGCGCACGAGGGGTGCGAGCCCGAGCAGCGAGAGTGGAGGTCCGGATGCGGTACAACCGCGTGCTGTTGAAGCTTTCCGGGGCGGCGCTGGCCGGCGGCGACAAGACCACCCCCTTCAACCGCGTGGCCATCGACCACATCGCGGCTGAGGTCGTCTCCTTGGTGGAGCTCGGCCTGGAGCTGGCCGTCGTCGTCGGCGGGGGCAACATCTTTCGCGGCAACCTCGCCAGCGAGTGGGACATCGAGCAGGCCGAGGCCGACAACATGGGCATGCTCGGCACCATCATCAACGGCGTGATGATGCGCGCGGTGCTCGAGGCCAAGGGCATCAAGGTCCGCCTCACCACGGCCCTGCCGATGCCGTCCGTCGCCGAGCCGTACATCCGCTTGCGGGCCAATCGTCACCTCGAGAAGAAGCGGGTCGTGATCTTCTCCGGCGGCATGGGCGTTCCGTTCGTCACCACCGACTACCCCGCCGTGCAGCGAGCGATCGAGACCCGCTGCGAGGCCGTCCTGGTCGCCAAGCACGGCATCGACGGCATCTACAACGCCGACCCGAAGGTCGACCTCTCCGCGCGCCGCTACAAGACCTTGTCGGCCGCACGCATGCTCCGTGAAGATCTCCGCGCCATGGATCAGCAGGCGCTGATCCTCGCCCGAGACCACGGCCTGCCGGTGCACGTGTTCAACTTCGACGACAGTGGCATCGCCCTGCGGCTCTGCCGCGGCGAAGACATCGGCACGCTGGTCAGCACCGGCGTGTCGTCCAAGCTCGCCTAGCCCACCCCTCCCCGGAGCCCCCCATGGACCGCCCCACCCGCGAAGAGGCCATGGACGCCGTCCGCACGCTCATCCGCTGGGCCGGAGACGACCCCGATCGGGAGGGGCTGCTCGGCACCCCCGACCGGGTCGTCCGCAGCTACGGTGAGTTCTTCGCCGGCTACGAACAAGACCCGCGGGACGTGCTGCAGCGCACGTTCTCCGAGACCGGCGGCTACGACGAGATGGTGCTCCTCAAGGACATCACCCTGGAGTCGTACTGCGAGCACCACATGGTGCCGATCGTCGGCAAAGCCCACATCGCGTACGTGCCCGACAAGCGAGTGGTGGGCATCAGCAAGCTCGCCCGCGTCATGGAGGTGTACGCCAAGCGGCTGCAGATCCAGGAGAAGCTCACCGCCGAGATCGCAATGACCATCCAGGACGTGCTCCAACCCAAGGGCGTGGCCGTGGTCATCGAGGCGGCCCATCAGTGCATCTCGACCCGCGGGATCCACAAGCCAGGCGTGAAGATGGTGACGAGCCACGTGCTGGGCGTGTTCCGGGACGACCCGAGCACGCGCCGCGAGTTCCTGGCGATGATCGGGCACTGATCCATGATTCCGCCTCCCAAGAACGGCGCCGTGAAGCCCCCCGGCAGGCCGGGGCCCTCCAGGCCCTCCCTTGGCAGGCGTTGAGGTGGCCGGCACGCCCTGGCCCGAGGGGATGTTGGTCGCCACCCACAACCCCGGCAAGCTGGCCGAGTGGAAGGGCCTGCTGGGGCCCGTCGACGGGGCCGCGGCCCTGGGCCTCCCCGACGTCGAGGAGACCGCACCAGACTTCGTCGGCAACGCGCTGAGGAAGGCACGGGACGCCTGCCGCCGCACCGGTCGTCCGGCCCTCGCCGAGGATGCGGGCTTGGTGGTCCCCGCCCTGAACGGCCGACCCGGCGTCCGAACCCGCCGCTTCATGGACGAGCTCGGCGGATGGCCCGCCGGCATGGCTCGTCTCCTCGTGCTCCTCGACGACGCGACCCCAGGCGGAGGGGAGGGAGACCCCCACCGGGCTCACTACGTGTGCGCCCTGGCGGTGGTGCACCCCGACGGTCGGCTGTGGGCAGCTGAGGCGCCGGCACCGGGCCGCTTGGTGCCCGCGCGAGGCCGAGGACCCGGCGTATGCCCTTGGTTCGTGCCCGAAGGAGAGACGAAGACGTGGGCGGAGCTCGGTCCAGGCTGGCGGCGGCGCAACGATCATCGTGCCCGTGCCCTGGACGCGCTGCTCGGCGGCCTCGACGCCCCCGTGTAGCCCCCAGGCGGTGGTTTCACGCCGGGTACGGTACAATACCGGTCTTCTCGACCACCAGGGGATTCGATGCGACCCATGTCCATGCCAGGCCTGCCCGTTCTGTTGCTCGCCGCGGCCTGCTCGAGCGTGGTTCCCGGGGAGGGCAAGACGGATGCCCTGACCACCGACACGGGCACCAACGACACCGACACCACCACCGAGACGCCGACCACGGCCACCGATGCGTACGACCCCGGTCGAAAGACGCTGCATCGGCTGAACCGCACCGAGTACGACAACACCGTGCGCGACCTGCTGGGCACCAGTCAGACCCCAGCCGTCGACACCTTCCCTGTCGACGACTTCGCGGCGGGCTACGACAACATCGCGGCCAACCTCTCCACCAGCCCGCTGCACCTCGAGATGTACGAGGCCGCCGCCATTGGGCTAGGCGAGGAGGTCTTCGACGTGCCCCTCGCCGAGCCGTTCGACGAGATCTGGCAGCCAGAAACCGACGACCTGTCCCCCACCACCGGATCGGTGTCGGGTCAAGCCTTCAACCTGTGGAGCAACGGCTCCCTCACCGCCATTGTCGACGCCCCCGAGGCCGGCACCTACATCCTGTCGGCGCGGGTCTGGGCCCAGCAGGCCGGACCCGACCTCGCTCGCATGAGCCTCGGCCACGACGGATTCGTCGACCTCGATCAGGACGTCACGGCCGACAGCGAGAGCACCGCGGAGATCTTCGAGGTGGAGGTCGAGCTCAGCGCCGGTCCCCACTCGGTCGAGGTCGCGTTCCTCAACGACTTCTACGACCCCGACCTCGGCGAAGACCGCAACCTGCTGGTCGACTGGATGGGTGCCTACGGCCCCACCGATGCCGTCGGCGGCGTGAACCCGCTCCGCGAAGCCCTCGTCCCCTGCGACCCCGAGACCGACGGGGCCCACTCCTGCGCCTCGGTGGTGTTCGGCGACTTGGCTGAGAAGGCCTGGCGTCGGCCTCTCGAGCCCGATGAGCTCGACGCGCTGCTCTCGGTCTTCGACGCGGTCGTCGACGATGGCGGCAGCTTCGAGGACGGCCTCACATACACCCTCACCGCCACCCTGCTCTCGCCCCACTTCACCTACCGGGTGGAGCTCGACACCGACCCCGAGAGCCTGGAGATCACACCGCTGGGCGACTTCGCCATCGCGAGCCGACTCTCCTACATGCTGTGGTCGAGCATGCCCGACGACGAGCTGTTCCGCGCCGCCCGCGAGGGCGAGCTGCAGACGAACGCCGGCATCGAGACCCAGGTGCGGCGCATGCTCGACGACCCCAAGGCCGAGTCGCTGGTCACCAACTTCGCTGGGCAGTGGCTGTACCTGCGGGCCATCGAAGACCTGGCGCCCGACCCCACCGCGTACCCGGACTTCAACGACGTCCTCAAGGCCTCCATGAAGGTCGAGGTCGAGAGCTTCATGCGCACGTTCGTCCACGGCGATCGCGACATGCGGGAGCTGCTGTCGGCCACGGAGGGCCAGGTGGATGCGGTGCTCGCGGCCCACTACGGGCTCGCCGAGCCGGCCCAGCCCTGGGCCACCGTCGACCTCTCCGGGATCGAACGCGGCGGCCTCCTCGGGATGGCCGGTGTGCTCGCCGTCAACAGCTACCCGGCCCGAACGAGCCCCGTCATCCGAGGCAAGTACGTGCTCGGACAGCTCATGTGCGACGAGCCACCTCCCCCGCCGGCGGGGGTCGAAGGCCTCGAAGACGAGGAGAACATCGAGCCCGCCGACCTGCGGGAGGCCCTCGAGCAACACCGAGCCGACCCAGTCTGTGCCGGCTGCCACGTGGTGATGGACGAGCTCGGGTTCGGCCTCGAAGGCTTCGACGTCGTCGGGGCCGCACGAGATGTGGATGCTTCTGGCGAGCTGCCCGACGGCACCACCTTCTATGGCGCCCGCGAGATGTCCGACATCCTCGCCCAAGACCCCAAGCTCACCTACTGCATCGCCGAGCAGCTCTTCACGTTCGGCCTCGGCCGCATCCCGGCCACCACCGACGAGCGCTTCCTCGAAGAGGTGCACACCGAGTTCGCCGCCGGGGGCTACACCTTCCCGGAGCTGGTCGTGGCCTTGGCCACGAGCGCCCCGTTCCGAAACCGTCGCGGGCAGACCGACGACAGCACCACGTCCATCGGAGGTGAGGAGTGAACTGGTCCAAGTGGTTCGGGGGCGCGCCGGTTCGTCGCCCCACCTCCCGTCATGCGGCTCGCCACGAGCCGGTCAGCCGCCGCGCCTTCCTCGGAGGCGGGGCCGCCGTCGTCGGCCTTCCCTACCTGGTCTCTCTGATGCCCCGAGAGGCCCGCGCCATGTCGGCGGCGGACCCGGTTCGGGCCGTGTACTGGTACATTCCGTGCGGCATCCGCATGGAGCACTGGGTCCCCAACGCCACGGGCACCGGCTACGATCTGCCGCGCATCCTGGCGTCCCTCGCCCCGGTGCAGAGCAAGGTCAGCGTGCTCACCGGCATCGCCAACCGCGCGGCCCAGGTCCCGGTCGCCGGCGACCACGCCCGAGGCACCGGCTCCTTCCTCACCTGCGAGGAGGTCCGCCTCACCGACGGCGCCGACATCGAGAACGGCCAGTCCGCCGATCAGTTCGTGGCCCAAGCCCTCGCCGGCCAGACCCCCTTCAACTCCTTGGAGCTCGGCACCACAGGTGGCTCCAGCATCGGCAACTGCGACTCCGGCTACAGCTGCGCATACACCCGCAACATCTCCTGGCTCGACGAGAACACGCCGATGCCGAAGATGACCGACCCGCGACTCGTGTTCGACCGGCTCTTCTCCGGCTACGACACCGAGCTCACTCAGGCGGCCATCGACCGCCGCAAGCGGTGGCGGACCAGCGTGCTCGACCACACCATGGCCGACACCAACACCCTGATGCCGAAGCTCTCACGCTCCGACGCGGCCAAGCTCGACGAGTACCTCACGGGCCTGCGGGAGCTCGAGCTTCGCATCGCGAACGCCGGGGATGGTGAGTGCGTCCCCGGCGATCGTCCCGACGACGCCTTCGACTACCAGGAGGTCACCACCGCGATGATCGACCTGCAGGTCAAGGCGCTGGAGTGCGACCTCACCCGCGTGGTCACCTTCATGATGGAGAATGGCGGTTCCTACCGCTCTTTCGACTTCCTGGGGACCACCGGCGGCCACCACGAGCTCTCCCATCACCAGGGCGACGCCACCAAGAACGAAGCCCTCTCGATCATCGACGAGTGGGAAGTCCAGCAGTTCGCCAGCTTCCTCGAGAAGCTCGACGCCATCGAGGAGTCCAACGGCTCCACCCTGCTCGACAACGTCCTCGCCTACTTCAGCTCCGAGATCAGCGACGGCGACCGTCACAACCACGACGACCTGCCCGTGCTCCTCGCGGGCAGCGGCGGCGGCTACGCCCCAGAGGGCCAGCACAAAGTCTACGGCTCGGAGCAGCCGGTGGCGAACCTGTACATCGCGATGGCCGAGGCCGCCGGGGTGGCCATGGGGCCCTTCGGACAGGACGGCACCGGGCCCATCGACCTGTCGTAGCGACGGCATCACCCCACGCCGTAGAGGCTCCATGACCACGCGCATCACCCTGCTCACGCTGCTGGCCCTCGGCTGCGGCGGCCAGGGCGGGAGCAAGGGGGGCGGCGACCTGCCCATCGGCCGCGCGTGCGACCCTGGCGACTGCGCATCGGGGCTGGAGTGCCTGACCCAGCTCACCGCCGACGAGGCAGGGGTCCCATGGTGTGAAGGCGAGAGTTTCTGCTCATTGAGCTGCACGGACGACACGGAATGCACGGATGCCCTGGGCGACGGGCACATCTGCGTGGAAGACGGGTGCAGCGCCGGGGGGATGTGCTTCGAGGGCTCGAGCGGCTGACCTTGGAGACCGCTAGGGCGTCGCGGCCAAGAGCGCCTGCTCCGTCGCCTGCAGCACCTCGAGGCGCACGCGTTCCGACAGCAGCACCCGCTGCACCTCCTCCCGCAGGTGGGTTCCGATGGCCTCCAGGCCGGCGCGGGCGGCGAGCAGCTCCGGATGGCGCTCCCCGTAGCGTTGGGACAGGTCCAGCAACTCGACGGCCGCGGAGCTGCGCTGCGTCAGGAGGTCGTCGAGGGACGGGCGCCTCAGCGCCATCGCCACCTCCAGGGTCTTCCCGTCGGCGAGCTGGGCCTCCCACGCCTTCAGCGTGACCTCGATCTCCAACTGCTCCACCCGCAGGTCGGCCACCCGCTCCACGAGCTTGGTCTGCACCTGCTGATCGACCGTCGGTTCCGCCAACGCCAACGAACCCACCAAAAGCATCCACAGCATGGTCGTCCCCCACCGAAGTCTACGACACCACGCCCTCCGCGCCACCACGGGCCCTCCGGAGGCTCGTCAGGCTCCTTGCAGCGCGCGCCCCACCGCCGCCTCCAGCTCCTTCGGGGAGAACGGCTTGGCGAGCAACGCCAGATCCGTGAGGCGGCGTGCGTGGGCGAGCGCACTGTGGTCCGCGTGACCCGACATGAACAGGAGTCGCAGGTCCGGGCGCTGCCGACGCGCCGCCTCCGCGATCTCGGGTCCGGTGTGACGCAGGAGCAGCACGTCGGACAGCAGCAGATCGATGGGCATGTCGCTGTCGAGATACGCCATCGCGTCGGGGTACCCCCCAGCCTCGATCACCTCGTACCCGCATCGTCGGAGCGCCATGACCACCACGCGACGCACCGGTGCCTGGTCTTCCACCACGAGCACGGTCTTCGCCACAGGCCGAGCGGTGGGCGGCGCCCGCTCCACGGAGAGGGGCGCCGCCGTGCTGGCCCGCGGCCAGTGCAAGCGGACCGTGGTGCCGCCCCCCACCGTGCTCACCACCGAGATCGCGCCGCCGCATTGCCGAACGATCCCGTAGACCGTGGCCAATCCGAGGCCCGTGCCTCCTTCTGCTCGGCGGGTCGTGAAGAAGGGCTCGAAGACCTGCTCGAGCGTCGCCTCGTCCATCCCGCGCCCGTCGTCCTGCACCTCGATTCGCACGTAGTTCTGCAGCGGCGGGAGCCCGAGGCCCTCGTCGAGGGTGCCAGACGGCGCTGGCTGCACCTGCACCCGAATGCTCCCCCCTTGGGGCATGGCATCACGCGCATTGGCGATCAAGTTGAGCATCACGCGCTCGATCTGGGTCGGGGCCGCACGGATGGAGCCCGTGTCCGGGTCGACGTGCATGGTGAGATCGACGTCCTCGCCGACCATGCGCTCCAGCATGGGTCCGATCCGGCCGAGCTCTTCCCCAAGGTTCACCGAGTGGACCCCGAGCGGCTCCTGGCGACTGAAGGCCAGCAGCTGGCGGGTCAACGCGACACCGTGGTTCGTCGCGTGGAGTGCGGCGTGGAGGTCCGCCGCGACGTGGTCCGGCAAGGACTCCTCCTCCAACGCGAAGTTGCAGGCGGCCATGACGACGGTGAGGAGGTTGTTGAAGTCGTGGGCCACGCCCCCTGCGAGCCGGCCGATGGCCTCCAGTCGATTGCTCTGCGACTGCCTCTGCTCCTCCTCCAGCTCTCGGGTGACGTCTCGAAACGCCGTCTGCACCGCGGGCTCGTTGTCGAAGCGGGTCTTGGCCCCTGCCACCTCTGCGTAGAACATCGTGCCGTCGGCCCGGAGGAACCGCTCCCTCGCCCAGCTGGCCTGGGTAAGGGGGCCACCGAGCGCCACAATCCGCGCGAGCACCATCTCTCGGTCGTCGGGGTGCACGAAGTCGAGGGCGGGCCGGCCGATCAGGTCCTCCTCCTCGGCACCGAGCAGGCGCTGCGCCGTCCGGTTGGCGTAGCGCAGGATGCCGCCAACGTGGACCGCGATGCCGAACGGTGTGACCTCCGCGAGCGCGCGGTACCGCTGCTCGCTGTCCCTCAGGGCCGAGTGGGCCGCGGTGAGCTCGCTCAGATCCTTCACGGTGGCGAAGACGAAGGTCGGGGCGCCGTGCTCGTCGGGGACCATGCCGGGACTGACGATCACCGGGAAGCGCTCCCCAGAGGCCCGCTTGAAGGTCAGATGGTGGTGCCCGAACCGACCCGCGAGGGTGTCCGCAAAGGCCGCCTCGATGCGTGAGAGCTCCTCCTCCGGCCAGTAGAGGTCGCGGGGGAACGCACCGATGAGCTCCTCCCGCGTCAGGCCCAGCATCTGACAAAAGGCATCGTTGACGGACAGGTGCACGCCGTCGAGATCGAGCACCGAGAAGCCATCCGGCAACAGCTCGGCCACGCGCGCGACGACAGCCGGGGTGATGGGGGGGGCGGCGTTCCGAGCTTCGGCATGGGCGAATCAGACAACGATTCGTGCCGTCGTGGCAAGGAGCTCCGTTTGGAATGGCGCCGAGACACCCGGTGACCGCGCCCAGCGCCTCAGAAACACGAAGCCCACATGTGGCGCTGCGCCCGCAGCACCATCGGGTCGTGGGCCAGCTTCGGGAAGCCTTCGCCCACCTGCGGCCCCAACCACGGCACCGGTGCCCCGTCCGGGTGCTGCTTGGGGGCCTGACGGACGGCCGCCATGCGGGCCGTCTGCCACGACTCCGCTGGGGTGGGCGTGTACGGCACGTCCGGCGTCACCCCCTCCCCCGCCACGAGCTGGGTGCCGTCGGGCAACGCCCACGCCAGGTTCGTCACCTGCCAAGCCACGCCGAGCCCGTCGTCGGCTCGCAGCGCCTGGGAGACGGCCTTGCCCGCCGTCGGCGCCCCCAACACCGTGGCGTGGGCCCGCTGCTGGAGCACCCCGGCCAGGATCTCAGCCGCGCTAGCGGTGTCCTGGTCGACCAGCACCACGGTGCACACGTCGACGAAGACGCCCCCCGGCGTGGCCTCGTTCCAGGCCGCCTCGCCCGGCCCCGGAGGGTCGATCCGCGGCGCCTTCCGGCCCGCCATCTCCACCACAAGCCCACCCTCGAGCCACTGGTCCGCGACGTTGAGCGCCGCCTGCACGTCGCCACCGGGGTTGCCCCGCAGATCCAACACCACCCCACTGCAGCACGGCCTGGAGCGGCCGATCACCGAGGCGACCTCCTCGTCGGTGCCTGGCGCAAAAGAAGTAATGCGTACATACCCGATGCCATGCTCGATGATGTCCATGTCTCTCTGATGGGTCGAAGACCTCATGTCTCCAGCCTCCATGGACCGCCAACCGTACGCAGTGGTCCGCCCCAGAGCCTGGCTCATGACCTCGAATGCACGATCCATGTCGGCTCGACGGGCCGTCACCTGGTGGGTGGTCTGAGGCTCCCCGGCCAGGGCCGTCAGGGCATCCGCCACGGTGGCCACAGAAGCGTCGTTCACCGCCACGACCTGGTCGCCCACGTGCAGGCCCGACACCCACGCCAAGCTCTCGCGGTGCAGCCCGGTCACCAGGATGGCGCCATCCGACCGCTGCTCCAGCTCGATCCCAGCCCCCACCGACACGCCGGCGTGGTGCTCGGACCAAGCCTGGACCTGTGCCGGCCACACGGGACGGCTGTACGGGTCGAGGCCGTGCAGCGCGGCCTCCACCCCCCACACCACGGCTCGGGCCTCGTCCATGCCCGCGTCGATGGCCTGCCCGATGGCGGCCTCGGGGGTGGCGTAGGCCTCGACCCCCAGCGCCTCGGCGGCAGCACCGCCCCAACGCTCCTCGTCGACGTCGACTCGGTATTCCTCTCGTACTCCCTCGAGGACCACGCGACCGTGGTCCATGGTCACCCCGGCCTGCCGGCCGTCGAGGGGCGCGGCCTGCCAGGCGGGCATGGGGGGGACGTCGAGACCGATTCGCTCGGCAACAGCGAGGGTCTCCGGCGGGTAAACTCCGGAAGTCGCCGCCGCGTCCAGCTGGGCCTGCACCCGACGGATCTCCTCGGCTTGGAGTTCGGACACCTGTGCGTCCAGGGCTGCGATGGCCTCATCCAGCTCCGCGAGTCGCTCCCCACGACGGTCGACGCTCCACGGATTCGCGCACGCCAGGCCCAGGGCACACCCCACCGCAGCGACGCGCCCCTTCATGGTCCACCGTGGAGGCGCAGGGCGCCGATGAGGTCGAGGGACGTGCCGACCGTGTAAGCCAAGGCGGGGTCCGAGGTCTCCGGTAGCCGTCCGGCGAACGCGAATCCCTGGGCGTAGGGCGCGACACTGAACCAGCGGGTCACCGGAAGGGACAGCCGCGTGTCGATCAACGCCTTGAACCTTAGATCCGAGCCGTCTGTCTCCGGGGTGTCCGCGAACACGAACGCATCGAGGGTCGAGGCCCACGCCAGCCCGGCACCGAGGGACACCGACGTGCTTGCCTCGGCACGCCCCCCCACCTCCCATGGCTTGTCGGGGACCGAGAGGTCCCGCAGGCCAAAGGCCCCGAGGCGAAGCAGCGTGAGGGCGCCCGTCGCCGTGGAGACGCCCAAGGTCAGCGACAGGTCCTCCTGCAGCGGGTTCCGGGTCCCATCCTCCTCCTCGACCGCCGTGAGCTCGCTGTCGAGGAGCAGCTCCGTGTAGGGCGACCACACGCTCCCCACTGTGAGGCCCCATGCGGGAACGGTGAGGCTGCTGGAGCTGCGCCAGTCATCGGCGGGCTCGCTCACGTCGTCGGGCGCGCCGGGCGTCTCGATGGCGAGGCGGGTGAACATCAGCCGCTGCCGAAGGTCCCAGGCCACGCGCGCGTCGCTGTACTCGAGCCCAGCGTCCACGTCCGCCAGGAGCGTCAGCGACGACGGACTGGTGGCGAGGGTCTCCGGGATCTCGGCGTAGCGCTCGTCCTCTGCTCCCTGGAACCGCGCCGCCGACAGGGACACTCGGGTCATGCGGAGCAGCCACAGGGGGGTCTTGTGGGCCGGAGTACGAGCGAGCACCGCGTCGGTGCGTGCCAGGAACGGCTCGCCTTCCTTGTCCGTGCCCCCGAGGCCCAGAAGTCCTTCCCTGATCCCCGCCACCAGTGTCTTCACCTCCGGGTCCCAGGACGTGCGGTCGCCGATGCGGCTGGGAAGCGCCTCGGACACCAGAGCCGCGGTCGGGCCGTCGACCAGCAATCGGTCGGTGGTGACCAGTCGGTAGGCGCGAAGCGGGTCCGCCGCTCGCCCGCCCACGACCGCCGAAGAGCCGAGCTCGATGCCGCAGCTCACCGGCACCACCTCGAAGGCCTTGTCGGAGAGCCGCTGCAGCTTGTCGCCCAGCACGAAGCGCCCCTCGAGACGGTCCCCGAGGGCGAGCTGATCGAGGACGAGCTTCTCGGTGAGGGGACCGGGCACCGCTGGCGGAGAGGGCAGCTCGGGGAGCAGCGCCAGCTCGGCGCCGGTACGCTCGAGGACCGCCTGGCACAGGAGCGCCTCCCACTGCTCCGAGGACCAGGTCGCGACCGGCCCCTCCGGCGGCGCCGGCAGCACCACTCGGTCGACGGCCGGGTAGGCCTCCCGCCGCACCGCGGTGATGCGCGTCAGGGTGTCCTCATCGGGATCGATCGCAGCAGTGATGCGGGTCGGCCGGTAGCGCGCGCGGGTGACCTGCCCATCCTCTACGTCGAGATGAGCCCAAGTGACCCCCTGCACGGGCAGGGTGATGGTGGGCTCGTCTTCTCCGCCGAAGGGCTCGTGAAGCGCGATCTCCACCGTGTCGAGCCGGTCCACCGAAGGGCTCGGGTCGCCCACGAGGACATCCACGTGACGCAGCTCGGTCTGCAGCCGAGCGAGGAGCGTCGGCCCGAAGGTACCCAGCACCACGGTGACGTCGGGGGGCTCGTCGGCCCACAGGGCGTCGATGGCCTTCTGGCCCGCCGTGACCGGATCGGAGAGCACGAGTCCCTCGGCCGCGAGGCCGGGACGGGCTCGGGCCACAGCCGGATCGATCAACCCCACGACGGCCACGTCGACGCCGTCCAGATCGCCGCGCCAGGCCGGCGGCAGGGTCGGGAGCGCGGACCCCTCGGACACGGTCCAGTTGGCCGCTACGTAGGGCAGCTCGCCGGCTTCCTGGAGGAAGGCCAGCGCGCCCGGGGCCAGCTCCTGGGCACCAGGAACCAGGGCGGTGGGCTGCAGCCGCCGCAGCGTGTCGAACCCGAGTGGACGGTGGCGGGAGCGCTCGCCCGCATCGACCGTGGACACGCCGTCGACGAAGGAGCCACCGTCGATCCAGTGGGCCCCCGTGGCGGTGAGGCTCTCGAGGAGCGCGACCCGCCGGGCCATCTCCTGATCCGGACGGCCGATGGCCCACACCCGGTCGCCGCGGCCGCTCAGCTCCAGGGCGAGGCGGTGCTCGAACGGACGCCCGTCGGACACGTCGACGTCGTCGGGACCCGCGAGCCACACGGGCCCCCGCGTGCCCTCACACCGGCGCACGGTGCTCCGGAAGGCCCGCACGGAACCTTCCGAGACGGCGCCTTCGAAGGCCATGGGAGCGGTGGCGAACGGCACGAACACGACCTCGTCTCGGGTCTCGACCGCAGACAGCGGACCTGGTTCTCCACATGGCCCCGGAGCGTCCAGGAATGCCTGCACGGTGGCCACGGAGCCGTCGTCGGCCCACACCGCCTCCCGCCCACGCACCAAAAAGCCGTGCTGGGCGTTCACGGCGTCCACGTGCAGGTCCAGCTTCTCGAGCAACGCGGCAGGCACCTGCAAGGCATCGGTGCCCGAGCCAACCCCGCCGCTGCCCGCGGTGCCCACCAAGGCCAGGGTCTGAGCCCACGCCACACTTGCCCACCACATGCCGTCGTCCTCCGTCGATCAGTTGCGCGGCCGCCGGCGAATCTCGCCCAGGTCCTTCTCCACACAGGCCATGTCGGCGCAGCCCCCCTCCAGCTTGGCCTCGTGGGCCGAGCCGAGGCTGCGGACGACCAGCCGCCCTCCCTTCAGGATCTCCTCGTAGAACGCCACGAGATCGCCCTTCTCGACGCCTTCGATCTGGACCGCCAGGGCCTCCCGGCCGTCGAAGGACAAGCGGCCATCGTACAAGTCCTCCACCAGCCGTCCGGTGCGCTGGGAGAGCCGGGTGGGGTCCTCCCGGAGCTCCGCGACGAGTCCGGCCCGGGTCGCTGCGAAGTCCTCGTCACTCAGCTCCGCCATCCCCAGCTTCTGCCCGTCGAGGAAGGCATCGATGCGCTCTTCCAGGGTGACCGGGTCGGTGCTGGAGGACTGCAGGAGCATGCACAGCCCCGGCCACACGTCGAAGTCGCAGGAGCGGGCCCGGACCACGTAGCCGAGCTGCTGTTGGGTGCGGAGGTCCCCGAAAAAGGGCGTCGAGATCACCTTGCCCAACAGCGCCCACCGGGCCCGGATGGGGTCCTCCCGGCGGTTGCCCTGCAGGGCGATGGTGATGGAGGAGTCGGCGTGCTCGATGGCCACGTCCCGCACGACCCGCTTGCCGTCCGGGATGTCCCGAATCTGCGTCGGGTCGGGCGCCGGGGTCGCCAGCTCGAAGCGGTCGCGCACCAGCTGGCCGAGGGCGGTGGCCTCGTCGGCTGAGAGGTTGCCGTGGGTCAGGAGCACCGCGCCCACCTCTCCGTCGAGGCGGTCGGCCCAGGCCTTCACGTCGTCGAGGGTCAGGACCTCCAGCGCATCGGCTTGATCGACGAGATCGAGGCGGTCGACGTCGACGCTGGCCCGAAGCACCCGCTGGGTCTGGTAGACCGGCCACTCGTGGGCGAGGTTGCGCCAGTTGCGGGCCGTGGCCTCCCGGATCAGCGCGAAGCGCTCCTCGGAGGGCTCGAAGGCGAGGATGCGGTCGAGGGCATCGGCCAACACCTGGTCGAGGCGGTCGTCGTAGCCGCCGACAGACACCGACAGCCCCTCGTCGTCGGCGTAGGTGCGCAGCGACAGACCGGCCTGCTGCACTGGGTAGGAGAAGGTGAGCAGCTCGTCGTCGAGAAGCTCCGAGAACAGCAGGGCCGCCAGGTGCTCGGTGCGGTCGGCGCTGGGCGCCACGAGCTGCAGCCGCACCTGGGCCTTGGGCACCCCGAAGCTGGTGTCGGTGAGGTGGAACAGGCGCAGCGGGTCCTTGGTCTCCGTCAGCCGCTCGGGGACCTCGGCGTCGGACGCCTCCACCAAGCTCGTGTCCTCCGGGAGGTAGGGATTGACGGGGGGCATGCCGATCTCGAGGGGGCTGTCGCCAGCCTTGAAGGCGACCTTCTCGTCGTCGGTCAGCGGCCGAATGCCGTAGGGCACCGAGTACAGCTCCTCGGTGAGTTCGGTGAGCTCGTCGGCCTCCCCCTCGGGCAGCACCACCATCAAGCGGAGGTTGGCAGGCACCATGCGGCCCAGGGCCTCGCGAATCGCGATCGCGTCGAAGCTCCCCCACTGGTATCCCGCGTCGAGGGCGTGCTTGGCCTCCCGGTAGTGGAGATTGTAGACCGGCATGCGAACCGCGCTCACCGGGTCGAGCTCCTCGGCCCAGGCAAAGTCCAGCTCGGCCTTGAGGGCCTTCTGGTCGTAGCGCTCCTTGGCGATGCCCTCGGTCTCGGCGAGCCGGATGGCCTCGAAGACCGCCGTCACCACGTCGTCGAGACGCTCCGCTCCCTCCTTGGTCAGGCCGACGTTGATCTTGAACAGGTCGTAGTCGTCCGCACCATCCAAGGAGGCCGACAGCCACTCCGACAGACCTGCCTCCCGCAAGCGATGGGCCAACGCCCCCTCCCCTTCGTCGCCGAGGAGCGACGACAGGTAGGAGTGGGGCTGCTTCGGCCACAGGGCGTCCTGGGAGGGCAGCGGGAACTGCAGCTCCACCTCCCGGCGCTCCTCGATCGGGGTGGTGTCGATGCGGACACCGAGTTGCTCGGGAAGGAACGGCGCGGGACGCGCAGCGGGCTCCGCGGCCCCACCGGCCACGTCGGAGAGGTCTTCCCGGACCATGGCCTCCAGATCGTTCAAGGACTCGCGTCCCAGGATGGCCAGGGTCATTCGGTTGGCCCGGTACTCCGCTTCGTAGAGGGACTTGAGGTCCTCGTAGACGACGTCGTCGTCGCGGTCCCCGAGGGTGGTCAGGTTGCCGACGCTGAACTTGGACTCGGGGTGGTCCGGGTTCGTCGTGATCTTGCGGACCTGGCGGTCCCGGCGGGCCTCGTCCTGGATCTTGAGGCTGTACTCATTGTGCACCGCGTTGCGCTCCCGCTCGACGAAGGCCGGATCGAGGACCGGGGCGACGAAGAAGCGGGCGAAACGGTCGAAGGCGCCGTCGAGGTGGGCCTGCTCCACCTTGAAGTAGTAGGTCGTGCCCTCGCCGCCGGTGCCGGCGTTGCTGCGGCCCCCGTGGCCCTGGATGAACTGCCGGTAGTCCTCGACGTCGGGGTAGCGGTCGGTGCCCATGAACAGCATGTGCTCGAGGAAGTGGGCGAGCCCCATCCGGTCCTTCGGATCGGCGTAGTGGCCGATGTGGACGTGGAGCGAGGCCGACGCCATGTCGGTGTCCGGGTCGTGGATGAGCAGCGCCTTCAGACCGTTGTCGAGCTCCACGTAGCGGTAGTCGCGGCCGTCGAGGGGGCTCTTGACGACGTCGATGCCCTCCGCGCCGTCGGCTTCCTCGGACGCAGCTGCCGGGGGCGCCTTGGGGGCGCAGGCGGCGAGGGCAAGCAGGGCGAGCAGGGGCAGGTGGCGCATCGTTCCTCCGAAGCGCGGCAGCCTAACGCCGGCGAAGCCTCTGGGCGTCACGCCCTGTGGGGGCCTGGACCGGCTACTCCTCGATGGTGGGCCCGGCATCGTCCCGCTCAGCGGGCACCTGCCGCTCCCCCAGCGCCCGAAGCGCCTGCAGATCGTGCAGCTCCTCCAAGGTCCCGTGCACGAGGTGTCGCACCGCGATCAGCACCGCGAGCCCGACCACGAAGCTGGTCCCCGTCGCCAGCCACTCGAACGTGGCCCCCGACACGACCGTGCGGTCCCCCCGTGCCGCCAGTCCCCACAGGTTCCGCACACTCCGGCGCACGAACCACCGGTTCACCAACGACGCGCTCAGAAGACCGGCGGTCCAACCCGCGGTCGTGCTGATCACTTGGTTGCGGAAGAAGGCCTTCACGGCGGGGCCGCTGGGGACCCCGACGCGACTCAGAGCCCGGCCGATGGCCACGGCGAGGTCGACGGCGGATTGCCGAACCCAGGCGAGGTTGTCATCGGTGAACACGTGCTGCCGGAGCCAGCGCCCCACCGCCATGGTGACGTCCGCGAGCGCCGCCACCCAGGTCTTCAGCAGCTGAACGAGGCCATGCACCCCACCAGTGTACGCGGTCTCGAGGGCCCCACCCATAGGGGCGCCGTGCTCTCCGTCGATCCGCGCCCCCGTCGCCGACGTTCAGGGCCAGCGTCTCAGGGGAACGGCTCGACGACGAGGACCTCCCCGCCCCCGTCGCCCTCGACCCGCTCTCGGGCCGCCCGATAGCTCTCCATCGCCTGGCGCATGCGGAGCAGGCGCTCCACGTCCGACCGCTGCTCCGGCGACCACCGCGCCGGATCCTCGGGCAGGGTGCTGGCGACGTCGACCTCGACCGCTTCGACGAAGCGCTCCGCGGCCTCCACCCTGTCGTCGTCCACTCGAGCGACTTCGAGGGCGTGGTAGCGCGCCTGCAGCTCCGTTCGGTCGGCCCCCCAGGACGCCTCGCGGGCCCGCACGGCGGCCGGTCCCTCGAGGCGTGCGCTCTCGACCAGAACCCCCGCGGACTCCACGAGCTTGGCCCGGTGTCCCCGCAGGTCGAAGGCACCGTCTGCGACACGCAGGCCACCCACCAGCGCCAGCGGGACAGTGCACAGGACCACTCCCACCCCGACGGCCCGCGCCGTGCCTCCCAACCACGTCATCAACGAACGCTTGGGGGGGCGACGAGGAGCCATGGGCAACGGAAGCGGCGCGACCGGCTGGCTGGGGGCGAGCGACGGCGGGCTATCGTCGAGGAGCTCGTGCAGGGTGCTCGACAGCGTGTCCCAGCTCTCGTCGGCGTCGGAGGGAAGCCCCCCTTGGACGAGGGCCACCGAAGGCGCCGCCGGAAGCATGTCCGCTGCCCCCAGCAACGAGGCCCGGAACGCCTCCACGTCTGGCGTCCGTCGTTCCAGCCGCTGGGACAGCGCGAGCCGCAGGGCCCCCTGGAGCGCGTGAGGAACCGTGTCGAGGGCCCCATGGTCAAGGTCGTACGCGAGTCGCTCGACAGGCCCATCGGTGATGAGCTTCCACAGCGTGACGGCGAGGCTGTGCACGTCGGCCGCTAGGGTGGCACTCCTCGCGTTCGCCAGCTGCTCGGGCGCGACGTAGCCAAGGGTGCCCATGGCTACCCCGGGCTTCGTCTTGCCGTGGTCGGTTCGGGCGATGCCGAAGTCGGTGAGCTTGACCGTGCCGTCCGAGGCCACGAGCACATTGTGGGGCTTGATGTCTCGATGGACGACGCCGTGGGCGTGGGCGTGGGCCACCGCTGAGCACAGGTCGAGCACCACCTCCACCACCTGGGGCGCGGGCATGGGGCCATGGGCCTCCAGCCAGGTCTGCAGGGAGCCTCCCGGGAGCAGCTCCATGGCGATGTACGGCACCTTGCCGTGGAGCCCGACGTCGAAGACCCGCACGATGTGACGGTGCTCCAGACGGGCCATGATCTGGGCCTCCGCCTGAAAGCGCTCCCGCAGCGACCGCTTTCGAGCCAGGTCGGGCAGCAAGATCTTCAGCGCGCGGGGAACCTGCAGGTCGTTGTCCCAGCCCTTGACCACCAGGGTCATTCCACCTTCACCCAGAGGTTCATCCAAGCGGTATCGGTTTGCCAGGGAGAGGTCGGGAAGGAGACTCCGAACATCGGTCATGCATTAGATACGTCTCGCGGCGGCCGACTCCCTCACCCGCGGATCGGATTTGTCTCCGCGGCCATCGGCCAACCTGCACAACGTCCGCGGCCTTCGTCACTCGGCCTCGAAGGCTCCACGCACCACCGGCTCCCCATCCCGCACCAACCAGCGGCCCCGAGCCATCACGTCGCCCACCACACCGCCGCGGCCCAACACGACGAGGTCGGCGTCGTGGCCGACCGCGAGGCGTCCCTTCCGGGGGAGCCGGAACAGATCCGCCACGTGGCTCGTCATGGGGCCCAGCGCTTCGTGCACCGGCACGCCCCGCTGCACGAGCCGGGAGAGGGTCAGGGGCAGTGTGCGGGCCGAGCCCACCTCCATGTGCTGCAGCACGCCGTCGGCATCGAAGGTGGGCAGGCATCCCCCCCCATCGCTGCTGAGCGTCACGTGGGACCACGGGTTGCCGCTGGACCACCACTGCTCCAAGGCATCGTCGGCGGGCAGCGCCACGTCGTCGGGGTCGTCGGGAAAGGCGGTGATGTCGACGAAACCGCCATCGCCCCCAAGGGCGAGGGCCTCCTCCCACAGGGACGGGTTTCGGTTGCAGTGGGTGGGATGCACGACCCGGCGGGGCAGCTCGGTCTCGGCCGCGACGCGGCGCACGAGCTCGAGACCGGTGGGCCCGTCGCCCAGGTGCAGATGCAGCAGGCCTGCCTTGCCGGTCATCAGCCCACTCACGTGGGCGTCGGCGGCGAGCCGCGCGATCTCCGCGAAGGTCGGCTGGGAGCTTCGGTGGTCCGCGATGGCCGTCTCGCCGATGGCGACGATGCGGTCGACATGCACCAGATCGCCTCGGGCAGACCCCGTGAGGGTGACCGGGGGCACCGCGTAGCCACCGGTGTAGCAGAGGGTGGTGATGCCCTCGTGGTCGAGGCCACGGGCCACCGCGAGCAGGTCGGCGATGGTGCGGGTCGTGGTGTCGGTGCCCAGCAGCCCGATGGCGGTGGTGACGCCGTGGCGGGTCAGCTCCGTGAGCTGCAGGGGGGGCACCCGCGTGTGGCTGCCTCCTTCTCCTCCTCCCCCGCCGAGGTGGGTGTGGGCGTCGATGAAGCCCGGCACGACCGGCCGGCCCTGGAGATCGACCCGTGCGGCCAACCCCTTGGGTACATCGAGGTCTGGCCCGATCGCCAAGATGCGCCCGCCCCCGACCAACAGGTCGACGACCCCGATGGGTGCGGGCGTGAAGGCACGGGCGTTGCACAGCAGGAACATGGTTTCTCCGAGACACCGAGGGGGGCCATTCTCCCCATCCGGCCTGGCAGACCGCATCGAGCGAAGCCCCACCGGCGAAGCCGTTGTAGTCTCCGCGGTGGAGCGGAGCACCTTGCCCGCTCCTCGGAGCACCTCATGCGCGTCCTCGACCGTCGTACCTACGTGGGCCCCAACCTGTACGCGAACTTCAGGGTCATCCGCATGACCCTAGACCTCGGCCCCCTCGAAGAAGCCCCCTCCGCGGACATTCCCGGCTTCGTCGACAGCCTCCTGCAGCACATCCCCAGCCTCGAGGAGCACGGCTGCTCCTACGGCGAGCCCGGCGGCTTCGTTCGGCGCCTCCGCGAGGGCACCTGGATGGGGCACGTCATGGAGCACGTGGCCATCGAGCTGCAGAACCTGGCAGGCTCCCGCGTCACCTTCGGCAAGACCCGCGGCACCGGCGTGCCCGGCCAGTACCACATGGTCTACGAGTACGAGTCGGACTGGGTCGGCGACGAGGCCGGCGACCTGGCGCTCCGCCTCATCCACCACCTCCTCCCCGAGGCGCTGCGGGGAGATGCCGAGCCCGACCCCGACTTCGTGTTCCAGGACGAGCTCGACTACGTCATCCGAGGGGCCCAGCGGCGGGCCTTCGGGCCGTCGACCGCCAGCCTGGTGCGGGGTGCCGAAGAGCGAAACATCCCTTGGATCCGACTCAACGACGCGAGCCTGGTGCAGTTCGGCCACGGCTGCCACCAGAAGCGCATCCAAGCCACCATCACCTCGGAGACCCGACACATCGCGGTGGAGATCGCCTGCGACAAGGAGCAGACCAACCGGCTCCTGGAAGACATGGGCCTCCCGGTGCCCGAGCAGGAAGAGGTGTGGTCGCCGGAGCGTGCGGTCAAGGCCGCTCAGCGCATTGGCTACCCGGTGGTCGTCAAGCCCGTCGACGGCAACCACGGCCGCGGCGTGAGCATCGGGCTCACCACCGACGAGCAGGTCGTGACCGCCTACGCCGTGGCGGCTCAGCACTCGAGCTCCATCCTCGTGGAAGCCTACGTGCAGGGCTTCGACCACCGCATGTTGGTCGTCGACGGCGAGCTGGTCGCGGTGGCCAAGCGGGTGCCCGGACACGTCGTGGGCGACGGCTCCCACACCGTCGCCGAGCTCGTGGAGGCGGTGAACGACGACCCGCGCCGGGGCATCGGCCACGAGAAGGTCCTGACCCGTCTCGAGCTCGACGAGCAGGCGCTCCGACTCCTGTCGGGCCACGGCCACACGGCCGCATCGGTGCTCCCCGACGGAGAGGTGTTCTACCTGCGCAGCACCGCCAACCTGTCGACGGGGGGCACCGCCATCGACCTGACGGACCAGGTCCACCCCGACAACGCGGAGATGGCCGTCCGAGCCGTGACCGCAGTCGGTCTCGACGTCGGCGGCGTCGACTTCCTGACCGCCGACATCACCCGGAGCTACCACGAGATCGGGGGCGGGATCTGTGAGCTCAACGCGGCCCCCGGCTTCCGCATGCACGTGGCCCCGTCCAAGGGCTCACCACGAGACGTCGCCGGCAAGGTCCTCGACATGCTCTTCCCCGACGGCACCCCGAGCCGCATCCCCATCGCGGCCATCACGGGCACCAACGGAAAGACGACGACCACGCGCATGCTCGCCCACATCCACAAGATGAACGGCGGCACCGTGGGCATGACCACCACCGACGGTGTGTACATCGACGGCGTGAAGACCGTGGGCGGCGACATGACCGGCCCCGTGTCGGCCGGCATGGTGCTGCGGGACCCGAAGGTCGATGTGGCCGTGCTGGAGACCGCCCGGGGCGGCATGCTGCGCCGAGGCATGGGCTACAACAAGCCCGACGTCGTGGGCGTGCTCAACGTGGCGGCCGACCACCTCGGCCTCGGCGGGATCGACACCATCGAGCAGCTGGCAGACGTCAAGCGCATCCCCGTGGAGGTCTGCCAAGGCACGGTGGTCCTCAACGCCGACGACCCCCTGGTGGCCAAGATGGCCTCCCATACTGCAGCGGAGCGCATCTGCTGGGTGACGACCAGCACAGGCAACCCGCTCGTGCGCGAGCACATTCGTGCCGGCGGAATGGCCTGCGCCCTCGAGGCGGGGATCAACGGGCAGATGATCACCCTGTACGACGGCAACCGGCACATCCCGCTGCTGTGGACACACCTCATCCCGGCGACCCTCGAAGGCCAAGCGCTCCACAACGTCCAGAACGCCATGTTCGCCGCTGCGATGGCCCACGCGATGGACGTCCCCCTGGACGCCATCCGCCAGGGTCTGCGCACGTTCGATGCCACCTTCTTCCAGGCCCCAGGGCGGATGAACGTGCACGACAAACACGGCTTCAAGGTCATCCTCGACTACGGCCACAACCCCGCAGCCGTCGACGCCATGTGCACGCTGATCGACAACCTCACCTCGGCGGGCAGCCTCCTTCCGGGGGCCATGCGCCGGGTGGTGCTGGCAGCCCCAGGAGACCGCCGCAACGAGGACATCCGGGAAGTGGCCCTGCGGGCCGCTCGCAGCTTCGACGTGTTCTACGTGCGCCCCGACGACAACCGACGCGGACGAGCGGACGAGGAGGTGCCTGGGCTGCTCGCCGACGGCCTCCGCGAGGCGGGCATCCAGCAAGACGCCATCGAGCGCTTCACCTCGGAGGTCGAAGCGGTGGACACGGCCCTCGGGGCCTGCCAGCCCGGGGACCTGCTGTTGGTCTTCGGCGACGACACCACCCGCTGCTGGAAGCAGATCATCTACCTGGGCGGCGAGAAAGTAGAGGATTCGCCCGTTCCGCTCCCGCCGCCTCCACCGCCGCCCCCCCCCATCGCCGACGACATCGAGGAGCAGATGCTCGCCGCCGGGTTCCAGCGAGACAGCCGTGGGGTCTTCGTGGCGGAGGCTTCGGACTGAACGCAGCGGACACCGAGGGACCGCCTACGACAGCCTCGCGGACTGGGCTGCGGCGAGCGCCACGGCGTCGGCGGCATCCCATCCACGGGCCGTCGCTGCCTCGGCCGCGCGCGTCGCGATGCGGGCCACATCCGAGTCGACGAAGCCCGTGGCATCCAATCCGGCCCGCGCCGCTGCGGCCTCAGCCAAGAACCGCTCGGGCTCGTCCGCGTGCACCAGGCAGGGCAGCAGGAACCCCCGAACGGCCGCCGCGAAGGCCTGTCGCCCTTCGTCCACCAACTGGCGAAGCGCGGCCTCCAGCGGCTGCCGTGCGTCCTCGACCCGGCCCGAATCGATGGCCAGGACCGCGAGGTTGATCCGCACCAGCAGGGCGGACCAGACACCGATGGCTTCGTAGTGCTCCAGGGCCTCGAGGAAGTCCGCCTCGGCGTCGGAGACCCGCCCCATCGCGAGCAACACCCCCGCCCGGTAGTTGCGGGCGTCCGCGATGACCAGTCGGTCGCCGGTGCGGCTGAAGTGCTCGTTGGCTCGCTCCAGGTGCCTGAGGGCCACGTCTTGGCGCCCCTCCCGGGACGCCAATCGCCCGAGCACACTGTGGGCATAGCCCGCCCCGATGTTCTCGCTCCAGCCGGTCTCCGTCCGCTGGGACGCGTAGATCGCCAGCGTCTCCTCGGCCATCTCCCGGGCCACGGCCCCGGCCCCCGCGTCGATGGCCCACAGCGCCCGCGCCAGCGCTGCCGATGCCCGGCTCGCCGGCAACCCCTCCGCCCTGGTGTACGCCTCTCGGACGAGCACCTGGGCCCCCTGCAAGTCCCCGGCGTTGTGACGGTCCAAAGCCAGCTCGCTGAGGGCGTTGCTCTCGTACCGGGTCCACCCATGGGCGCGGGCCTGTGCGAGCAGCACCTCGCACGTCTCTCGGGCGGCTTCCCATGCGCCGCGAACCCGCCGGGCACGGACCAACCGAAGCCACGCAGCGGCGCGGCCAACATCGTCCGGCGGCCGCCCGGCGGCGTCCAGAGCCTCGAGCTTGAGTTGCCACAGGGCCTCGGCCCGACGGCTCGCCCCCGACTCCAGCAGGGCGTTCGCCGCCACCTCGAGAGGCTCCAGCGCCCGCTCTGGCTCGTCGGCAAGCAAGAGGTGGTGCGCGCGACGCTCCGGCTCGGAGACGACGTCGGCAAGGGCCCCATGCCACGCGACGCCCTGGGCGCGAGGTACCCCGAGCCCCTCCCTCAGCCCATCGTGCTCGAACGCATAGCCGAGAGGCACCGCCCGCAACAGCCCGGCTCCGAGCAACGCCTCCACGTCGGCGTCGAGCAAGGACAGGCCCAAGTTCTCGGTCCCGGCGGTCCACTCGTCGAGCGGGACGTGGTGCCCAAGCAGGGCGGCGAGCTGTAGCGCAGGGACTGCGGCCGGAGCAACGGCCTCCACCCGGGCCCGGTATGTGGAGGCGAGGCTCGCCGGGAGCTCGTCGAGGGCCTGGATGCTGGCTTGCAGCCCTCGGGCGGTGCGCACGAGCTCTCCCCGGGCGACGAGCAGGTGCAGCAGCTGGAGCGCGAACAGCGGCAGCCCCTCGGCCCGTCGGACCACCGCATCCTCGACCCGCTTGGACACCCCCAAGCTGCGCTTCACCAGCTGGCGAACCGAGTCCTCGTCGAGGGGAGACACCTCGTGCACGTCGCCAGGAGGGACGACCTCCACGGGCGCCCCCGTGAGCACCACGACCGCTGCCAGGTCGGCGGCATCTCGAAGGGCCTCGACGAGGGCCAGGCTGTCCGCGTCGTGGCGTACGTCGTCCAGCCAGACCACCAGGGCCCGATCCAGCGCCAGCAGCCGAAGCCCAGCGAGCACCACACGGACGCGCTCCCGCGGGGCGTGGATCGGCTGGGCGCCTACCGGCTGGATCACCGCACCCAGGCCCCGGGCATCGAGGGGGTGCAGCCCTCGCTCCACCAGGTGGGTCACGACCTGGTCGTAAGAGAGCTCCACGACGTGAAAAGCGGCCGCGAGCATCGGGCCGAGGCCGTGACCTGGCTCGGGGTTCGGGCCATGGCGAGCCACGAGCAGCTCGCCCCCTCCCACCTCGTGGGCCCGCTCGCACAGCCAGCGGGCCAGCCGGCTGGTGCCCGCCCCCGACGGCCCTGACAGCGCGACCACCGCGGACCGGCCTTCGGCGGCGACCTGGCGCAGCTTGCGCCACAGCCAGCGTTGATCCGGCTCTCGACCGACCACGCCGACGTCGCGCAGGGCGAACAGGCCCACGCCGGCCCCCAGCAGCTCTGACGGGCCCGGCCCGGGGTCCCCCCCGGGGAACGGAGGCACCGGCGGCACCATGGGGCGCAGCACCCTGGGCCCGTCGGGGGTGGGCGTCGCGGGGACCGCCTCCGACCCACTGAGGCTCGGTTCGACCGGCGCGAAGCAGAGCGTGACCGCGTCGGGGGGAGCCGGACGCACCACGCCGCCCTCCCTCCCTTCCCACCCCCCGCGGTCCAGCTGGAGCAGCGAATAGGCGGCATCCGCGGCCCGCTGAAACCGGTACGACGGGTCGCGCTGCAGGAGGGCCTGAACCCACGCGCCGAAGCCAGCCGGCACGGCCAGGTCGGGGACGAACGGAGGGAGAGGCCGCGCCATCGCGGCCGCCGCCTCGGTCAGGTTGCGGGCCCGGTAGGGCTTGGTGCCGGTGGCCATGCGCCACGCCAGCACCCCGAGGGCATACAGATCGCTCCACGGCCCCAGCGCCCCTCCGTCGATCTGCTCCGGCGCCATGTGGGACGGGGTCCCCCGCCCTCCCGCGTCGTCGCTCCGACCGGCCCGCCACGCCTGGGCGAGCCCGAAGTCGGTGAGCCGCAGCCCCGGCCGCTCACCGCCCACCAGCACGTTGCTCCCCTTGAGGTCGAGATGCACCACCCCGCGGGCGTGGGCATGGGCCAGGGCGTCGAGGAGCTGCAGGAGCGCGGACCGGAGGGCGAGCCCGTGGGGAGGACGTCGCAGCGTCCCCTGCGCACGCTCCATCACCAGGTAGGGTGCCCCCGGCGTGAGGCCCAGTGACCGCACCTCCTGCGGGAGTTCCCCCACATCGAGGACCTGCACCACACCGGGGTGCTGAAGGCTCGCGACGGCCCGTACTTCTCGACGCCACCACCGCAGGGACTCAGCGTCGACATCGCCGCGCATGATCTTCACCGCGACCGGCACCTGACGGGTGAGGTGGTAGCCATCCCAAACCACGGCCATTCCACCGTGACCGAGCGGCTCGTGCAGCACGAAGGGCCCCAGCATCGAATGCAACTCCGGCCCAGAGGTTACCGCGCACACGACGGCGCGCGGTAACGATCCCACGCTCCAGCGGCACCTGTAGGACCTGAGAGGTTCCCCGTGGCCCGAAAGAAGACGAAGCAGGCGAAATCCAAGCCGAAGCCCAAGCCTGCCCCCCTCCGGAGGGCCGAGGTCGCCGAGCTGCACGAGGCCCTCGAAGCCGGTCGCGTGCCCGCGCTCGTCGATGTGCGCACCGGCTTCGAGTTCGGGGGTGGCCATGTGGCTGGCTCCATCCACATCCCCATGGCGGACGTGGCCAACGCCGATCTCCCAGACGAAGTCTGGCTGATCTGTCGCACCGGAAACCGCTCGGCCACGGCCGCCACGGAGCTGGTCGCGAAGGGCAAGCGGGTCGTCGATGTGGCCGGCGGCACCGCTGCCTGGACGGCCGCCGGTCATCCCCTGGTGGGGAGCCGCAAGGGGCGCTGGTCGGCGCTGATGGTGCCGCTCTTCGCCAGCGTCGGCCTCGGTCTCGCGCCGTTCTGGCCGGAGCCCCATCTGTTCGGCAAGCTGCGGTGGTTGGCCGGAGGCGCCGTGGGCATGACGACCACCGACTGGTTCGACCTGGCCATGCACGGCGCACCGTTCCTGTGGCTTGCCTGGACCGCCGGGCGGCTGCTCCTGGCGGGGCGCTCGGACGAGGCCACGTAGCCATCACTCCTCGCCGGGCACCTCGTCGTCCTCGACGACCTCGTCTTCGGTGGTGAGTCGCGTCCACAGGTAGTGGTAGGCCAGCGCCCCCATGAAGGCGGCTTGTGTGTTGTCGGCCGAGCCGCCGTGGCCGCCTTCGATGTTCTCGTAGTAGGTCACGTCCTTGCCGGCCTCGAGCAGGGCATGGGCCATCTTGCGGGCGTGGCCCGGGTGCACCCGGTCGTCGCGGGTGGACGTCGTGAACAGGATGGGCGGGTGGACCTGATCGGCCACGATGTTGTGGTACGGGCTGAAGGTCTGGATGAACGTCCACTGCTCCGGGTCGTCGGGGTCGCCGTACTCCCCAGCCCAAGAGGCGCCAGCCAGCAGCTTCGTGTAGCGCTTCATGTCGAGCAGGGGCACGGCGCAGACCACCGCGCCGAAGAGCTCCGGGTACTGCGTGTACATGTTGCCCATCAGCAGGCCGCCGTTGCTGCCCCCGCGGGTGCCGAGCTGTTCCTTGGTCGTGACCCCGCGCTCCACCAGGTCGCGGGCGACCGCCGCGAAGTCTTCGTAGGCCTTGTGCCGCTTCTCCTTGAGGGCCGCCTGGTGCCAGCGGGGACCGTACTCCCCTCCCCCGCGGATGTTGGCGACCACGTAGACGCCGCCCTTCTCGAGCCAGGCCGCCCCGACGGTGCCGCTGTAGCTTGGGAGCAGGCTGACCTCGAACCCGCCGTAGCCGTACAGCAGCGTGGGGACGCCACCCTCGGGGGGCGCTTGTGGGCCCACCTGGAAGTACGGCACCCGGGTCCCGTCGTCGGACGTGGCGAAGTGCTGGGAGACCACGAGGCCGTCCGCGTCGAAATACGACGGCGTGACCTTGAGCTTCCGGTGCTCCGCTTCCCCGAGCGTGCCCAGCCACAAGGATGTGGGGGTGAGGTAGTCCGCCACGGTGATCCACACGTCGTCCGAGTCCCACGGGTCCACGGCCGTCACGTCGAGGTCCCCGAAGTCGGGGACGCCCTTCAGGGGCTCGCGGCGCCATTCCTCCTCGGGCCACATCACGACGATGCGGCTCTTCACGTCGTCGAGCACGTTGAGGTACAGGGCGTTCTTGGTGAACCCGAAGGACTGCAGGCTCGTCGTGTCCGAAGGCACGAAGAGCTCGGTGAGCTCCCCCTTGCCCTTCATCCACTTCTTGAAGTTGCTCGCGAGCAGCGAGCCGGCCTTGTACGTCGTGCCGTCGTGGGTCCAGTCCTTGCGGAGCTCGAAGACGATGTGGTCCCGGTGGATGTCGACGCTGACGTCGTCGGGCTTTTCGATCTTGCGCAGCTTGCCCTTCTTCAGCTCCCACATCTGGTTCGTGAAGAAGGTGGGGCCTCGGTAGATGAACTGCCGCTCGTAGCCGGGGGTGTGGTCCGCGTAGCCGCCGACCGAGATGTCCTCCTGCTCTCCTTCGTAGATCAGCTCCGCCTCGTCGAGGCCGCTCCCCCGTTTCCACACCTTGACCTGCCGTGGGTAGCCCGAGTCGGTCATCCCCTCGCCGAAGTCCGTGGCGACGAAGATGGTGTCCTCATCGACCCAGGCGACGCGCTGCTTGTTCTCGGGGAGCTCGAAGCCACCGGCCACGAACTGCTTGTCGACCGTGTCGAACTCCCGGACCACGGTGGCGTCCGCCCCGCCGCGGGACAGCGACAGCAGGCAGCGTCGGTAGTCTGGCGGCAGGCAGCTGACGCCTTTGTAGACCCAGTTCTCCCCCTCGGCTTCGTTGAGGGCATCGACGTCGAGGAGCACGTCCCACGTCGGCTCGTCCGACGCGTAGGCGTCGAGGCTGGTGGTGCGCCAGACCCCTCGCTCGTGGTCGGCGTCGGTCCAGAAGTTGAAGTAGCGGTCGCCCCGCTTTCGCACGTAGGGAATCTTGTCGGAGGCGTTGTAGATGTCGAGGAGGCGGGCCTGCAGGGCCTCGAGCTCCGGATCACGACCGATGGTCTCCACCGAGTCCGCGTTGCGCTCCTTGACCCAGCTGAGGGCCTCGTCGGAGTCGACGTCCTCGAGCCACAGTCGCGGGTCGGGGTCTTGGGCGAGGGCGGTCATGGCGAACAGCAGCGGACTCATGGGCATCTCCGAGGCGGGGACCTAACCCCCAGGGTCGCCGGCTGCGTCCGCCAACCCACGCTGACGGTCCCTCTCCAGAGCGGTCATACTGTACCCACGGTGGTACGGACGTCTCCTGGGTGCTCCCCGAGTCGACCGGTCGCCCCGTCAAGCTGGACCTCCATGCACGTGCACGCTCCCCCCCGAATGGCCTGCTTCGGCCTGGCCCTCGTCGCCTTGGCCGCCTGCGGTGGCACGGCCACGCCCGGAGCCGAGTCCCCGTCGACATCCACGCCCCCCAGCACCACCGACTCCGACGCGACGGCGGAGACGGGCAGCTCCTCCTCCTCCACCACCACGCAGCGTCCCACGGCCATCGAGGTGGAAGACCTCTCGCCGGGGTCGGACTTCGACCGAGGCCTCGGCGGGGAGCGCACCCGGTCCATGGTCGCCGCAGACTTCGACAACGACGGCCTGGACGACATGTTCGTCGGCAATCCGGGCGACCCCTCCTTCGTGGTGCTCAACACCTCGGTGCCCGGCAGCGCGTCGTTCGAGCTGCTGCAGGTCCTGTCTGAGGGGCACCTCTCCTGGACTGCGGCTGCTGCAGACTTCGACAACGACGGAGACGTCGACCTGATGGTCGGGGGCGGCGGCAACGAGTGCCAAGAGCTCGACCAGCTTTGGCAGAACCAGCTCGTCGAGACCGGGTCGGTGTCGTTCGTGGAGGTGCGCGAGGCCATGGGCTTGACCCGCTCGGACTTCTTGGACCGGATGGCCACCACGGGGGTGCGATGGGCAGACTTCGACAACGACGGCTGGCTCGACCTGTACGTCGCCCACAACGCATCGCCTCGCTGCGGCCACATGCCTCCTGACACCGCGCAGAACCAGCTGTGGCGCAACGTCGGCGGCGAGCGCTTCGAGAACGTGACCGAGTCCAGCGGCATGGCGGCTGCGCCGGTGGGCTCCACCCGTCACCCGTCGGTCTTCGACTACGACGACGACGGCGACCTCGACATCTTCGACAGCAACCTGCAGGGCAAGAACGTCTTCCTCCACAACCTGCACGCAGAGACCGGGGAGCTGACCTTCGGCAGCCTGGACCCCGTCCTGCTCGATGGGGCGGACCAAGGCCCGCTGCGGGCGTTCGCCTCCTGCACCGCCGACTTCGACAACGACGGATTCGAGGACCTGCTGGTGCTCAACCGCGCCGCCAGCGAATGCAGCGTCGCGCCCGACCCCGACGCCACGGGGGGCTACGGCTTGCTCCACGCCGTCTTCCGCAACACCGGAGCGGGCTCGTTCGAGAACGTGACCGCCGCCGCGGGCCTCGACGTGCAGGTGGCCGGTGACGCCAACGGGGTGATGGGCTGCCAAGTCGGCGACCTCAACGGAGACGGTGCCGTGGATGTCTTCGTGGGCAATGGCGGTCCCGACGCAGCGGGGGCGAACGACCTGTACCTGGGCGCCACCTCGGGCATCGCCTTCGACGACGAGAGCGCGCTGATCCGCCAGCAAGGGGCCTTCCGAACCCACGGCAGCGTCATCGCCGACATCGATGGGGACTGGGTCCCCGAGCTCGTCGTGGGGAACGGCGGTCCGGCCGTCACCGACGACGTGAACGAGCCCAATCGCATCCTCAGCTTCCGCTGGCTCCATGACGCGTCCTACCTCCAAGTACGGCTCGCAGGGGACGGCGTGCACGTGAACCGCGACGCCATCGGCGCGAAAGTCGAGCTGGTGTTCGAGGGCTCCGACGGCGCCACCCGCAGCCTGTTCCGCACGGTGAAGGGAGGGTCCTGCTTCAGCGCCGACAACGGTCGGGCGCTGCACTTCGGTCTCGGCCACAGCGCTGAGTCCCAGCCCGACGACATCCCGGTGCGAATCGACGTCCGATGGCCCGACGGGACGACGAGCCAGCATCCGGTGGTGTCGGAGCCTGGCGCATCCCAGGGCATGGCCATCGCCTACCCGGGCTGACTCAGGCGCTAGGCCAGGATCATCCGCGTGTACGCACCCACGAAGAACGTCAGCACGATGAACCCGATCAGGGTCTCGCTCGTGTTCAGCACACGGAACCGGTGGTCGTCGTCGCCGATGTCCCAGCCGGTGTTGATCGCGATCAGCGACTGCAGGCTCACGGTGCACAGCCCCAGGAAGGACACGTCCCGCACCTTGAACTCCGCGCCGTCGTACGCCAACACCGAGTCTGGGCACCACACCCGGTAGATCACCGCGTAGATGATGGTGATCAGGGTGCCCGCGATGCCGAGATTGCCGAGCGCCACTCCCCATCCGAAGCACAGCTCGAACAAGAACAGCTTCACGAACAGGGCGTTGAGCTTGCCGAAGAAGCCCCCGAACCGCAGCTGGGCCATCGCGTCGTGGTGCCGAGACCACCAATAGGCATCGTCTTCGGCGGTGGTCATCGCGCGCTCGCCGTAGCTATCTTTGAGCATGACTAGCTCGTCGATGGCGTAGTCGTAGCAAGTCCGCCGGAGCTGCCGCTCGTCCATGTCCTCGACGCCACTGATGCGGCTCATACGCACGTCGTCTCGGTCGATGGAGCCCAGGGCGCAGCGCTCGTAGAACAGCCGGTGGGGTTCTGCCTTGCCCTCGACCTGCCCCGGAGCGATCTGGAGGGACTGGATCTCGGCCCCGTACATCGAGAGGTCCGCGGCGTCGTCGAAGGTCGCGTCCGTCAGGCTGACGCGACCCGACACCGCGGCATCGTCGAGGACGAGGGAGCGCACGAAGTGGGCCTGGTTGAAGGCCACCTCGTTGCCAAAGATGGTGGTGAAGTCCGCCTTGGCGTTCCACAGCGTCCGCTCGAAGTGGGTCTCCCCGAGGAACTGGGCGTTGAAGAAGTTGGCGACGTGGCCCTGGCCTTCTTCCCCGAAGACGACGCCCTCGTACACGGTGTACCCGCCGAACACTGTGTTCGCGAAGCTGATGTCGCCTTCGATGCGGGCCGTCAGGTCGTCGAGGGACGTGACGCCGTAGGACGACTTGGTCGTGAGCGGATGGTCGTTGTCTTCGTCGCCCTGGTAGTGCCGGTACAGGGGCAGGAGGTTGTCGAGGTGCTCCTGGGTGGCGTGGCGGGTCACCTCGTCGAGGCTGAACCGCGCCCGGCCCTCGATGGTCGCGTCCATGAACACGGCCCGATCCATGAAGCGGGTGCCCATGGCGTCGAGGCTTCCGACCCGCACGTCCTTGATGTTCACCGGACCGTGGAAGCGGGCCCGGGACAAGTTGAACGCCCGCACGATCTTGGTGGTGCCGAAGTTGGCCGGGCCCCCGAAGTAGCTGTTCTCGAAGGTGGCCCCACGCTGCCACTCGCAGCCGTCGAAGGACACGCTGGCCTCGAAGACCATGGAGTTGAAGTAGACGTCGCGTTCCGAGAAGACCTGGGTGAACACGGTGTCTTCACGGTAGCGGCCCCCGCCGAAGTACACCGGCTCGTGGAGCCGCATTCGTCGGAAGTTCGCCCCCTTGCCGAAGGAGCTGAAGCGGAAGTCGGCCACCGCGGCGATGTCGGCGCCCTTGAAGTCCGCGATGTCCTCGAACACCGACAGGGCGAAGTAGGCGCGGCGCCCCTTCACCTTGATGCCGGCGAACTCTGCGGGGCCCATGAACACTGCGTCGCGCATGACGAGGTCGAAGACCTCCGACTCGAGCACCGTGCGTCCCTTGGCGTCGGCGTGCTTGCCGAGCACGACCTCCCCCAGAGCAAAGCCCTTGAAGGAGAAGGCGTTGAGGTCCTTGTCGGGCACCATGATGCGGCCGACGACGCAGCGGTTGAGGTTGATGTCCGGGATCTGCTCGCTCGGGATGGCGGTCAGGTCGAAGTCCTCGATGTAGCAGTAGCTGACCCGACCCTTGGTCCGGATGGCGTCCAGCGCCTCTTCGGTCGTCATGGCGACGAGGGCCCGGGGGGAGCCCTTGGACGTGGTGTAGATGAGGTTGGGCTCGCCGGCCTTGGCCAGCTCGGCTTGGGCGCGAACGTAGTCGTAGGCCTCCGCGACGAGGGCATCGCGCTCGGGATGCCGCGATAGGATGCGAAGCACCTGCACGACCCGCAGGACATCGCTGGTGAAGGCCCCCCGGTACATGGCGGCGGCCGCGTCGTGGTCGCCGAGTTGCTCGAGGACCAGCCCATCCCGCAGCTCGTCTCGTACCTTCAGATACTTGGTGATCTCCATCCGCTCGAGGCGCAGCTCGAACAATCGCTTGGCCCGAGCATGGTCCCCTTCCGCGAGCGCCTTCTGAGCCATCCCGTTGAGCCTGCGCGGGTCCTCGATGGCCTCGGCAGGGTCCGCGGGGGCGGGGTCCTCGACGGGCTCCGGAGCGCCTTGCTCCGCAGGGTCCGTGGAGGTGGCGAAGGCCACCTGCAGACTGAACCAGAGCCAGAGGACGAGCATGGAAGAACCTCGTGATGGTGCCACGAACGCAGCGAGCCGCCCCTAACCAGGTCAGGAGCGGCTCGCGGGGTAGGTCGGGTCGCGTCAGTCGACGGCGGGGTTCCGCCGCAGGACCCAGCCCTGGTCGTTGCTGAACGTGGCCTTGCCCTCAGTGAGGGTCCAGAACATGGCGTTCTCGCCGCCCTTGCCCGCGCACTCGCTGACCGACAGGCTGCCGCCATCGTTGGCGTCGGCCGAGGGGGGACACTCTGGCGTGTCGCCGAGGATGTCGTGGCGGGAGCCGTCCTTCTCGGTGGTGTGGAACAAGCCCAGGAAGTGACCGCCCTCGTGGGCCATGATCTTGCCGATGTCGGTCGGAGCGGAGTCGAAGTCCACCGCGCTGATCACCAGGCCCGACTTGGACGTGCCGTTGGTCGCCGGCACGCCCGGGGGGCCAGCCGACAGACCGAGCACGGTGGTGCCGCCGCTGGCCAGATCGACGATCTCCTCGACGAAGAAGAACGTGACGGTGCGGGCGTTGGCGGGGGCGGCGGTACGGAGCAGGTCGTTGAACTCCGAGTAGTCGCCCTCGTCGATCTCGATGACGCCGTACTTGCCCTTGTCGCCCTGGAAGTCCAGGTAGTTGTAGACCGGCGTGAGGCCAGCGCTGGCCCACTCCGACTCGAACTGCTCGAGGGCGGACTGGAAGCCGTCGTCGGTGCTGGCACCACAGGCATCGAGGCCCTCGGGGCCCACGAAGACCAAGTTGACGAACACCGTGGCCTCGGTGCCTGCCTCGTCGATCCGATGCACGGCCTCGCAGCTGGCCTTGCCGCCGTTGCCGGCGCCGAGGAAGAACTGCACATCCCAGCTGCCCGAAGCCAACGGAACGTCCTTCGAGATCGGGATGAGGGCCGTGGACCGCGCGTCGGTGAAGTCGCTGCGGTAGGCGTAGGCGTCAAAGTCCCCGTCGAAGGCCGCCTGACCGTCGTAGACCACGGTGCCGTCGGGGTCGGTGAGGGCCCAGACCGCACCGAGGGCGTCTTCGTCGAAGCCACAGTGCACGGCGGTGCTCACGGCGCCACTCGGCACGTCGACCGTGAGGTCGACGTATCCGCCGGTGTCGGACAGGTTGACGTTGCCGAGGTCCTCCCGCTGGAGTTCCTCTTCGTCGGCGCCCACCACGACGCTCCAGTCGGTCTCGCCGTCGCACGGGTCGACGGGCTCGTCGTCGCCGCTGCAGGCGAAGAGCATGGCAGGGATCCAGAGGCTGCAGGCCGCCAAGGTGCGGGCAGAGAGGCTCACTTCGCCTCCAGGGCCTTGGCGATGGCGGTACGAACCGACTCCACCTGCTCGTTCTCGAGGCGGGCTTCGAGGACCTCGCGGGCCTCTGGCGCCTGCGTCATGCCCAGGGCCTGAACCACAGCGACCCGGACCAGGGTGTCGTCGTCGTCCAACGCTCCGGTGAGCTTGGGCACCGCTTCGGCACCGAAGCCCGCGCCGAGGGCCATGGCGGCCTTGCGGCGCAGGATGCCCTTGTCGGCCTGGTCGAGATGGCTCTCCAGGAAGCCGCGCACTGTGGGCTGTGGGTAGTGCTGAAGCGCCGAGATGGCCCGACTTCGGCGGGAGCTGGCGACGCCATGGTCGTCGGCGATCTCCATCAGCTCGGCCGAGACGCCATCGCCCAGTTTGGCGAAATCCGTGGCCGTGGGGGCGTCTTCGTATCCGTTGAGCAACTCGAGCACGTCGTCGCGAAGGGGACCGGCGTAGCTCAGGGCGGGAAGCCAGAGCAGACCGACAAGAGCGGCGCGCAAGGGGTTCGACATGGGTTTCTCCTCCGAAGGCTTGGCAGTGTAGCGCCGACGACGTGCATCCGACAGGACTCTCGGGCCGCTTCCTACGGATCCGGAGGGCGGACCCCCGTGAAGGAACGGCGTCCTGGTGCGTCGACCGCGTCCTGACAGCCCCTCGCGCACGTGCTTTACTCCCCCCATCGAGGAGACATCCATGCGACCCATGCCCCCCATCGTTCGCCGCACCCCGGCCGGACCCGCCCTGCTCGCACTCGTGGCCACCGCCTCGGCCCTGTCCTGCACCGGCTCCGAGCCGACCCTGAAGGCCGAGAACAACCTCGACCCCCAGGTGGGCATCTCCGCCCCCGTGGAAGGCGACATCTACACCGAGGTCGAGACCATCGATCTCGTGGCCACGGTCTCGGATGGCAACGGGCTCGACGACCTCGCCACGGTGTTGCTCACCTCGAGCGAGTCCGGGGAGCTGGACCAGCTGGCCCCCGACAACACGGGCATCGTGCGCTGGTCGGGCACCCTGGCTGCTGGAGACCACACCCTCACGGTTCGGGCCACCGACCGGGACGGCGCGGTGGGCCAGGCCTCGGTCACCGTGCAGGTCACCGCCCTCGACGGCTCCCCCACCGCATCCATCACCACCCCCGACGACCTCGACAGCTTCACCGATGGCGACTCCATCGCCCTCGTGGGTCAGGCCGACGACCCCACCCAGGACGTCACGACACTGCTCGCCACATGGTCCTACGAGCCCACCGATGGAGGGGCTCCCGTGGAGATCGCCAGCGGCAACCCCGCAGGCAGCGGCACGGTGGAGGCCGACTGGATCGACGCGCCTGCGGGGCGCTGGAAGCTCACCTTCGAGGTCACCGACGACGACGGCCTGACCAGCACCGACCAGATCACCGTCACCATCGATGAGCTCACCGGGACCGACACCTTCGACGACGACGGGGACTGCTACTGCGAGTCCGCCGACACGTGCCTCGGGTCCGCCAACCCGGACTGCACCGACTTGGGCGTCGACGACTGCGACGACGACGACGAGCTGCTCTCCCCCGCCGACCTCGACAGCGACGGTGCCAGCACCTGCGACGGAGACTGCGACGACGACGACGACGGCCGCTACCCGGGCCAGGCCGAGGTCGCCCTCGATGGCATCGACCAGGACTGCGACGGCGTCGACGATTGCTACATGGACCTCGACGGGGACGGCTTCGGCGATGGAATCGCGCCTGGCGCCACGCTGACCTGCGACGGCGTGGGCGATGCGCTCGTCGACGGGGACTGCGACGACGACGACGACGGCGCGTACCCGGGTGCTGCGGAGCTCACGGCCGACGGCGTCGACCAGGACTGCGACGGCATGGAGATGTGCTACGAGGACGTCGACAGCGACACCTTCGGCGTCCTCACTTTGGTGCCGTCGGCCGATCTGAGCTGCTCCAGTGCCGGCGTGGCCGACAACGCCGAAGACTGCGAAGACGGCGACGCCGCCATCCGTCCCACAGCCACCGAGCTGCTGGGCGACGGGGTCGACCAGAACTGCGACCTGCAGGAACTCTGCTACGTCGACAGCGACACCGACGGCTTCGGGGGCACGTCGACGGGCCTGTCCGACACCCTGGACTGCTCCGAGAGCGGCTTCACCACGACCTCGGACGACTGCGACGACGGGAACGGGCTCGTGTTCCCTGGGGCCACCGAGGTGCCCGGCGACGGGATCGATCAGGACTGCGACAACCTCGAGCTCTGCTTCGAGGACCTCGACCGCGACAGCTTCGGGGGCACGAGCGTCACCAGCACCCCCGTGATCACCTGCATCGGCACCGGGCTGGCCACCACCAACACCGACTGCGACGACGACGACGCGTTGGCCTTCCCCGGGGCCCTCGAGACGGTGCAGGACGGCATCGATCAGGACTGCGACGGCAACGACGAGTGCTTCGCCGACCCTGATGGCGACGGCTTCGGCGACCTGGCGAACACGGCACCCGGCGTGGGGCTCACCTGCCCGACGGCCGTGGTCGACGGTGACTGCGACGACGGCGTCGGCACCACCTTCCCGGGGGCCCCCGAGCTGCCGGCCAACGGAGTCGACGACAACTGCGACAACCTGGAGGCCTGCTACGCCGACGACGACGGCGACGGCTTCGGCGGCGACCTGTTCACGGTGGACTCCGCAGACCTCGACTGCGCAGACGCTGGCGAGTTCTCCGTGGTCGAAGACTGCGACGACGCCGCGGGCTCCACCTACCCAGGGGCCACCGACACCCCCGACATGTCCTTCGTGGACGACAACTGCGATGGCATCGACGGCGACATCGCCCGGGCCGTGTTCGTGGCCAACGGCGGGAGCAACCTCGGCGCCTGCGACCAGGGCTCTCCTTGCGCCACGGTCGACGAAGCCATCAACCGCCTCGGCGGAGGCACCGACCAGGTGCTGGTGCAGGCCGGAACCTACGGGCTCCTGGACCTCGCCGACGGGGCCGCGGTGTACGGCGGCTACGCGGCCGACTGGTCCCGCGAGGGCGTCTTGTCGGGGGGCACCCCCACCACCTTCGTCGCCGAGCCGTTCGGCGCCGACCCCCAGTACATGGCGCTGCGTGCCGACGGCATCGCCGGCGCGATGGTCCAGAACGTGTCCCTGCAGGGCATCGACGTCACCGCGCGGGCCGCCAGCGGCACGGGCAAGTCGTCGTACGCTGCCTGGATCCGTGACTCCGACCTGGTCATCGAAGCCAGCGACGTGCGCGCCGGTCGCGGCGCCGACGGGGCGAACGGGACGGACTCCGCCGACCTCACCACCGCGGCCCCCAGCGGCGTGCGCGGGCTGGATGGCACCGACGGCGGCGCCTGCGGCGGGCTCTCATCCCACGGGGGCGGAGCCGGAGGAAGCAACACCTGCGGCGGCGAGGACGTGAGCGGCGGCGATGGCGGCAACTCAGGGACCGCCAACTGCAGCAACGCCACCCCCGCCAACGACGGTCAGGACGGCGACAACGGCGTCTACACCGACTTCGGCACCGGCGGCGACGGCGGGCAGCAGAGCGCGAGCAACCTCGCCATCCGCCACGGAGACGATGCCACGAGCGGCACCAACGGCAGCAACGGAAACGCCGGCGGTGCGGGCAGCGGAGGAGCGGTCAACACCGGCTTCTGGTCCGGCACCCGGGCCGTGAGCGGTGGCAACGGAGACCACGGCTCGGGCGGCGGTGGCGGAGGCGGAGGCGCGGGCGCCGAGTCCCCCGTGGAAGAGGGGCGCGGAGGCACGGGCGGTGGCGGCGGTGCCGGCGGCTGTGGTGGCGACGGTGGACAAGGGGGAGCCGGCGGCGGCGCCTCCATCGGCCTGTACGCCCACAACAGCGTCGTCGACCTGCCTGACTCCCGCGTGGTCGCCGATGACGGCGGCGACGGCGGCGACGGCGGCGACGGCGGCGGCGGCCAGAACGGTGGCAACGGCCGCGTCGGCGGCGACGGCGTGTTCCTGTTCAGCAAGGCGACCGGCGACGGCGGCGACGGCGGCGATGGAGGCAACGGCGGCGACGGGGCCGGCGGATCGGGGGGAGCCGGCGGCCCCTCCTGGGCGGTGACGAGCTTCGGGAGCACCGTCACGACCGCCACGACCAACCTGCTCATCGGAACCGCTGGCAACGGCGGCAACGGCGGGCTCGGCGCTGGGGTGGCGGCCAACGGGCCCGACGGCGATGATGGCCCAGCGACGCCCAAGCAGCAGTGCGCCAGCGCGTTCGACTGCTACTGATCCGAGCCCCTCAGGGATGCTGAGGGCGGGCCTGCCACAGGCCGCGGACCCGCTCCTCCAGCACCTGGGCGTTGGCCTCCGCAGCCTGCACCCCAGCTCCCACGGTGACGTGTACTCGGGACCAGATGCCCCGGCGGAACGGCTGGGTCATGGCGGCCCCCTCCTTGCGGGAGAAGTAGCTTCCCCAGAGCCCATTGAGCGCTACCGGGACCACGGGCACGGGGTCGGTCTCGAGGATGCGCTCGATGCCGGGTCGAAAGCCCTGCATGTCGCCCGTGTGGGTGATGCGCCCCTCGGGGAAGATGACGACGACCTGGCCGTCCCGCAGCTCCTCAGAGATGCGCTCGAACGAGCGCTCGAGCGCTTCGGGGTCCTCCTTGGCGGAGGCGATGGGGATGCACTTGGCCTGTTGGAACAGGAAGCGAACCACCGGCAGGTCGTAGAAGCCTCGGTACATCACGAAGCGTGCGGGCCGCTTGATGCTGGCCATCAGCACGAACCAGTCGATGAACGAGACGTGGTTGGCGACCACCACGCAAGGCCCCTCGTCGGGGATGAGCTCGTGGCCGTGCACCTTCACCCGGTACACGAGCACCGACAGCATCCACGCCACGAAGCGCAGCAGGAACTCTGGCACCACGGTGTAGATGTAGATGGCGACCAGGACGTTGGCGACCGAGAGCACGCCGAAGATGGTGACCGGATCCAGGCCGATACCCTGCTGCAAACCCGCGAGGGCCAGCGAGCCGAGCACCATGAAGAACGCGTTGATCACGTTGTTGCCGGCGATGATGCGGGCGCGGACCTCGGCGCGGGCCCGCTGCTGAATGAGGGTGTACAGCGGCACGATGAGGAAGCCGCCGAAGACCGCCAGGCCCACGAGGTCGATGAAGATGCGCCAAGCGGCTGGACGGGTGACGATCTCCACGAGCGCAATGGGCGCGTCCCCAGTGGCCCAGGGGGCCCCGACCCACCATAGGTCGGCGGTGAACACCGACATGCCGAACGAGCCGATGGGCACCAGCCCCAGCTCCAGGCGGTCCCGCGAGAGACGCTCGCAGAGCATCGAGCCCACGCCAATGCCCACGGAGAAGAGCGCCAAGAACAAGGTCGCGAGCCCTTCGGTGCCCCCCAGCACGACCTTCGTGTAGGGAGGGAACAGCGCGAGGAAGGCGCTGCCGAAGAGCCAGAACCAGCTGATGCCCAGGATCGACAGGAAGATGGAGCGCTCTTCGCGGCACAGCCGGATCAGCTCGAGGGTGGGCCCCACCGGCTCCCAACGCACTTCCAGATCTGGGTTCTGAGCGGGAGCTGCGGGAACCCATTGGCTCGCGAGCCGCCCCAGGCCCGCGATGATCAGGACGCCAGCGGCCACGATGTACTCGCCGTAGGGCATGTTGATCAGCACCCCGCCCGCGAGGGTGCCGAGCAAGATCGCCAGGTAGGTGCCGAGCTCGATGAAGGCGTTGCCGGTGACCAGGTCTCCTTCCGCGAGGTGCTGCGGGAGGATGCCGTACTTGCAGGGGCCGAACACCGTGGACTGTGTGCCCATCAAGAACAGCACCGCCAGGAGCACCGGCACGCTGCCGAGCACGAAGCCCGCTGCGCAGAGCAACATGACGCCGATCTCGGCCGTCTTGGTGGCCCGAATCATGTCGGCCTTGTCGAGCTTGTCCGCCAGCTGACCCGCGAGGGCGCTGAACAGGAAGTACGGCAAGATGAACACCGCGGCCGACAGGGCGACCATCGCCTCTGGGGCGACGCCAGCGACCGTCACGTTGCGGAACGTCACCAGGATGACCAGGGCGTTCTTGAAGAAGTTGTCGTTGAACGCCCCCAGGAACTGCGTGACGAACAAGGGGCCGAAGTTCGGCTGGAACAACAGCTGCGCGTGGTGCCCCTGCGCACTCGGCGGCGTCTCGGAGTCGGGCGGAGCAAACGCATCGTCGGTAGCCATCATCGTTCCTTGCTAGGGGCTGCCCGGGAACGCTCCCGGTGGCCCCCCACACCCTGCGAGCGCCGTGCCGCCGCGATGCGGGGGGGCCACAGACTACGACAGACCTCAGCCCGACACAGAACGTCGGTGAGTGCCAACACGAACTGTCGGTGCCCGAGGACCGGTGGGGCCTGCTATGTTGCGTCCGGAGGTATGCCCCCCCATGAAGCTGCTCTGCGTGCTGCTGCTGCTGGCCTCGCCCGCGGCTTGGGCGGGTAAGAAGTCCGAAGTCGTCGCCGAGGCCCGCCGCCTCACCGGCGAGTCCGAGAAGCTCGCCCAGAAGGGTGCATGGAGCGGGGTGGAGCGCACCTACCTCCAGCTCGTGGCCTTGGAGCGAAAGGGAGCAGAGCTCACCCACGACGCCCACGTTCTCGGCGCCCACGCCGCCCAAAATCGAGGAGACCCGCTCACCACCTGGGAGCGCCTCAAGGCCGCCATCGACATCGAGATGAAGATGGAGACCCTCACCTGGAAGGCCGACATCGAGGCCACCTACAGCCGCTTCGAGGTGGAGGTCGCTCCTGGCTACCAGGGCTCCCTGGAGGTCAAGGCCCTCGAGCCCCTCTTCGACCCAGTGCACCTGCAGGTCCTGAAGAGTTTCTCGGCCACCCTGGAGGAGCAACGCTTCGCCGACGTGCTGCTGCCTCTCGGCCGATACCAGCTCGGCGATCAGCTCGTCCTCGAGTCGTACGGCGGCGACACTCAGAAGGTGTCGGTCCGGACCCGCGGCGCCATCGTCGCCGATCCCACGATCACCGATCTGTCCCTGATCGGCACCAGCAGTGCCGCTGCACTCGCCGCCGGCGTCTCGGCAGTGACCCGCCTAGGGGTCCAGGTCGGGCCCGACGTGGACGCCGCCGCCTGGACCAAAGCAGGCCCAGGCATCCAGCGCATGGTGGAGCGCGTCGACGGCGTCGGCTCGGTCAAGTTGGTCCCCGCACCGGACCCATGGCACTTCATCTCCTTCGACGCCGCGGCGCTGCGCTCCGTAGGAACCGAGCCCGAGACGATGGTGGCGGCGCTCCGACAGACCTTCCGCCTCACCGACGCCCAGCTGGTGATCACGCCGAACCAGGTCGGTGTCGACGCGGCCGCCGCCGATGACATCCGCGAAGTTGGGCTGGTCGAGGTCGACCTCGGAGGTGCGCCCATCCCGATCAACGCGCTGGCGCGGCTGCGCACGGGACCGAAGCCAGGCGCGCCCCCCGCGGGCCTCGAGCTGTCCCTGATCGATGGCGCCGACGCGGCGAAGGTGTCGGCCGCCCTCACCACCGCCATGCAGGCAGCAGAGTACGAGAGCCTCGACCTTCGGGTCACTGCGGGCGCGCAATCACCTTGACGGTCTCGCCGATGTCGTCGAGAACCGCCTTGAGGCCGTCGTAGTCGGGATGCCGTACGCACACGTAGGCGTTGGCCAGGTAGCCAGCCTCGATGGGCTGCGTGCGTGATCCCACCGGCGGCAAGCGAAGCTTGAAGATGCCCGGTCCGTAGCGCCGCTGCATCCGCTCCACCCCTTCGTAGCCGACGATCACACCGTCGCAGGTGGGGCGGAGGTTGATGAGGCCCGCCGCGTACATGCGGCTCGCTCGCTCCTCCGACTCGAGCCCACACACCGCCCGGGCCCACTCCGCGTACAGGTCGATGCCGTTCGCCTCGCAGTACACGTCCCAGTGGTTGCACCCCGGAGGGCGCGCGCCAATCTCGCTGAACCACAGCCCCATGTCGCCGGCAAACCACTCCATGTGGGTGGCGGTGGTGCCGAGACCCAGCTCAGCGATGACCTTGCGGCCGAAGGCCCTCAGCTCATCGTAGCCGTCCGCCCCGATGCGGTTGCTGTGCACCATCTGGGGGTTGATCCAGCGGGTGCGCATCGCCTCGAGCACGTTGGGGTAGTAGTGCGTCACGAACTCGTGCACGACCTGCCCATCGACCGTCAGGGTGTCGTAGAAGCCCTCGTGACCCGTCACGAACTGCTCGACGGTGAAGAACGCCTCCCCGCGATCGAGGCCCACCTCTTGGAGCGCGGCGACCAGGCCCGCCTCGTCGTCGATGCGGAAGCAAGCAGCGGCCCCGGCCCCATCCCGAGGCTTGAGGACGATGGGGTAGCCGTGGGCCGCCACAAAGGCCCGTGCATCCGCGGCGCTGCTGCACACCGCATTGGCAGCACACGGGACCCCGCGCTCACGGAGGAACTGCTTCATCACGAACTTGTCGCGGCACAAGTTGACCTGCTCTGCGGACAGGCCCGGGATGCCTGCTCGCTCCCGCACGCGAGCGGTGACCTGCATGTGAGACTCGATGGTGGCCTCGAGCCGGTGCACCCACGGGCCACGCTCCTGGATCCGCTGTACTGCGGCCAGCATGGCCTCCTCGTCGCCGAGGTGGGCGACGTACTCGTAGCCGTCGAGCAGGTGCAGGAGCTCCGGGTCGAGCCCCTCTGGCCGAAGATCGCCGATGCCCGTGACCCGGGCCCCGACCGCCTTGAGGCCTCTCACGAAGCGACGCTGGCCCGCGGGAAAGTGGGGGGCGACGAAGATGACGTGGGACATGGAGTCTCCCAGAGAAGAGGGAAGGGCGAAGGTGCCGCTACGGAAGACCGAGGCGGTCACCTTCCGTCTTACGCCAGAACTGAACCATGCCGTAGAAGTGGTCCGTGAACTTCTCCACTTCGTGGGCCGGGAACAAGGCCGCCACCTTGACACGCACGATGTCGCGGAAGGCATCGGAGCCGAAGAACTCGATGGCCAACGCCTCGAGGCCCTGGAGGTGCTCGTCGCAGAACGCCTCGAATGCCTCGGTGTCGTAGTACTCACGAGCGATCGCGTCGTAGACGTCCAGCTGCTGATCGTGGGTCAAGGACTCGTCGCGGGCCGCCAGGAACCGCTCCCACTGCAGCGTCATCTTCTTGGCGCTGGAGCGCTCGGACCAGGCGCAGAACAGCGTCCACTTCACCAGCGCCATCACCAACCACGGGAAGTGGTAGTGCAAGCTGGTGACCTGGCTGTCGGGGCACGCGTTGGCGAAGTCGATGGGGTACAGCGTCTCGGCGGACCGCAGCAGCTCACAGCTGTTGAAGTCCCAGCCAAAGAAGGCGTTGATGGTGCGGCATGTGCGGGCGGCGATGCTGTAGCCCTCAGCGTCGAGGAAGTCGAAGTCGACCTGATAGCGGTCGTGAAGGGGCTGATCGGGGTCGTACTTGACCACGTTGACCTGCGGCCCGATGCCGATGGCCCGCACGAACAAGTCCCAGTCCTTCACCGCAGCCTGCAGGTGGTGGACGCGCTTGCCGCTGGCGTCGTAGGCGGCCCGAAGCGTGGCCTCGTCGGTCACGCGGATGACGCCGACCCAGCCCCCACCGTCGTAGGGCTTGAGGAACGCAGGGTAGCCGACCTGCTCGCCCACCTCGGCGAGGTCGAACAGCTTGTTGTAGCGAGTGACCGTGGCATCCCAGTCGCCGCCCTTCTCGTATTCCTTCGGCGGAATCATCATGGTCTTGGGGATGGGCAGCCCAAGCTTCATCATCGCCACGTAGCTGGTGTGCTTCTCCATGGACTGCGTCGCCCATGGGTTGTTGAGCGTGTACGACCCGTCGAGAACGATCTTTTTGATCCACTCTCGCGACGTGTAGAACCAGTGGGTGAGCCGGTCGATCACCACGTCGTACTTGCGCGGCGCCTCGAGGTCGAACGGCTCCACCGTGACCCGCTCCACCTCGAAGCGCACGGTGTCGCCGCTGCCATCTGGGGCCGGAAGCTCCAGATCCATGGCGCGCACCAACTCTTCGAAAGCGGAGGGCCAGCACAGGTCGGCCCCGAGTGAAAGTCCAATCTTGCGCGTCTGCGTGGCCATGTGCCCTCCGGCGCGCCGTCTATCGCAAGGGTGCAACCCCTGCAGCGATGGCTGCGACGGAAACGGAACCGTCTGGCCTTGCATCCGGCTCCACTTCGCGCTCAGATGCCATTATGGCTGTTCCTCCCGATACCGGCAGTTTCCCTCCCGGGACGCAGTCCGCTCCGCCCTCCCAGCCCTTCGCGGACTGGCTGGATGCCCTCGCCGACGCAGACGACGACGCTGTGCGGGGCATCCTGACGGACGGACTTCGGGGCCTGGGCGCCACCCAGGTGCACATCCACGACGGGAAGATGGCCGTGGACGGTCCACAACCCGTGCAGAACGCCTTCCGCGCCGCCCAGGCGGTGCTGCGCGCCCGCGGGCTCGGAGGCGCTGCGATCGCACCGAGCGAAACGCCCGCATCGAACGGCGGAGGGAGCGCCATGGTGCACCGCACCACCCTCGGCGCACTCACCAGCGGCCTGGCCCACGAGCTCAACAATCCACTCGCCGCCGTCATCGCCAACTTGGACCTCGCCACCCGGCAGGTCGAAGAGCGTCTCCGCGCCACCTCCACCTACACGTGGCTCGACGATCTGAACGCCGAGCTGCAGGACGCACGGGACGCCGCCAACCAGGTGCACCGCATCGTTCGCCGCCTGCGCCCGCTGGGCCCCCGGACGCCCGGTCGGGAGGACAGCGACCTGGCGCATTCCCTCGAGGTGGTGTTGTCGCTGCTCGGGAGAGAGCTGCGCCGCCGAGGACGCGTCCGGCACGCCGCCCCCGCCCAGGGCCCCGTGCTGGTGCTGCCGTCGAGCCATCTCACCACCCATGCGGTGATGGGCCTGCTCTCCCACGTCCTCCACGTCCTCCCCGCCACCGCCGACAAGCGTGAGATCGGACTGCACATCGAAGTTCGCAGCCGCGTCGCCGTGCAGCTGCGGGTCTCGGCTCGTCCGGGCATCACCCAGGCGACCGACGACGCAGCCCGGGTGTCTCGTCGCCTGGCCGAGGAGCTGGCCGCTGAGTCCGGCGCCAAGCTCGTCGACGGCCCTTCCGATGCCGACGAGTGGTCCTGCGCCCTCGAGATCCCCCTCCGCAAGGAGACCACGCCCCCCACCCTGCCTCCCAGGCGGCAGGCGGCTGAGCGCGTGGGTCGGGTCTTGGTGATCGACGACGAACCCCTGATCGGAAAGCTCGTGAGCCGGATCCTGTCGACCCACGACGTCGTCTTGGTCCACGACGGCACCACCGGCCTCGCCAGGGCACACCGAGAGGCCTGGGACCTGATCCTGGTCGACATGAACCTCCCCGATCTCCGCGGCGACGTCGTCGCCGACGAGCTCACTGCCCTCGACCCCGTGAAGGCCGAGGCGGTCGTGCGGATGAGCGGTGGCCTCATGGATCCCCGCCCCGGGAACCGTCCCGTGCTCAAGAAGCCGTTCGATCCGAACACCCTGCGCGCGCTCCTGAAGAACCGGCTCGAGCAGGGCTGAGGCCCCACAGAGGCCACATCCCACGCACAGATCGGGCGAAGCGCGCCGTGGTGGTGTATTCTTTGCCCATGAGCCCCCCGTCCCGGCCGCCTGCTTCGGATCTCGTAGAGGCCCGTCGCTACCGGATCACTGCCGTTCTCGGGAAGGGCGGATTCGGGAAGGTGTACCGCGCGACCATGGAGGGCGCGGGCGGCTTCACGAAGGACGTGGCGATCAAGCTGCTCCACGACAAGGAAGTGCCCGAGCTCTCGCTCCAGCGCTTCCGCGACGAGGCCCGCATCCTCGGGTTGATCCGCGACCGCGCCATCGTGACGGTCGATCCCCCGACGCGCCTCGCAGGCCGCTGGGCCGTCGTCATGGAGTACGTCGACGGCGCCACGATTCAGCGCCTCATGAAGCTGGGCCCCATGCCGGCCACCGTGGTGGCGGAGGTGCTCCAGGAGGTCGGGAGGGCCCTGCACAAGGTGTACAAGGCCCCCGGCCCCGACGGCTCGCCCCTGCGCTTGCTGCACCGCGACATCAAGCCAGGCAACCTCCAGATCACCCAAGACGGCGAAGTCAAGATCCTCGACTTCGGCATCGCGCGAGCCGACTTCGCAAACCGAGAGGCGCACACCCAGGCCTACGTCGGAGGCACCCGGGGGTACATCGCCCCCGAGCGCCTGGGGGGCCTCGAGGGCCCGGAAGGCGACATCTACAGCCTCGGGGTCACGGCCCACTTCATGCTCACCGGCTCCCGCCCGAGCCGGCGACAGCTCCTCGGCCTCGACGACGTCCCCACCGACGGCATGGACGACGAGACCATCGCCATGGTGGATCTCGCCACCCGGATGCGATCGGTGGTGCCCGACGAGCGGCCCACGGCCCGCGAAGTGGAAGACATCTGCGCCAGCATCCTGCGGACCTCCGAAGGAGCGAGGTTGCGCCGCTGGGCCGAGAAGACGGTGCCTCAGGCTGCGGCGAGCAAGAGCGACGGCATGGTCGGCACGGTGCTCACCGAGACCCTCGCGGCCATCCCCAGCGAGGAGCGGGTCGCCGGGCTCATCGACTTCGAGCCCTCCACACCGCCCACTTCATCCCCGGGCCCGTCCCTTCGTCTTCCGCTGATGCTGGCCGTCGTCGGCGCCGGCCTGCTGCTGTTGGCCGTCCTCTTCGTGAGCGCCGGAGGAGCAGCGGGCATCGGCTACTGGATCACCGCGGGTGACGAGGCCGAGGTAGCGAACGGCACCGTTCCGAGCCTCCCGGTGGGCCAGCCCCCAGAGAAGCGCGCCCCGAAGCTCATCGACAAGGTGCGGAAAGACAAAGAGGCCAAGCCCGCCGTCCCCTCGCCCAGGCCGAGCCCCGCTCCTAGGGCGACCCCCCGCCCGAGCCCCCGGCCTTCCCCCGTCACGCCGGCCCCCACTGGGGACGATGCGCCTCCTTCGGATGACGAGGGCGCCACGTTCGAGATCGTCATCGCCTCCAACCCCATGGGCGCCGACGTGAAGGTCGATGGCAAGACGGTGGGCCAGACCCCAGTGATGGCCCTCGAGCTCACCGAGGGGAGCCACCGCATCGACATCACCGGCGACTCTGAGTCCACGTCCCACACCATCCGGGTGGGCCGACGCAGCCCCAAGCGCTGGGTGTGGGTCGGTGGAGACACGTGGGAGGAGTACTACTAGATGCGCTTCCTCGTCGCGGCGTTGGGCCTCTTGGCATGCACGCCGGCCATGGCCCAGGGGGTGTGCCCCGGACGTGAGGACGCCCTGGCCGCCTTGGAAGAGGCCGTGGTGACCGTCGATCTCGGTGCCGTGCAGCAGCGCATCGACGAGGTGATCGCCGCCTTCGACTGTGGCAAGAGTGCCACCCCCGAGCAGCTGGCACGGCTCTGGAACGCCGAAGGGGCCTACCTCCAGCTCGACGGCGACCCGACCGCCGCAGAGGAGTCCTTCCAAGCCGCCAAGCGGGTAGCGCCCGACCAGTGGACCGAGGCCTTCGGGCCCAGGATGCGGGAAATCTGGGACGACGCGCCGGAGGCCACCGAGCGCGGCAGCATCAGCCTCGACCCTCGGCTGTCGTGGTGGGCCGTGCTGGTCGATGGGCAGCCGGCCAAGATCCCTGCCGAGGTGCCCACGGGGCTCCATGTCGTGCAAGGGGGGCCCTCCACCGACGACATCCGCTTCGGCAAGCTGGTGTACGTGCGGCCCGCCGGCATCGCGGTCGCGGTGCACGACGAGAAGGAAGGCATCGCCCCCACGATGGCCTCCGACATCGCCGAGGCGGTGGAGGCGTCCGCGCAGCTGCCTCGCTTCACGTCCCATACCGCCGTGGGGGCCGGCTTCGCTTTCGGGCGCGCCGACCGCAACGAACCGGCCGCAAAGCTCCCCCTCTCCCTTGAGATCAGCGGCATCGCACGGCTTCCGATCCGCGAGGGGGGCGAGCGGGTCCTCTGGGTCCGCCCTGGCGTCAGCACGTGGGCGCTGATCGATGGGCAGTGGGCATTCGACGGAACCGAGGGGGCCACCGAGGTCCCCAACGGGCTCGGCGTGGAGCTGGCCGCAGGAGGGCGCAACGTGCAGGGCGACGTGGGCGGGCTCGTGGCTTGGCAGTGGCCCGGCCGTGTGCAGCTTCGCATCCTCGCGTCCCTCGAGCTCGGCAAGGTCCCCTTGGCCATCGAGCCCCGGGTCGGACTCAACGTGGGGCGCGGCGCCGAGCCGGCGGTCGAGGTGTTGTTCGCCTACCGTCCGCCCATCATCTGGTAGCGAACGCGGGCGCTACTCGTAGTGCATCCACAGCCGGCCCGGGTAGAGCCACGTCAGGCCGTTGCGGAGCTGGTCTCGCCAGTTGATCCAGTTGTGCCCATCCTGAGCTTCCACGAAACGAACGTCGAGGCCCGCATCCCGGAGCAACGGCCTGAGGGAGCGGTTGAACCAGATCAGGCTCTCGAACGTGCCGCAAGACAGGAACACACGCGCGCCGATCCGGGCGGGGTCCCGTCGGAAGTCGTTCACGAAGTCGACCACCGGGTCGAACAGCTCGCTGCGACCGTGGTGACCGATGTCGGTGAACACGAAGGAGCCGGACTGCAGAAGGAGCTTGCCGAACACGCCAGGGCGCGACCATGCCGTGAACAGGCTCGTCACCCCGCCGAAGCTCGCCCCCATGATGCCGAGTTCACTGGGGTCGTCGGTGATGGGGAAGCGCTTCTTGAGCGCCGGCAGCAGCTCGTCGACCAGGAAGGCCGGCTGCCTCGGATCCGCACCGTACTCCCGGTTGCGGTCGTGGCCCGAGGTGAAAGCCACGATGATGGGGGCCACTTCGTGGCGGGCGATGAGGTTGTCGAGCACCGTGACCATGTCGCAGAAGCGCAGGTAGTCCCGCCCGTCGTGGCAGATGACGAGCGGGTAGTCCTTGTGGGGCTTGAACTCGTGGGGGATGTAGACGGTGGTCTCACGGGTGTCGCCGTACACCTGGCTGTCGATGTTGAACGTGACGGTGCGACCCGGACGGGCGCCCGGCTCCGGCCGGGTCCAGCGTGGCTCGTGGTAGCCCGGCATCGCGCACACGCTGTTGGCGCCAAAGGGGTCGAGGGCGAGCTTGGGATTGCAGGGGTCGCGGACCCAACGGCGGTTCTCGCCCTCCTGCACCTCGAGCTTGTACTCGACCCGCGCCTTGGGGGGCAGCTCCACCGGCAGGTACCAGGAGGTGGTGTCGCCCAGGCGAATGAAGGGCTGCCGCGACTCGAGGCCGAAGACCCAATGGAGCAAGTAGACCGCGGTGGTCTCGGGGGCACCGTGGTACCAGAACACGGCCGTGTTGTCGTCGGCGATGGGGAACTCGTGGGCGCCCTCGAAGGCGGCGATGAGCTCGTCGGCACGGCCCGGCTCGGCCTCGATGGCCTCGAGCAGCTCGTGCACGGGCTGCATGGCCCCGGTGGGCATCACAGGCAGCGCAGACAAGGCACCCTCCCGTCGGTCTCGAGCCGCACGGCCGTGTGGGGGTCGGCCTGGTTGACCCACTCCCCTTCGTCCCGTGCCAGCCTGGCACCGTTCTCGAGGCCGATGCAGGAGGTGGGGCTCATGCGCTGGGCGAGCAGCGCGACCCGGTCGGACTCCTCGAGGCGGAGCCGCTGGCGGGCATGAGGCAGGAGCACAAGGTCCTCCACGAGGCCCAGGCCCGGGCCTAGGAGCTCGGGATGGGAGGGGCCGTCCGGCGGGTCGTCGTAGAACAGCACGACCCGCTCGGTGAGAATCATCGCGCCGGCGGACCAGGCCACGATGTTGCCTCCGTCCGCATGACGCTGAGCCAAGGCTTGGTCGACCCCGAAGAAGCGGATGCGGTTGAGGAGCACGGCGACATGGCCCCCAGGGATCACCACCACCCGGGCGTCGGCGACCGCCTTCATCGCCTTCTTCACCATCTTGGCGACGACCTTGTGGCCCTTCTGGGCGTCGATCGTCTCGGCATGGGCCGCCCGGATCGCCGTGACGTGGTCGCACAGCTGCACGTCGAGGGCGCGGACGTGGTCCATGGCCGCCTCGAGCTCCCGCCGCATGACGAGATCCTCGGTGGTGGTGCCCTCGGCCCACAGGTTCCGCACCACGTCGAGCGCCGGCGTGAGGCGCAGCCGGTGCAGCTGCCGCATCCGGATCCAGTCGTCTTGGCGGGCCCGATAGGCCGCCCGGAGCTCCGGGAGCTCCTTCATCACCACCTCGAACCAGGTGTACAGAGGGAGCACGACGACATCGGGGCCGAGATGGCGCCTGAGCGCCTCGTCGTCCGTCTCTTCGTGACGCCAGCCGGCACTGAGAACGAGGATGGTGCCTTCGCCGCCGAATTCTTCGAGGCAGGCAGGCGCGTTGGGGGTGGGCCGCTGCGGACCGAGGACCTGGATCATGCCGGCACCTAACGAGCCCGGCCCCGTCCAGCGTGTCCGACCGGAGTCAGCGGTACAGGACCCGCACGGTCTCGACCAGCCGCTTGGTCGCTGCGACGACGGTGTCGGTGTCGGGGTGTCGCAGGATCACGTAGCCGTCGCCCTCGTAGCTGCTGCTGCGGGGCGCGCCCACCGTCGGGAGCTTGGCCTCGACCACCAAGGATCCCACCTCCCGCTGCGCTCGCTTCACCCCGTCGATCACCGCGACCCTCCCCTGCCCTTGGCCACGCAAGTAGGCGATGGAGACCGCCCAGTTGCGCGTGAGCGGTCCGTCGAAGGCATCGTCGACCGCGGCCCTGGCCCACGCCCGGTACATGTCGTGGTCGTAGGCGTGGCCCATCAGCGACACGAACTGGGCACCGGGGGGACGCATGGCGATCTCCCCCACAGCGACCCGGCCATCGGGACGACGAAACCACTCCATGTGGGTCATTCCGGAGTGCATCCCCAAGCGCTTCACCGCGGCGAAGCCGACGTCTCGCACGCCATCGAAAGCGGGTCCGTCGACCCGTCGAGGCAGCAGGCACACCCACTGCATCCACGGGTTCCGGGTGACCTCCAGCGGGCCCGGTAGGTAGCGAGAGATGCTGTAGAAGCGAGGCTGCCCCTGGGTGCAGATGGTCTCGAAGCTGTACTCGCGACCGGACAGGAACTCCTCGGCGAGGACCTCACGCTGGGGGGAGGGTTGGGACTCGAGGAGCGCCTGGATCAGCTCCTTCGCGTCGTTGACCTGGTAGGTGGCGCGGCAGCCAGCGCCCGCCGGCGGCTTGAGGATGATCGGGTAGCCCACGCGCTCCACGAAGGCCCAGGCGTCGGCAGGCGTGCGGAGCCGAGCGTGGGCGGCGCACGGGATGCCTACCTTCCGCAGGGCATCCTTCATCTGACCCTTGTCGCGGAACCGCTGCGCCGCCTCGACGTCGCCGCCCGGCATGCCGTAGTGGCGCCGAACCATGGCGAGCTGGACCTGCAGCTCCTCCAGGATCCCCGTGATGCGGTGGAGGGGACCATGCCGACGCCGTAGGGCCTCGCAGCCCGCCAAGACCTGAGCGGGGTCGAGACAAGAGCGAACCACCTCCACGTCGTCGTAGATCCGGCCCTGGGTGCCACGCAGGGGCTGCTGCACCACCCCCAGCAGCCGCACCCCAGCGAGGGAGGCGAGGGCCTTGGCGAAGCGGTGGGTGGAGGTCATTCCAGGGAAAGGGGCCACATAGACGACATTACGCATGGGCCCCGGCCTACCTCGACGATGAGCAATCAGCCAGGGGGGCGAATGTCCACTGAGACGTCCGGCACCGGGACGAGCTCGCTGCCGTCCGGAAAGGAGATCCGCACATCGGTGCGGAGCGTCAGGCGGCCCCCGAGCGCAAGCACCTCCTCCGGGATGGGCCGCAGCGTCTCGGCGATGGGGAGCCACACCCCGGGGATGAGCTGGACCTGGTCTTCGTCCTTCTGCCCGACCCGCCAGCCGGACCCTTCAGTCAGGGGCACGACCTCGCCAGCAGGCGCATCAATTTTTGGGGACGGCGGGAATTCCTCCTCAGAGTCCTTCAAGGCCTCGTAGGCCGCCCACACCGCGGCTTCGTGGGCGTCGAGCTGCGCTGGGCGCGTCCAGCGAAGTCCCGCATCGACCAGCAGGGGCATCGCGTCGGCATGGAAGGGCCGGAGCACGACCACATCCACGTCACCGCCCACGGCATCCACCAGGATGCGAACGTACGGGCCCTCCTGCACCATGCGGACCTGCGCAGACATCACCGTCGCCGCGGGCCCCACGGCCGGCGGGCCCGCGAACGGGGCGACATCGTCCTGGGCCCATGCCGGGGCAGCGAGCAAGATCGCCATCACCAGAGTTGCGGCGGTGCGGGTCATGGTTCCTCCTGCCCACGACAGTGGCGGGAAGGCCCTCGCTGCAAACCCCGGGATCCCGAGGTGGCGGGGTCGGCGACGGTCGAGGGCAGGCGGGATAGACCGGCGCACCCACGGAGGCGGTCATGGACGTGCTCTTCCTCTCCCCAGGCTACCCGCCGGAGATGCCCAACTATGTGCGCGGCCTCGCCCAGGTGGGCGCCCGTGTGTGGGGGGTCGGCGACAGCCCCCAAGGCGCGCTCCCGGTGCGAACCCGCCGCGCCCTCACGGGCTACCTGCAAGTGCCTCGCATCATGGACGAAGACGACGTCTCTGCCCGCGTGAAGGCCTGGCTCGGCGGCCGTCGCCCCGATCGCATCGAAGCGATGTGGGAGCCCTTGGTTCTCCTGGCCGCGCGCCTCCGCGAAGAGCTCGGCGTGGACGGTATGTCGGTCGACGCGGTCCAGGGATTCCGGGACAAGCAACTGATGAAAGAGCGGGTCGCCGCGGCAGGGCTGCGGGTGCCCTACTCGGCCCGAGCCACGTCGGCGGCGCAGGTCCGCGAGGCGGCCGCCGAGTTTGGCTACCCCCTCATCATCAAGCCCATCGCCGGCGCCGGCTCAGCGGACACGTACCGGGTCGACGACGACGCCACGCTCGAGCAGGTCATCGTCGCCACGCAGCACGTGCAGGAAGTCAGTGTCGAGGAGTTCGTCGACGGGGAGGAATTCACCTACGACACCGTGTGCATCGACGGCGTGCCCGCGTACGAGAACGTCGCCCAGTACCTGCCTCGCCCCCTGGCTGCCCGAACCCACGAGTCGGTCAGCCCGGTGATCTGCACCGTGCGGAACCTGAACCAGCCGGAGCTACGGGACGGCATCCGCCTCGGTCGCCAGGTGCTCAAGGCGCTGGGCATGGGCACCGGCTTCACCCACATGGAGTGGTACCGAAAATCCAATGGTGAAGTTGTCTTTGGAGAGATCGGCTGCCGACCGGGCGGCGCCCATCTCGTGGACCAGATGAACTTCACTGGAGACATCGACCTGTTCCGGGAGTGGGCGCGCTGCGTGTGTTGGAAGTCCTTCGAGGCCGACACGACCCGCCGGTTCAACGCGGCCATCATCTTCAAGCGGGCAAGAGGCCAGGGACGCATCGTCCGTCGGGATGGGCTCGACGCGTTCATGGCGCGCTACGGCGAGGCGGTCGTGTGGGAGAACCTCCTGCCGGTCGGGGTGCACCGCCGCAACTGGAAGCAGACGTTGGTGTCCGATGGCTTCCTGATCGTACGGCATCCGGAGTGGCGCAAGGCCCTGGCGCTCGCCCACGAGGTGGCCGAGAACATCACCTTGTACGCAGGCTAGCCGTCACCCTTTGGAGGCGTCTCGCCGTCGTCGCCCGCCAAGGGCTGGCCCCAGACGGCCAGCGCCCACGCCAAGGCCATGAGCAAGCCGAGCAACGCCACGCCCATCGCTGAGAAGCGCGCGATGGCCACGGTGTCTACGTCGGCGCCCCACACCGCGAAGGCCCCCCACAGCGTGGGCAGCATCACACCGCCGATGAGCACCGGCACGGCCAGCCCTGCGGCGGGGTTGCGCTGGCGCACCCACACGAGCACACCGAGGGCGAGGACCAAGACCAAGAAGGTCTCGATGAAGGCAGGGACGTAGACCATGGGCGTATCATGTCATGGGTGTGCGCCGGATGGTCAGCGCTGCCACGCACGCGGGTTTCGAAGGGCCCAGAGCACCCCCCCAAAGGCTGCCCCTCCGAGGTGCGCAGCGTGGGCCACGCCATCGCCCGGACCGACCATCCCCATCACGTCCATCCCGATGAAGAGCACCACCGCGAGCCACGCTGGCACCGGTAGGAAGAAGCCCAGCAGCAGGGTGCGGTTCGGGAAGGTCAGGCCGTACACCACCGACACCGCCATGACGGCGGCGGATGCTCCCAAGGCCGGGGCCGGGGAGGACACGACGTGGGCCAGGCCCCCCACCAGCGCGCCTCCTACGTAGAGGATCACCATGTCTTGCCAGCCGTAGCGCTCCATCACCGAGCGCCCGAACACCCACAGTGCAAACATGTTGAACAGCAAGTGGGTCGTGTCGTAGTGGGTGATGGCGTAGGTGAGCAGCGTCCACGGGTGGGTGAGCACCGTGGCTTGTTGCACCAGCAGGTTGGCCCGCAAGATGGCCCCGACGGGGCTGTGCACCGTGGTGTTCCACAGCACGAACACCGCGACGTTCAGGGCCAGGATGCCGCCCAGGAGCTGCATCGGATCGGGCCCTTTGTTGGGCTTGTAGCTCGCCCGGCGCTGAGGCTGGCGGGAGTAGGAGGAGCCCTTGCGCCCGGACTTGGAGTAGCGGCGTCCGTCGTCGTCGTCTTGCATGGCAAGTCGGTATCGCAGCGGCTGCGCCAACGGGAACCCGTCCGACCGGTTAGGACGGCCGGCCGCCCCGAAGCCTACGGGGTGCTGCGCCCGAGAGGTCCCCCATGGAGCCGTCCACGTCCCCCTCCTCCACCGCCCCCGCGGCCCCGACGGCCCAGCCCTGGGACTCCCTCCCCGACGCGGTCAAGCAGCACTATCCGTGGCCCGGCGAATACTTCGCGACGGCCAGCGGCCACCAGCAGCACTACCTCGACGAGGGCGAGGGCCCGCCGATGCTCATGGTGCACGGCAACCCCACGTGGTCGTTCTACTACCGCCGGCTGGTGCAGCACTTTTCTGCGACCCATCGGTGCGTGGTGCCGGATCACATTGGCTGCGGCTTGTCGGAGATGCCCGAGGACTGGACCTACCGGCTGCAGGATCACATCGACAACCTCGTGGCCCTCATCGACCACCTCGACCTGCAGGACATCACGCTGCTGGTGCACGACTGGGGTGGGGCCATCGGCTTCGGCGCGGCCCTCGCGCGCCCCGACCGCATCAAGCGCCTCGTCGTGTTCAACACGGCGGTCTTCATGGAGAAGGTGCCCTGGTCGATCCGCTTCGCTCGCAAGCCCTTCGTCGGCGAGACGATGGTGCGGGGACTCAACGCGTTCATCCGCGCCTCCCTCATGTGGAACCTCACCGACCGAGGCCGGCTCGAGAACGGCGTCGGCGAGGGCTATGGCGCGCCGTACAAGAGCTTCGACAAGCGCGTGGGCCATCTCCGCTTCATTCGGGACATCCCTCTGGAAGACGGCCACCCCACCCGGGAGACCATCGACCGTATCGACCGAGAGGTCGCCACCCTGGCGACCCGCCCCACGGTGTTCATCTGGGGCGACAAGGACTTCGTGTTCACGCCACGCTTCCTCCACGAGCACTGGCTGAAGAAGTTCCCCGAGGCCGAAGTGCACCAATTCGCCGACGCGGCCCACTGGGTCGTCGAGGATGCCCACGAGCGGATCGTGCCCATCGTGGAAGACTTCCTGGCGCGCAACCCGTAGCTCGGCGAGCCGGCGCCCCGTGTCGTCGGATACCATCCCGCCATGCGCTCTATGCTCTGGCTCCCCCTCGTCCTCGCCGCCTGCGGCCCCGGGCTCGTTCCTCTCGGCACCGACACCAAGTTGCCGAGCGACGGAACGGACACGACCGAGCCGGACGTGGCGGACACCGACACCGACACCGATGCGGACTCCGACGCCGACGCCGACGCCGACGCCGATGCCGATGCCGATGCCGATGCCGATGCCGATGCCGATGCCGATGCCGATGCCGATACGGATACGGACACCGACACCGACACCGACACGGACACCGACACCGACACCGACACCGACACCGACACCGACACCGACACCGGTACGCCCATCCCGTGGATCAACGGGGACAGCAACGACCCGCCTCCTGTGCTCACGGCCCCCACGGACCTGGCCACGGCCTGCACCACCGCGGGAGGCTTCCTCGTGGATCTGCAGGGCCGAAACGGCGGCGACCCCGTGTCCTTCGAGGCCGTCGGGGGTGACACCGACGACGCCGAGACCATCGAAAATACTGGGCCTGCCGCCTGGTACCACCTGTTCGCAGAGCCGGTGCCCGACGCCGGCGACCTGAACCAGAGCTACCACCTGCAGGTCTACAGCACCGGCAACGTCGGTGGACTGCCTGTGCTCGAGAACTGCGCCACGGGCGACCACATCGTCGTCGACACGGACTCCCTGGCGACGGTTCCGGTCTACCAGTACACCGGAACATTCTGGCTCGATGCCGGCGACAACGACGCCCTGTTCTCCCACATGTGCCTGCTCGTCCGAGACCTCGGCTTCTGTGGCGAACACGAGGACCTGGGCGAGCCGTGCGACAACTCCAACGACCACCCCGTCGAGATCGACTACCAGCTCTGCGCCGTGCCGGTCCCCGACGAGTAGGTTGCAGGGAGGCGCCACAGGGGAGCCGAGGCGTCAGGGGCACTCGCTGGTGGCGAAATCGACCGTGTCGATGACCACCAAAGGACTGCCCTCGAGCTGCGCCGCCGCGGCATCGTGCACGCTCACCGGGCGCGCCCCGGCCCCGACGAGCATGCCCTGGAACCAGGACGTGGTGCCGAGCACGGTGTGCTTGCGGCAGCTGGATCCCACGACCCCGAGCCCCGGTCGAGCCGACGCGAGGTCTTGGAGACCGACGACACTGGCGCTGGCGTAGGCATCGATGGTCGCTCCTCGCTCCAGGTGAAGCGCCGCGAGCACCGGGTCTTCCAGGTCGTGGTGCATCGAGAAGGACGTCTGCACGTGGTCCCGCTGCATGACCCCAGGATCGATGCACAGGTAGGGCGCGATGCCGCTTGCAGCGCAGCTGCTCTCGATGCGGCCTCCGTAGAGCCCGACCACGGCGTCCTCGAAGAGCGACTGGCGGTAGGCTTCGATGGCATCGACGTAGGCAGGGTCGAACGCCGGGTCGCTCACACCGGCAGCGGCTACGTCCGCAGGGTCCGGCGACCAAAGCGCATCGACCAGGCCCGTGACCGACACGGCCGGGAGCCGCTCGGCGACGGCATCGAGGTGCACCAGCACCCCCATGGCGCCAGCGGAAGCTCCGGCGAACAGCAGCTGATCGGCGTCGATGAGGGCTGGGAGCACTTCGGAGCCATCGTCGGAGGACACCCCCGCCTCGAGCGCGTCGAACAAGGCGTCGACCACCCGAGCGCCTTCGAAGTGAGCTCGGTAGCGGACCCCGTCGGCCTCGAGCACCGCATCGCGGCGCTCCCCCATCCACATGTCGGACGTGCAGTACGGCACGAAGACTTGGTTCCAGCCGGCAAAGGCGTTGCTGGGCATGGCCGAGCCGAGGCCCCCGAGCTTGCGGGTCTCACGGCTCCAGCTGCTGCTCATGTCCGCCGCGTCGTACGCCCCCTCGCCGCACCAGCGGGCCGCGCAGGCATCGCCACCGTCGCAGAAGGCGCCCCCGTCGAGCTGCACCACCCAGTCGCCGGCCCGCGCCGGATCCAAGGCCCCACGCACGTAGGCCACCGCAGGGGTGCCGTCGTTGCAGGCGACGTCGGAGAGCACGACCCGATGCACCATCCCCAAGCTGTCCTCGGGCTCGCTCGGGGCACCAGGAACCTCGCAGTCGAGGGCCTCCGGGAGGAGCGGGAGCGCGCCGACATCGGTGCCCGAGTCGCCCGTGGGGCCGGTCGTACCCACTGGAGTGGAGGTGTCGGCGGTGGCCTCGACGGGTGCCGTGTCGTCGGTGCCACCGTCCGCCCCCATCGGGTCGGGGTCGGAGGCAGTGCAAGCCAGAATCCACAAGAGCATGCTGCGTCGTAGCCGATCGACGGACGACCTGCCTGGTCCCTACGCCAGGACGAGGCGGTGGCCTTCCATCCGCTGACGGGGCCACGTCGGGGCCGCGAGCAGCTCGTGGCCACCGAAGCCCGCGAGCCAAGGGTGGGCAGCCTCGGGCAGCTCGGCCACGGCGTCGAGGACCCGCTCCGCCTTCCACAGAGGGAACGTCGACCGCTTGCGTGTGCCCTCGCGGCCGAAGAGGTGAAACGGAGCCTCCCCCAGCGAACGGGGCAACCGGGTGGCCTCGGGGTGCTCGCTCAGCCAGGCCGACGCCGCCTCCATGGTGTCGACCAGGTGGGGCCAGGGGTCCATCGCCAGGGCCAACAGCGGCCCCAGGGTGGAAGGCACCTCGTCGTCGGGGAGGAAGGCGCCTGGGTCTCCGGTGGGATCCCGCAGCCGCGCCGTCCAGGCGAGCACGTGGGGCGTGTCGTCGAACAGGTACGTGCTGTGGGGGTCCCGCTCGAGGTGGGCCCAGATCGAGCCGAACATCGCGAAGTCCCCGATGCAGGGGCGAGTGCCCAGCAGGAAGGGGTGTTCGGCGAGGTGGGCGTCGAGGGCCGCCAAGGTCTGCTCGGTGAGGGCCTCGATGCCGGAGACCGTGTGGGGATGCAGGCCCAGCTTCGGTTGGTAGGCCGCCATGCGGTGGGCGACGGGGCGGACCAGCCGACGGGCGAGGGCCCGAGGCACCCACGGCAGGCCATGGCCGGCGAAGGCGTCGACGGCGAACTGCACATTGCCGGCCCGCTGCCAGCGGTAGTGCAGAGCGGCGAGGACCAGCCACTCGTCCCCGAACAGCTCCAGCAGCGCGCTGACCACCTGCTGCCGAGGTCCCGCGGGCTGGGTGGCGGGCTCGGGGCGCTCCTGCTCGAGGGTGTCGAGGATGTGGCGACTGTCAGAGAGCCAGGCCCCGTCGGAGCGACGCACGGTGGGCATGACGAGGCGGCCCACCGCGGGCTGCACCGTGCGACGGAGGGTCCACAGGGTGGGCTCCACTTCGTCGGTGTCGAAGCCCTTGAAGCGAAGCCAGGCTTTCGTCTTCTCGGTGTAGGGAGAGACGGGCCAGCCGAAGAGGGTGAGCGTAGGCATGAGGGCGGGATAACGGGGCGCCCATGTCCACCCACAATGTCGCCCAGGCCATTCGCCGCCACGCCCAGTCTCAGCCCGACGCCGTCGCGCTGCGCTTCCCCGCCAAGGGGTACCGCACCGAGGCGCCCACATGGGATGCGTGGACGTACGCCGAGCTCGACCACCACTCCGACGCCTACGCCCGCGGCTTCCAGGCCCAGGGCATCCACACCGGCGACCGCTGCCTGATGCTCATCAAGCCCGGGCTCGACTTCTTCGCCGTCGTCTTCGGCCTGTTCAAGCTCGGCGCCGTGCCGGTGGTGCTCGACCCCGGCATGGGCATGAAGGCCCTGCTCCGGTGCATCGAGACCAACGCACCCCGGGTGGTGATCGCCGAGAGCCCAGTCCACGCCATCCGCACTTTCGTCCGACGCCCCTTCGCCGCCGCCGAGGTCTTCGTGACCCGCGGCACCCGGTGGTTCTGGGGCGGGGCCAACCTCAAGGCCTGCCACCAGCCCGCCGACGAGCCCTTCGAGATGGTGCTGCGCGAGGCCACCGACGATGCCGCCATCCTGTTCACCTCCGGCAGCACCGGCGCCGCGAAGGGGGTGGCCAGCAAGCAGGCCATGTTCGCCGCCCAGGTCGACGCGCTCCGGGAGATGTTCGACTTCCAGCCCGGCCAGATCGACGTGCAGTGCTTCGCGGCCTTCGCCATCTTCGACCTGTGCCTCGGGATGACGTCGGTGCTGCCGAGCATGGACCTGTCGAAGCCAGCGACCGCGCGCCCGGAAGACATCCTCGCCGCGGTGCACGCCCACGACGCCGACGTGTGCTTCGCCTCGCCGGTCGTGTGGCAGAACGTCTCCCGCCATGCCCTGGCCACCGGGGCCAAGCTGCCCTCCGTGAAGACGCTGCTCACCGTCGGCGCGCCCATCCCCGCCTACCTGCACCGCCGCTTCCAGCAGATCCTGCCGGACGGGGCCCAGGTGTGGACCCCGTACGGCGCCACCGAGGGCCTCCCCATCAGCTACATCGGCACCGACGAGATCCTCGGCGGCACCTGGGACCGCACGGCCCAAGGACACGGCACCTGCGTGGGCCGCATCGCCCCCCTCGCCGAGGTCGCCATCGTGCCAGTCACCGACGATGCCATGCCGGACTGGGCCGACGTCACCCCCATCACCGAGCCCGGCGTGGTCGGCGAGATCGTGGTGAAGGGGCCCCAGGTGAGCCCCGAGTACAAGGACGCCCCCGAGGCGAACCGCACGGGCAAGATCCGCGATGGCGACGGCTTCCGCCACCGCATGGGCGATCTCGGCTACCTCGACGCCGAGGGACGGCTGTGGTTCTGCGGCCGCAAGAAGCACCGGCTGGAGACCGCCGAGGGCATGCTCCCCGCCGTGCCGGTGGAGGGCGTGTTCAACGAGCACCCCGACGTGTTCCGCACGGCCCTGGTCGGGGTCGGCGAGCGGGGGGCCGAAGTGCCCGTGCTCTGTGTGGAGATGGAGCCCGGCAAGGAGTGGAGCGAGGCCGTCGAGCAGGCGCTGGTCGAGCTCGGGGCCGGCACGCCCCACGAGGGCATCGTGCAGCGCTTCCTGCACCACCCCGCCTTCCCCGTCGACGCCCGCCACAACTCGAAGATCCGGCGGGAAGACTTGAAGGAATGGGCCGACGGCCAGTGCGCCGACTTGCTGCGGAGGGCCTCGTGAAGGTGTTGGTGACCGGAGGCGGCGGCTTCCTCGGCAAGCGCATCGTCGAGCTGCTCCTCGAGCAAGGCCACGAAGTCCACAGCTTCGCGCGGGGCGCCTACCCCGAGCTCGCCGAGCTCGGCGCCACCCACCACCGGGGCGACCTTCAGGATGCCGAGGCCGTGCGTGGCGCGGTGAAGGGCATGGACGCCGTGGTCCACACCGCCAGCGTCGCGGGGGCGTGGGGCGAGCGAAGCTGGTTCGAGGGCATCAACATCGGCGGCACCCACAACGTCGTCGCGGCCTGCCTGGCCGAGAGCGTGCCCAAGCTCGTCTACACTTCCACGCCGTCGGTCATCGGCTACGGCCACGACGTCGAGGGCATCGCCGAGGCCCCCTACCCCACCAGCTGGGAGTCTCTGTACGGGGAGACCAAGGCCAAGGCCGAGCAGCACGTGCTCGGGGCCCACGGCTCAGAGCTGGCCGGCGGCGGTCCCCTGCTCACCGTGAGCCTGCGGCCCCACCTCATCGTGGGTCCCGGCGACAACAACCTGCTCCCCCGGGTCGTGGAGCGCGCCAAGAACGGCCAGCTCCGCATCATCGGCGACGGCAAGAACCGGGTCGACGTCACCTACGTGGACAACGCGGCCTGGGCCCACCTCGATGCGCTGGACGCCCTGACCGCGGTCGACGCCGCCTGCGGTGGGAAGGCGTACTTCATCAGCAACGACGACCCCGTGCTGCTGTGGGACTGGACCAACGAGGTGCTGGAGGCCATCGGCATCCCTCCCCTCACCGCAAAGGTCAGCCTCGGCATGGCCACCTTCGTCGGCTCGGTGATGGAGGGGGTGTGGACCCTGTTTCGCTTGAAGGGCGAGCCCCGCATGACCCGCTTCGTCGCCCTCGCTCTGGCTCAGAGCCACTGGTACGACATGGGCCCTGCCAAGCGGGACGTCGGCTACACCATCCGGGTGCCAATGGCGGAGGGCACGGCCCGCACCGTGGACTGGGCCAAGCAGGCGCTGATGTAGCGGGTCGAGAGGGCCGACCCGATCACCCAGCGCTCGCTCCAGCGCGTTGCCGCGCTTTCTCGCGCGACCTCTCGGAGCAACCGGCGGATACTCCCCGTTCTCTCGTCCCGTTCGGCTGGCACGAGGGTCGCAAAGGTTCTGGGTGCAGGAGTCGCCTAATGGACCAAGGCGCACCAAAAACGTATGTCGAAGGGTGTCCCGAGAGGGCGCCGGCCGTAAGAGCCCTGAACTGTATGGTTGCGGATGCACCGAAAACGCCGGGAGGCCGAGTAGGGAAGCGCGTTTCCAAGGGGATGGGACACCGGGGGTAATGCCTCGGTCATGTCGGCGATGCGGGTTCGAGCCCCGTCTCCTGCACTCCCCCACCCGTCGTCCTGGCACGGCATGGGCCTTGCGGCTGCACGGGTAGCTCTCGAGATTCCCATGTCGCGCGGCGGCGGGTCACCCCGAGTCTCCACCAGGATAGGGAGTCGGCGGGGGGCCGACCATGGCACGCGTCGTGGTGGCGACCGGCTACCACCAGATCCTCGACCACCTGGCCCAGGCCCTGCACGGGCACGGGCACGAGGTGGTCGGTGTGTTGTCTGCGGGCGGGCTTCCCCCGATGGCCGCGGCGGTGGATCGCCAGGGCTGCCCCCACTTCGAGCTGCCGCTGATCGCCGGCAAGCTGCACATCGGGCGCGCCATGGCCACCGACGAGGCCTACGCGACGGCCGTGCGTGGAGCGATGTCGGGGCTCGCCGAGCTGCAGGCGGACTTCCTGGTAGGCTGGGCGATCCACGTGCTGCCGCGCTTCCTGTTGGACAGCGCTCGCCACCCGATCAACGTGCACCCGTCCGATCTGCCACGGTACCGGGGCGGCTTTCCGCTCGAGGCTCAGATCCTGAACGGCGACCGCAAGCTGTACGTCACCGTGCACCACACGGTGCCGCGCATCGACGCGGGGGCGGTGCTCGCCCGCAGCCAGCCCCTGAAGATCAAGCGCTCCGACACCATGACCCGGCTGCTCGGCCGCTCCCTGCCTGTCGGTGCAGGCCTCGTCGCGGGGGTGCTCACCCACTGGGACCGGCTGGCTCCGGTCCAACCTCCGGCCGTCGAGGAAGATCTGCCCCACGCATGGGGGATTCGGCGGGCGACCGACGCGACGGGCCGCGTCCGCAACCACGGCATCCTCGGACGGCTGCGCATCGAGTGGGGCATCGACTCGGCCCGCGACATCGCCCGCGCAGCTCGAGCGTTCGACATGATCGGCGGTCCATTCACGAACTGCGGTTCGCACCTGTTCCGCATCACCCACGCCCAGACCCTGGAGTCCTCGGTCACCGCCGAGCCGGGCCAAGTCTTTGCCGTCGAAGAGGGCACCGTCGATGTGCAGGCACGGGACGCGGTCGTCCGCCTCACCGGGCGCTTTGCCGACGACGAGGGGCGCATCGCGCCGGGCGAGCGCTTCGTCTCGACCGAGCCCATCGCGCGCCTGATGCCGTTCCCGAACGCCGAGCGCTGATCCGAGGCCACCGTGGCGGCCCCGAGCCCTCGGCCACGACGGGGCGCAGGCGTCGCCCAGTGGACCAAGGCGCACCAGGAGGCGGGTCGAAGGGTGCCCGGAGCGGGCGCCGACCGAACGAGCCCCGCCCGGCACAAAGGGGTCCGGCCCCCATGGCCCTCCAGACTTTGAACGGACTCCGAACAAAGTGGTTGCAGGCGACGAAACCGTTCGATATCACCTCTTCATGTTAATTCGTTCGCCGTCCGAACATACTGGTTTCGCCCCCCGCACCGCGGACGCTCAGACCATGCGGGCCCACAACGCCGGGCTGCTGCTGCGCATGATCTGGAACGCGCCCGACGGCACCAGCCGCGCCGACCTGGCCCGGGTCACCGGCCTGTCCCGCTCCACGGCATCCGCCATCGTCACCGAGCTCCTCGACGCGGGCTTGGTGGAAGAGACCCGGGCCCGCCGGGAAGGGGGCTCGGGCCGCCCGCCCATCATCCTCGCCTTCTCCGAGGATTCCTTCGGCATCCTCGGCCTGGAGTTCGGCGCGTCCCACCTGGGCGCCGTCCTCATGGACCCTCGGGGCCAGGTGCTCCATCGGGCCACCTTGCCCCACGACGTGCAGGGCGACCCCGACGGCACGATGCGGGCGGCCCACACTCTGATCGGCGACGCCCTCGAGGCCATCGACGGTCGCCGCGTGATCGGCCTCGGCCTCGCGGTGCCCTGCCCCCTGGACAACGAGCGCCCAGGCGAGCTGTCGGCACGCATCCTCCCGGCATGGATCGGTCGCCGGCCCGCCCAAGAGATCGAGGCCCGCTGGGGCCTGTCGGTCTTCGTCGACAACGACGCCAACCTCGGGGCCCTCGCCGAGCACTGGTGGGGCGCCGCCCGCGACGTCGACTGCGCCACCTACATCAAGGTCGCCACCGGCGTGGGCGCCGGCCACATCGTCGATGGGCGTCTGTTCCGAGGCGCCAACGGCATCGCAGGGGAGATCGGCCACACCGCGGTCTCCGGCTCCGCGGGCCGCCTCTGCCGCTGCGGCCTGACCGGATGTCTCGAAGCCGAGGTGGGCTCCTTCGCTCTCGTCCTCCGCGCCCAAGAGCGCCTGGATCAGCATCCTGAGAGCGAGCTGAGCGGCATCGAAGACCTGGAGCTCGCCCACATCCTCTCCGCCGCCCGGAACGGAGACGCGTTCGCCAGCGAGCTGATCGCGGAGGCAGGCCGCTACCTCGGCGTCGCGGTGGCCAACCTCGTGAACTTGATGAACCCATCCCGCGTCGTCATCGGGGGTCGGCTCGCCACCGCCGATTCCCTTCTGCTCACACCTCTCATCCACACCATGGCCAGCCGTGCCCTCGCGTCGTCCGTCGAGCGCACGGACGTCCGGCTCGCCGAGCTCGGTGTGGACCACATCGCCATCGGCGCCGCCACCCTGGTCCTCGAGGCCGCGCTGGCGTCCCCCGAGACCTTCACTCGACCGCGGCCTCCGGCTCGCACCCAACCGTCCCTTGCCGCTACCCGCTGATGCGGCCCAACCACATGAGGCATCCATGAAGACCATCCTTCCCACGGCCCTCGCCCTGAGCTGCGCGTTGTTGTTCGCGTGCAGCGGCGACGACGACAAAGACACCACCGACACGGGCACGTTCTCACCCGACACCGACGCGGACACCGACACCGACACGGACACGGACACCGACACCGACACCGACACGGACACCGACACCGACACCGACACCGACACGGACACCGACACCGACACCGACACGGACACGGACACGGACACGGACACCGACACCGACACCGACACCGACACCGCGGACACCGGCCTGCCCGTGGTCAACCTGTTCGTGAACCCCGGCTACGAGGACGACAACGGGGCCGCCACGCCGCTTCCGACGGACTGGGTCATCTTCCCCATCGGCGCCGACGAGTACGCCACCGCGTTCACCGGTGAGCTGATCTACGGCAGCACAGAGGTCTTCACCGCCTACGAAGGCACCAAGGGCATGAAGATGTTCGGCGCCTACACCGGTGGCGAGTGGACCGGCTCGGTGTACCAAGAGTTCCGCACCATTCCGGTGGGCGACGAGGTCACGATTCGCGGCCTGGGACTCACCCACGCCGATGACCCCATCGCGGGCACGAACCAGGCCTACATCACGATCAAGTTCTTCGACGACTTCTTCAACTACCTGGGCGGAACGACCTCTGACGTCATCGACGTCACCAGCGCGGGGTCCACGTGGCTCGAGCTATCCGCCACCGCCACCGTCCCAGCAGGCACGACCATCGTGCAAGGCGGCACTGAGTTCGTGCAGTGCGCCGGTGCCGGCGCCGCCGGGTCGGGCTGCTACGACGGCGGGTCCGTGTACTTCGACGACATGGTCCTCACCTCGGTCTCCCCGCCCCCGGACACCGGCGACACCGCCACCATCACCACCGGCGACACCGGCACGACGACCACCGGCGACACCGGCACCGTGTCCACTGGCGACACCGGCACCGCGTCCACCGGCGACACCGGCGGGTCGGTCTTCGTCGGCGAGCAGCTCACCAACCCGAGCTTCGAGGACGCCCTCACGGACTGGATCGCGTTCCCCATCGGCACCGGGACCTACGCCTACGCCATCGACGGCGAGGGCATCTACGGCAGCGCCGAGCTCTTCTCCGCCCACGACGGCACGGGCGCGATGAAGATGTTCGGCGCCTTCAACGGCGGCGAGAACATCACGTCGGTGTACCAGCAGCTCGACAACGTCCCGGTGGGCAGCACCGTGACCTTCCATGGCTGGGGCTACACCCACGATGACGACCACGTCAGCGGCGCGACGCAGACCTACCTCACGGTCAAGTACTTCGACGGGAGCTTCAACTTCCTGGGCCAGACGCAGTCGGCCATCATCGACGCCAGCACCACGGGCTCCACCTGGATCGAGCTGACCTCCACGTCCACGGTGCCTGCCGGCACCGTCTTCGTGCAGGGCGTCGCCGAGTACGCCCACTGCCTCGGCGCGGGCGCCGCCGGGTCGGGCTGCTACGACGGCGGGTCCGTCTACTTCGACGACCTCTCCCTGACCGTGGCTCCCTAGGATGCAGTTCTCGCCTTCGGCCATCGCCTCAGCCGTCCTGCTGCTCGCCGCCCCCGCGTGGGCCGAGCCACTCCAGGTCGACGTGCACTCCGACGAGCAGGGCCACACGCTCCGCATCGACGGCGTCGACACCATGCTCTTCGGCATGAACTGGGGCTACGTGCCGATCGGCGAGAACTACAGCTACGACTTCTGGAGCCAGCCTCCCGCCCTCATCGACCAGGTGCTGCGGCGGGAGATGGCGCTGCTCCGCGACATGGGGGTCAACTCCATCCGTCAGTACCCGGGCATCCCCCCGGAGACGGTGGAGTGGATCTACGACGAGTACGGCATCACCACCATGATCAACCCGTTGGTGGGGCGCTACGGCGTCAGTGTCGACGGGCGCTTCATCCCCCGCACGCCCTACGGCGACCCCGCGGTGCGGCGTACCCTCATCGACGAGACCCTCGCCGTCGTCGACCGCTACAAAGACACCCGCGGCGTGGTGATGTTCCTGCTCGGCAACGAGGCCAACTACGGACTCGAGTGGACGAGCTTCGAGATCCAAGCCCTGCCCGAAGAAGACCGCCAGACCGCCAAGGCCCAAGCCCTGTACTCGCTCTACGGCGAGATCACCGACCGCATCCACGCCGTCGACTCGGCCCACCCCGTGGCCATCTGCAACGGCGACGTCGGCTACATCGATCTGATCGCCGAGGAAATCCCCAACCTCGACCTGTTCGGCACCAACGTCTACCGAGGCATGTCGAGCCGCGACCTATTCGAGGTGGTCGACGAGAAACTCGGCGTGCCTGTCTTCTTCACCGAGTTCGGCTCCGACGCCTACAACGCGAAGGAGAAGCGCGAAGACCCGCTGATGCAGGCCCATCAGCTCCACGCCCAGTGGCAGGAGGTCTACGAGCAGTCCCACGGCAAGGGCCGCGTCGGCAACGCCATCGGCGGCTACATCTTCCAGTGGGCCGACGGGTGGTGGAAGTTCCGCCAAGAAGAGAACCTCGACGTGCACGACACCAACGCGTCGTGGCCCAACAAGGCCTACCCCGACGACTACGTCGAGGGGAAGAACAACATGAACGAGGAGTGGTTCGGCATCGTCGCCAAGACCCCTCCCGACCCCAAAGGCCTCTTCGACATCCAGCCGCGCACCGCGTACTGGATGCTCAAGGATGCCCTGAAGCTGGAGCCCTACGCCGAGGCGACCACCCTCGAGGCCATCCAGGCCCACTTCGATGCCATCACCCCGTCGGACTACGAGAGCCGCTACGAGGCGGCCCGCTCTTCGGCCCAGATGAAGCAGCAGAAGGCCCGCCTCAAGTCGGCGCGGGTCGAGCTGTCGACCTTCGTGTCCGGAGGGTCCCAGCGGGTGGGTCGAGGCGACCTGAACTCCAGCTTCGACCACGGCCAGAGCATCTACCTGGAGGGGGAGGTCAAGCCCGCCGAGGAGCTCGTGGCCACCACCACCGTCAACGTGCTGGGCCGGGTGCCGCGGAACCGCATCGACACCATCTTCTTCGAGAACCGGGGCAACCGGGGCGCCGACGAGACCATCGTGGAGGGCGTGGACCTGGCCAACGTAGAGCGCATCAAGCTCTACGACGCCAACGTGAAGTGGTCGACCGAGCAGTTCGATGCGGAGGCCTTCTACCGGACCGGCCACTACCACTGGGGCTACGAGGGAGACTTCTTCGGGCTCTACCAGGAAGCGAACATCGGCTTCTCCGCCGACCAGTACAACGCCGACGTGCCCATCGGCATCGAGGTGCACGGCAAGCAGCAGTTCGATGGGCTGGCCGTCGCCTTCGGACCGCAGATCTACTGGGGAGCCAACCCCCAGGCCATCGCCAAGTACTACCGAGAGACCGGCAACATCCGCTTCGCGGTGATGCACCACGAAGACATCGCACCCGCCCCCGCCTCCTCCAACGTGACCTCGGTGGTCATCGCCGAGCAGCTGACGCGGCGCACCACGGGCTACGTCGGCCTCGGACGCCCCGAAGACCTCATGCTCGAGCTCGGAGGCATCTGGGGCGGCACCCCGCGCATCGGCCAGTCCTTCAGCTACGTGCAGACGGCCGCGGGCGCCGTCTCCTACAACGACAGCGGCTACGACGTCATCGACGACGTCATCCGTCCCATCGACACCCTCGGGGCCAAGGCCCGCTTCCACGTGCGCAAGGGGCCCGTGGGCCTGCTGGTGTCGGGGCAGTACAAGGGGCTGGTGGCCGACGGCGGCCCCGATCCCACCGTGGTGTTGACGGGCTGGAGCCTCAAGGAGTCCGGGCGAGGCAACCAGATGTCGGGCCGCGTCGGGGCCCTGGTGCAGGTCGGCAACTTCACCATCGCCCCCAACGGCCTGGCCCAGAAGCCCTTGGTGGGCCCGAATCCCCCCATCGCCGACGCGTACAACCCGGTCAGCCGGGTGTTCCTGCCGGCTGTGAGCGCCCGCAACGTCATCGACGACCCCTTCGCCGTGCTCGACAACCGAGAGATGGTGGCCGGGGAGCTGCTGCTCGTGTGGGACCCCACCCCCGGCAGCTTCTTCTTCGCGTGGAACAACGAGGAGCGAGAGGACGCGCCGCTGGCCGCGGCCATCGACTTCGTCTACCGGCACCAGCCCACTGTGCGGGACGCGAACTTCGGCTTCACCCAGGAGGGCGTCCTCTTCGCCTTCGACGGCTCCCCCGCGGCCGCCGACGTCTGGGACCTTTCGGCACGGCTCGTGTTCGGTCAGCTTCCGCTGGACGCCACGCTCTCGGTCATGCCGTACGTCGGACAGCAACAGGCCAAAGGCATCGACGAGCGACTGGTCTTCCGCAAGGGCGTCAACACCCGGCTGTGGATTCGCTCCATCGTGTGGGACAGCTGGCTCAAGGTCGACGACTGGGGCCCCTACGACTTCCACCGCGACTTCAACCTGACCTTCCCGGTCCAGGTCACCACCGACCTCTCGGGCGGCCTCGGCAAGCCCAAGCTCTACCAGACCACCACCCGCATCGGCGTGTTGGGCAAGTACCGAACCCTCGACAACTTCAGCCCCGACATGCCCATCGACATGCAGGGACTGCAGAACGAGTTCGAGGTCGCGACCTACATCAAGGTGGCCATCTGATGCGAACCCTCCTCCCCTTGCTCCTCACCGCTCTCGCCGGCTGCGCCACCGACCTTCCCGTCCCGGCGTACCGCTACGGCACCGTGCTGGCGGATCTGGCGTTCCAGGTCAGCGACCCCGGCATGGGCATCCACCCGAACACCTCCATCCTTCGGGACCCGGAGAACCCCTTCGTGGAGGGCATCAGCCTCGAGGGCAAGTTCGCGGCCCTCTCCGACTCCCCCGTCGCCGGCTTCTACGGCATGGGCACGGCCTTGGCCGGCCAGCCCACCGGGGAGCACCAGTTCTACACGGCGGTCAGCCTCGACGCCATCCACGCCGAGCGTGAGGTCGACGACCCAGGCTTGGTGCGGGACATGGCCATCCGCGCCTACCAGTCCGTGCTCGACAACTTCCCGGGCTCGGTCACCTTCGACGTCACCGGCCGCACCTCCTTCGAGCTCGGTCCCCTCGCCATCGACGGCATCGAGGGGCTGGGGGGCCAGGTGCAGAACGGTTGGGTGAAGGTCCCCACGGCCGACGGCGGCTTCACCGCCGTCCAGAACCAGTAGGAGCCCCCATGCGCATCCGACCCTCCGTCGTGCTGGTGGCCGCCCTGCCGCTCCAGCTCCTCGCCTGCCGGCAGCTTCCCGACGGCCCCAACTACCCCGACCGCGGCACCTTCACCGACACCGAGGACCCCAACCTGCCCGGGCCCACCCCCTACGTGGAGGGCGACACCCGCCTGTCCGTCGGGGTCTGGTACGAGGGGGGCGCCAGCGAGGCCATGCCCCTCGGGGCAGGGGCCGACTACTACATCTACGACGCGACCTACGAAGAGAGCTCCAGCGACGACCGGGTGGAGGGCTTCGAGTCGGCCCAGCTCGAGCTGACCGGCGCCGGCGGCTTCTTCGGGGGCGGGGTGAGCTGGGTGCCCGGCCGCGACCTGTCCGCCTGGACGACGATGCACATCAGCTTCCGGTCCGACAACCCCATCTTCGACGACCTCGAGGTGCGGATGATCGGCGGCGGCAACGACGGCGTCGTGCGGGCCCGCACCCAGGGCTTCCAGACCGACGGGGACTGGCACAGCCTCGTCATCCCCCTGTCGGACTTCACGCTGCAGGGGGTCGATCTCACCGACGTCACCGAGCCCATCCAGCTCATCGGCCCCGCCACCGAGCCCCAGGCCCTCCTGTTCGTCGACGACCTGTTCTTCACCGACGCCCCGGTGCCCACCGACACCGGCCCGACGGACACTGGCACCGACACCTCGGACACCGGCACCACGGACACCGGCACCGGCGGCTTCCTGCCCGGCCCCGACCCCTTCCAGGCCGGCGGCGAGCGGCTCAACCTCGGTCTGTTCTACGAAGGCGGCGCCAGCGAGACCGTGCTCGTCGACGACACCACGTCGTCCTACTACATCTACGACAACACCTACAGCCAGAGCACGTCCGCCGACCGCATCGAGGGCTTCGAGTCCGCCGCGATCACGCTGACCGGGCCCCCCACCGGCTACTACGGCGGCGGCGTCACCTGGACCCCCTCCCGCGACCTGTCCCTGTGGACACGGCTCTCCATCAGCTTCAAGGCCACCGACACCATCTTCGAGCAGCTCGACGTGCGCATGGTTGGCGGCGGGGTGCAGGGCTCCGTGAAGGCCACCGACTACGGGTTCGCCGTCGACGACCAGTGGCACACCCTCACCATCCCCTTGGCGGACTTCACCAGCCAGGGGGTCGTGCTGTCTGACGTCACCGAGCCCCTGCAGCTGCTCTCGGAGGTCACCGCGGACGGGGCCGTGCTGTTGGTCGACAACGCCTACATGGACAAGGAGTGAGCATGCGCACCCTGACGCTCGGCGTGGTGGTCCTGGCCGCCTCGGGCTGCCTCGCCAACCCCGACGAAGGTGAGATATGGTGCCTTGCCTGGGAAGACACCTTCGATGGGGCCGAGGGCAGCGCCCCCGACCCATCGGTGTGGGGGATCGAGACCGGACGCGGCCCCAACGGCGACGGCTGGGGCAACCAGGAGCTCCAGCACTACACCGACCGTGCGGCCAACGTGGACCTCGACGGCAACGGCTTCCTGCGCATCCGCGCGCGGCGAGAAGCCTACGAAGGCGCCGAGTGGACCAGCGCCCGCATCAAGACCCAGGACAAGCAGTCGTTCACCTACGGCCGCATCGAAGCCCGCATCAACGTGCCCGCCGGACAGGGCCTGTGGCCCGCGTTCTGGACCCTCGGGGAGGACATCACCGAGGTGCCATGGCCCGGCTGCGGCGAGATCGACATCCTCGAGGTGCGGGGCCAGGAGCCCGACGTCATCTTCGGGACCGTGCACGGCCCGGGCTACGCCGGCGCCGACAGCGTGGGCGCCTCGTACAAGCGCCAGGAGGGCCCCTTCGCCGGGGCCTTCCACACCGTCGCCATCGAGTGGGACCCGAACCACATCGCCTGGACCCTCGACGGCTCCCTCTACCACACCGTCACCCCCGCGGACCTGCCCCCCGACAGCGCTTGGGTGTTCGACCACGACATGTTCCTGCTGCTGAACCTCGCCGTGGGCGGCAGCTTCCTCGGCCCTGGGGGCGGCCCCGACAGCAGCACCCCCGACGTCGCCGTCCTCGGCGTCGACTATGTGCGGGTCTACGAGCGGGTGGACCCGCTGTCCGAAGCCACCCCGTAGCGCCACAGCCCCCCACGCCCCTCCTCTCTTTCCCTTGCCGACGTGCATGGAGCCGACGATGCCCGACCAGAGCTTCCCCGAGTCCTTCCTGTGGGGGGCCGCCACCAGCAGCTTCCAGATCGAGGGCGACCCCGAGGGCCGCGGCCACAGCATCTGGGACACCTTCTGCCGCCAGCCTGGCAAGGTGCTGGGCCGCGACACGGGCGACGTCGCGTGCGAGCACGTGGCCCGGTACCGCGACGACGTGCAGCTGCTGAAGCGCTTCGGCGTCGGCGCCTACCGCTTCTCCGTGGCCTGGCCCCGGGTGATGCCCTTCGGCGAGGGGGAGGTGAACGAGGCCGGCCTCGACTTCTACGACCGCCTCGTCGACGAGCTGCTGGCCCAGGGCATCGACCCGTGGGTGACCCTGTACCACTGGGACCTCCCCCAGAGCCTGCAGGACCGCGGAGGGTGGCCTGCACGGCGCACCGTCGATGCCTTCGTCCGCTTCGCCGACGTGATGAGCCGCCGCCTCGGCGACCGCGTGGGGAACTGGATCACCCACAACGAGCCTTGGTGCGTGGCCATCCTCGGCTACCAGACCGGCCTGCATGCCCCAGGCTGGAAGGACCCGGCCGCCGCCCTGGCGGCCGCCCACCACGTGCTGCTCTCCCACGGGCAGGCGGTGCCCGTCATCCGGGCCAACGCGCCCGGTGCCCGCGTCGGCATCACCCTCAACCTGGTCCCCTCGGTGGCCGCCTCGAACTCCGAGGCCGACCACCTCGCCAACCAGCAGTTCGACGGGCACTTCAACCGGTGGTTCCTCGATCCCCTCGCGGGCCGCGGCTACCCCGCCGACCAGATCGAGCACTACCGGCACCAGGGCTTCGTGCCCGCCGTAGGCCCCCTCCCCTTCGTCCAGGAAGGCGACCTGGAGACCATCGCGGCGCCCACCGACTTCCTCGGCATCAACTACTACTCCCGCGGCATCATCCGCAGCGACGCCCTCCCCGAGGAGGCCAACGCCCCCCGGAGCGTCCCCGAGCCGGCGAAGGACAGCTGCACCGACATCGGCTGGGAGGTGTGGCCCGACGGCCTGCACGACCTGCTCACCCGCCTGCGGGACGACTACCCCCAGCCCATCTACATCACCGAGAACGGGGCGGCGTACTCGACCGGCCCCGACGACGACGGCGTCGTGCGGGACCGCAAGCGCCAGGCCTACCTCGAGGGCCACCTCGACGCCTGCTGGCGGGCGATCCGCGATGGGGTCGACCTGCAGGGCTACTTCGTGTGGTCGCTGATGGACAACTTCGAGTGGCAGGAGGGCTACAGCCAGCGCTTCGGCGTGGTGTGGGTCGACTTCGAGACTCAGGAGCGCGTCATCAAGGAGTCGGGCCACTACTACGCCCGCGTCGTGAAGCAGAACGCCCTCGACGGCTCCACCTCGTGAGGTGGGCCTCCGTGGGGGCGCTGCTGCTCGTCGGCTGCGCCAAGGACCCGTCCCCGGTGGCCGCCGCGCCGACCGAGGCCCCCACGGAGCCCCAGCCCACCTCCTTCGAGCGCCGCCCCTTCGCCCCCCAGCCCGACGGCCAGCCCTTGCTCGACGGCATCTCCTATGGCCCGTTCCGGGAGGGTCAGCGGCCCGGGGGCCCCCACCCCACCGCGGCGCAGATCCAGGAAGACCTGGCGTTGCTCGCCCCCCGCTTCGGCATGGTCCGGGTGTACAGCAGCCGCGAACCGACCGAGACCATCCTGAAGGTGCTCGTCGAGACCGGTCTGCCCATCCGCGTGATGGTCGGTGCCTGGATGGCGCCAGACGACGCCGAGGGCAACGGGGTCGAGGTCGCCGAGGCCATCCGCCTCGCCAACGCCTACCCCGAGCAGGTGCTGGCGGTGTCGGTGGGCAACGAGTCCCAGGTGGAGTGGTCCGCCCACCGCTCCGACCGGGGCGCCCTCGTGGAGGCCCTGCGGACCGTGCGCGGCGCCATCCAGCAGCCCGTCACCACCGCCGACGACTACAACTTCTGGAACAAGCCCGAGGCTCAGGAGGTGGCGGCGGAGGTCGATTTCCTCTGCCTGCACGCCTACGCCATGTGGAACCAGCAGCCCCTCGACGAGGCGGTCTCGTGGACGGCCTCCACCTTCGCCTCCATCCAGGCGCTGCACCCCGACCTGCCCATCGCCCTGTGCGAGTCCGGCTGGGCCACCGCGCTGAACGAAGAAGGCGACGAGGTGACCTACGTCAAGGCGCCCGCCGGGGAGGCCGAGCAGGCCCGCTTCTACGCTGAGTACACCGCGTGGGCCCGGGCCGAGGGCGTGCCGTACTTCTACTTCGAGGCCTTCGACGAGCCGTGGAAGGGCTCCGACGACCCCCGAGAGATCGAGAAGCACTGGGGACTCTACGACGTGAACCGCACGCCCAAGGCCGTGCTGGCGGAGGGCGAGTGAGCCAGGAGCACCACGCGACGGCCCCCGAGGACCGCATCCCCTTCCTGCTGAAGGTGGTGTACGGCCTCGGTGCCTTCGTCAACAACACCCTGGCCGCCGCCATCGGCGGCATGATGATCGTGCTGAACCTCGGGCTCGGCATGGATCCGGCCTGGGTCGGCCTCCTGGGCGCCCTGCCGCGGCTCTCCGATGCCCTGACCGACCCGCTGATGGGCTACCTGTCCGACCACACCAAGTCCCGCTGGGGCCGTCGCCGCCCCTACATCTTCGTCGGCGCGCTGCTCGCCGGGCTCATCTACATCCTGCTGTGGTCCATGCCGGCGGGCCTGAGCGAGACCGCGTACTTCGTCTGGTTCCTGGTGGGCTCCATCCTGTTCTACGGTGCCTACACCGTGTTCGCGACGCCGTGGGTGGCCCTCGGCTACGAGCTGACCCCGGACTTCCACGAGCGCACCCGGCTGATGGGGGTGCAGAACTTCATCGGCCAGAGCGCCTACGTCATCTCGCCGTGGTTCCTGTGGATCATGACCAACGACGCCTGGTTCGAGGACCAACTCCAGGGCGCCTTCTGGCTCGCCGTGATCATCGGCGTCGTGGTCATGGGGCTCGGCACCCTCCCCGCCATCTTCCTGCGGGAGCGCTTCAGCGAGGTCGGTCCCCCCGAGCCCGACCCCAAGGTCGTGGGCCCGAACCCCGTCGTGGAGGTCATCGAGGTCGGCCAACAGGCCCAGGGCGACAGCGAGCAGGGCACCACCCTGCTCGACAGCGTGCTCGACTTCTTCTCCGGCATCAAGATCACCCTGTCGTCGGGCCCCTTCCTGCTGCTCGGGCTGGCCACGTTCCTCGTGTTCAACGGCTTCATCCTGATCAGTTCGTTCCAGTACTACGTCATCATCTACTACGTGTTCGACGGCGATCAGGCCGCCGGAGCCGAGTACGCCGGCTACTCAGGCACCATCGGGGCCATCGCCACCTTCGCCGTCATCGCACTGGTGACGTTCCTCGCCACCAAGATCGGCAAGAAGCGGGCCTTCTACTTGGCCATCGGCACGTCCATCGTCGGCTACATCCTGAAGTGGTGGTGCTACGACCCCGACATGCCCTGGCTGCTGCTGCTGCCCGCCCCGTTCATGGCCTTTGGCCTCGGGGGGCTGTTCACCCTGATGGGCAGCATGATCGCCGACGTCGTCGACGAGGACGAGCTGAAGACCCACGAACGTCGGGAGGGCATGTTCGGCTCCATCTTCTGGTGGGTCGTGAAGCTCGGCATGGCCGCCGCCATCGCCGGGGGAGGCTTCCTCCTCAACGCCACCGGCTTCGACGTGGAGCTCGGGGGCAACCAGGCCGAGTCCACCATCTTCTGGATGCGGGTGTGCGACGCCTTCATCCCCGCGTTCACCTCCGCCATCGCCATCGCGGCGGTGTGGCGCTACCCCATCAACGAGGAGACCGCGGCGGTGACCCGAGCGGCCCTGGAGGCCCGTCGCGGGGGGACTGAGGCCCCGGCTGAGACAGCCTAGCAGGCCCCCTGAACGCGAGCGGCCGCGGGCTCCATGGAGGATGCTGCGGCACAGCGCGGGGGGAGCGGAAGCTGCACGGTGAACGTGGTCCCCTCCCCAAGCGCACTCGTGACGTGGATGCCACCGTCCATCTGCCGCACCAGCCCCTCGGTGATGGCGAGCCCGAGGCCTGTGCCTCCGCGGAGACGCGCGGTGGAGGCCTCGGCCTGGATGAAGGGCGCGAACACGCGCGACGCCTGGGCCGCGGTCATGCCCGTGCCGGTGTCGGCGACGTCGATGGTCACGCCGTCGGCCGTGGACCGAATCCGCAAGGTCACCACCCCCTGGTCGGTGAACTTGTTCGCATTGGAGAGCAGGTTCAACAGGATCTGACGCAGCCGCAGCGGGTCGCCTCCTCGCGGGCCCTCCACGTCCACGTGCACGCGAAGACGGTTCCCCCGCTTGCCAAACGCGGGCGCCACCTCCTGGGCGACCTCGTCGGCGAGCCGACGGAGATGCACCGGCACGCAGTCCAGCGCGAGCTTGTCCGCCTCGATCTTGGACAGGTCCAGGATGTCGTTGATCAGCGCGAGGAGGTACCGGCCGGACTGCTGCACCCGGACCACCTCGGCGACACCCACCGACACGCCCTCGTCCTCCAGCTCCTCCGAGGCCAGCTCGCTGTACCCGATGATCGCGTTGAGTGGGGTGCGGAGCTCGTGGCTCATGTGGGCGAGGAAGCGGCTCTTCTGTTGGCTTGCGTGCCCAGCAGCCTCGGCCTCGGCGCGAGCGGCCTGGGCGAGCTGAAGGGCCCGTTCCCTCTGCTCCTGCTGTTCGACGAGGGAGCCATAGGCCTCCTCCAGGTCGCGGCGGGTGCCCTCGATCTCAGCCACGGCATGGCTGCGATACCGCACCACCTCGGCGCTCAGCAGGCCGAGGAGAGCCAGCAGGGCGGCAGGCACCAGCACCACCGCACCCGGCCAGGGGTAGACCGCCTGGAGCTCGTCGGCGCCCCGGGCAAGCCAGGACAGGCTCACCAGCACCCACGCGAGCACCGATGCGGCCGACCAGGCGCGGGACCGACCCTCGTCGAACAGCGAGGCCAGCGCGACGGCGACCCCCAGGGTGACGGGGAGCCCCGCGAGGGCCAGCGCGAAGGCCCCCACCAGCGCCCCGCTGACCGCCGCGACGATCCAGGTACCGAGCAGCACCCGAGCCGCCGGGACGTCCTTCCCCGAGCGCTGCAGGGCCATCGCGGCCCCCGTGCCCGCCACACCCACCGCCCGGGTGACGGCCAGGTAGAGCAACGTCGCATCGTGGCGGGCAATGGAGGCCATGAGCAGCAGCAGGCCAATGACGCCGAAGAACGACAGCACCGCCACCAAGACCCTCGGCAGCACCCGTCGCCGGTAGGCGACCGGCGAATAGCGACGGGGGGGAGCGGCAAGCGGCATGCCTCCCTTTCGGCCAAAACCTCGCCGGCCTTAGGGAACCGACGCGGGAGCCGTGGCGGCCGGGCCCATGCGGCCGCCCCCTACACTTTCCCTCATCCCGCGTTCCGTGGGGCCGAAGAGGAAGTGTGGAGATCGACACCTACCGACAGCGCGCGTTGCTCGCCGCCGCGCTCGCGACGACGGGGATGGGTGTCATCATTGCGCCGACGCGGGTGTGGATGCTCGGGGGCGACCTCGCCCAGACTCGCTCGGTGGCCGTGCTGGTGGGTTGGGCCCTGTTCACCGGCGCGTCCGTCGCCACGCTGCTCGCCCTGCGCAGCTCCTACGAGCGAGCCATCCGCGTGTACCTGGTGGCCATCGTGGGGGTCATCGCCGACTTCGTGCTGTTCGAGACGCCGAACATCGCCGTCATCTGCCTGCTGTTGGGCTTGGTGTTCGTCCAGCAGACCGCCATCGCCATGGACACCCTGCGGGCCAGCGTGCCCTGGACCGCCCTGACCGCCGGCGTGTACGCCCCGCTGCTGCTCACCCGGATGGCCATCGACCCCATCGCCTTGTTCGCGGACCCCGTGGAGCTCACGGTCGCCACCGCGGGCCCGCTGATGGCCTTGGTGTGCCTGGGGGCCATCGGCACCCTCACCCGCCGCACCCTCACCGACCTGAACGTCGCCCTCGCCCACGCCCGCGACGATGCCCTGGCCGCGAGCCGGGCCAAGAGCACCTTCATGGCGACCATGAGCCACGAGCTCCGCACCCCGCTCAACGCCATCATCGGCTACTCCGAGCTCGTCGCCGAGGAAGCCGAGCCCGACTTCGAGTTTGGTGAGGACGTCGCGCGCATCCACACCGCAGCGAACCAGCTGCTCGGCCTCGTCGACCAGGTCCTCGACCTGTCGCGCATCGAGGCCGGCGACCTCGACGTCGCCCTCGCCCCCACCGCCTTCGCCACCATCGTGGACGAGGCCTGCGACAGCGTGCGCCCCCAGCTGGCCGCCCACCGCAACGAGCTGCGCTGCGTCGACGAGCTCACCGTGGGGGAGGGCCTGACCGACGGGGCCATGCTGCGCCAGGTCTTGGTGAACCTCCTCTCCAACGCCGCGCGGTTCACCGAGCACGGCCTCGTCGAGGTGCGTCTGGCGAACGAACAGCGGGGGGCCCATCGCACCGTCGACATCCGCATCCGGGACACCGGCCCGGGCATCCCCGAGGACCAGCTGCAGCGGGTGCTCGAGCCTTTCACTCAGGTGGATGGGTCCCGGACCCGGGAGCGGGACGGCTCCGGCATGGGCCTGACCATCGCGGCTCGGCTCTGCGACCGGCTCGGGGGCACGCTCCTGGTCGACAGCACCCCTGGGGTGGGCTCCACGTTCACCGTGTGCCTGCCGTGGAGGCCCGTGGAGGCGCTGGAGGCGACGGCGCCCACCTCGTGATTCACCACAGAGGCACGAAGACGGGAGGGCCCACCACCGCGCCCCACTCGGGTGGCCGGCGAATGCGCGTGCCGCCTCCGGACGCATCGGGCCCCAGCGCCTCAGGCCCACCCACGTGGAATCAGGGCACTCGGCCGACAGCAGCACCCACGACGGCGTGTTGCCCACCTCACCATCCGACCCCAGCGTCAAACCGCAGCCTCGATGGACACCGCACCCAGCGCCGTCCGGCCTCGGTGCGGCCGGCCCTCAGACCACGTGGTCGCAGAAGTGCCCCGGACGTGGGACGACAACCGCCGCACCCAGCGAGGACAGCAGGAGGTCACACATCCGCCGCCCACCCGGGTGGCTGGCGAATGCGGTCCGTGCCCGCCGGCGTGCTCCACCCGAGGTGGTCGACGACGCCCACACCCGCGACGACGCGGCTGCCCGGGGAGGGCAGAGGGGCAGAGCCCCTCGCTGGGGATCAGAAGGGGCAAAGCCCCTCGACAACCCGTAGGTCGGGGGCTGGGGGTGCCTGGGCCGGGTCGCGGGAGCACCCGGTCGGAGTGGCTCGGCGGTCGACAGCGGATCCACGGCGTGACGCCTCGCCACGCCGTCCGCGCCCCTGAACAGGCGCCCGTCGCCAGGGCACCCCTTCGGCCTATGGAGCGACCACGACCTTCTGGAACCCAGACAGGTCCACACACCCCACAGCCTCTTCAGCTCCACTGACGTACAGGGCCGTGCTGACCACCAAGGGAACCACACGGTCGAGCACCCGACCAAGAGGTAGGCCCTGCGGACTTTCCTCGTGCTCCAGAATCCACAATCGGGTCTCAGCCATCACATCCCAATCCCGAACACACTGGGCAGGACCGTCTCGATGGCCTCTTCCTGGAGTCCCTGCAACCAGTCCGCGTCGTGGAGCACGCGCACCAGAGCGCAGTCCTGGAGCCGCACGAAGTAGGGGTCACCGGACCCTTCCAGGCACATCCCGACAGGGAGGTAGCCGTGCTTCACCACTGCCACACCCGGGTAGACCTCGGTCGCCTCAGCCATCATTTGGGAAGCGTCCATCCATTGGAACGCCGCCCCCATCTCCGATGCATCCTCTGACGCATCGAGCTCGAACGTGGCCCCCACGACCGGTGCATGTTCGAGGAAGCGCCGCAGGGAAGCGGAAAGGACCAAGGACAGCCGCTCCTCGATGTCCTGGAGCTCTTCATGGGCAAAGCAACGCCCCTGGGGAGCGTCATGATGGGTCACGCTTCCTCCGTCGCGCGGTGCCTCCCAGCGTACCTCACCTGCCCCTTCCCCCCACCCGGGTGGCTGGCGAATGCGGTCCGTGCCCGCCGGCGTACTCCACCCGAGGTGGTCGACGACGCTCACACCCGCGACGACGCGCCTGCCCGGGGAGGGCAGAGGGGCAGAGCCCCTCGCTGGGGATCAGAAGGGGCAAAGCCCCTCGTCAACCCGTAGGTCGGGGGCTCGGGGTGCCTGGGCCGGGTCGCGGGAGCACCCGGTCGGGGGGGCTCGGCGGTCTGCTACGCGTCGCCTCGGCGCAGTGTGGCCGTAGGTCGTGGATGTAGTCGACCCGGCCGAAGCCCCAGTCCACCGGCCGCCCGGCGGCAAGCCCTCCGCCAAGCACCGAAGCGGCGTGAGGAACACGTCGCTACGTTGGTTTCATGGACGAACAGCCCCAGACGCCGGCTCCAGCGCTACAGGATTGCCGGTTCAGGTTGATTGGTGTGAACGAGCCCCGAGACCCGCAGGGATTCGGTGAAAGGCGCGACCGTGATCGCTCGCTCGTAGAGCGAGCTCAAGGACCGGGCCGGCCCGCAGGGAGCTTGCGAGCGAGGACCGGCCCCCCTCAG
>Ga0316204_10000452_pt1 | contig 152176 bp, 134 predicted proteins | sample 6monrhotite_MG_2_FD_205661 | JGI IMG/M metagenome (GOLD analysis project Ga0316204, IMG submission 205661) | Microbial mat bacterial communities from mineral coupon in-situ incubated in ocean water Damariscotta River, Maine, United States -... | ecosystem: Environmental > Aquatic > Marine >... | reverse complement strand
AGCCTATAAACATGGTGAGTATTTCTCTGAAGCTCCATAAACTGCATACCGTAAACTGGGAAAAGACCCAGTTTACACTATCCAGCTCGGGGGCAAGCCACCCGAGATTTACGCTATGCGGTTAAATTATCTTTGGGGCTATTACTTATTCCGTTTTTATTAGTCCTTCAGGTATATCAAAATCGCCCTCGGCTGATTTCAAGGCATCTTTTTCAAAATACAAAGTAAGTTTTTTAGACTGGTTTTTAAGTTCGTTACGACTGGTATAGGTATACAAATAAATCCACTTGTCATCTGAGAAACTATCATCAACCACAGGGTTACCCAATACGAAAATTACCTGATTCTTAGTGAGATCTGGTCGTAACTTATCGATATCTTTTTGACCAAGAATGTTCCCTTGTTGAATATCAAGCGTATAAGCGCATGAGGTTAAAAAGAGAACCAAAATTAAAGATAACTGCTTGATCATGAAAATACCTATTTGTTTAACACTTATTAGTTACAATTGTTCGAGTTTTACTTGCTAGTATGCGATTAAAGTCTAGAAAGACCTGCAAATATAGGGGCGTATTCTATCTGAATTTATGCAAAACAGGTTAAAAAAAGCATATAATGCGCTCAAATGACTCTATTATTTAAGAATTAAGCCTACCGTTACCCTAAAATAATCAGTTGAGTTATGGTATATAGTCTCTCATAGTCGAAAATAATTCCCTTGAGAGATCATTTTTTCCCAGGAGCTAGCATTGAGCAGTCAACAACTAAAAGACGCAGGGTTAAAAGTAACTCTTCCTCGAGTTAAAATACTTAGCATGTTAGAGCGCTCAGAAGATCGCCACTTGAGCGCTGAAGATGTTTATAAATTATTAATCACATCTGGTGAAGATGTTGGTTTGGCGACAGTTTATCGTGTTTTAACACAGTTTGAGTCTGCCGGATTAGTCAGTCGGCATAACTTTGAAGATGGGCATGCGGTTTTTGAGCTAACCAGTGAACATCATCACGATCATATGGTATGTGTTGAAACCAATGAAATCATCGAATTTGTTAATAAAGAAATAGAAGATTTACAGCACAAAATAGCAGAAGAGCATGGGTATGAATTAATTGATCATAATTTAGTTCTCTATGTTAAAAAGAAAAAAGATTAACCGAAACTTGCGTCATGATCCCTCCTCATTCGGCTGACCATTCAAATACCAGGCGACATCATGTAAATTCCAGCCAAAACAAATCTTTAGCTGTTTTGGGTGGCAAAGGCGCTTATTCATATTTAGCGGCAAGAAAATATTTTTCAGCTAGTGACAATAGCTATTTAGCCTGCGATTCGTTTGAATCGGTTTTATCGAGCGTGACGCAAGGCAAAGTTGATTATGGTGTGATCCCGATAGAAAACACCACCTCCGGTGGAATAACAGAAGTTTATGATTTATTGCTGGAGTCAAACCTGAACATTGTTGGTGAAGAAAAATATTCTGTCGATCATTGCCTTGTGGGAATAAACAGTGCCCAACTCACGAAAATTAACGAAATAGCCGCGCATCCTCAAGCCAGTCGACAATGTAATCAAAACCTGAAATTGTTAGATTTAACCAATCTAAAAGAAGCCAAAATTCACTTAATTGAAAGCACTGCCCACGCGCTTAGCTATGTGGTTAATGAAAATAGCACAAAGATAGCGGCAATCGCGTGTGCAGAAGCCGCTGAGCTATTTGGCTTAAAAGTATTAAAAAGTGAAATCTCCAATCAAACTGAAAACATTACGCGCTTTTTAGTGCTCGCCCGCTCGCCCATTGAGGTTGATTTGTCAATCGATTGTAAAACATCTATTGCTCTTTCCACCGGACAAAAAGCAGGCTCCCTGGCTGAAGTATTATCACTATTTCATCAGGCCGATATACTTCTGTGCCGGTTAGAGTCTAGACCGATTTTAAACAAACCCTGGGAGCAAATGTTTCATCTTGATTTGGTAGGCAATATCAGCGATCCAAAAGTCGCACAGACCTTAGAATTGCTATCGCATCAATGTCCTTTTTTGCGAATATTAGGAAGTTATCCAACTGAGATCTTATCTATCAATGATAAAGAAAGCACGAAGAACTAAACGAACATATGATTGTTTTCTAGAATAGTTACTTTCTCGTCATCTTCTAATAGTGAACGCATACTCTTTAGTGCTGCTAGTCTTTGTTCGGATACAGACCATGACTCCCATGCTTCATAATTTTCCCAACTCGATATGATCACTGCATTATGTTGATTATCTTTTTCGTGTAACAGCTCACCCGCTATAAATCCATCTACCGTATTAGCTTGTTTACGAGCTTGCCGAATGAGAGTCAGGTACTCTTCTAGACATCCTTGACTAATTTGTCGTTGAATGAGGACTCTTATCATTTTATTTCCTTTAGCATGATGGGGCTTTCTTAACCAGTTAGATTAACAAGTTTATTGAAGGTGTTGACGGTAAATCAGTCAGTAAAATGAAAAAGTTGATTAATGTTTTGCATTGAGAGTTTCGATCAAATCATCTTCTAGATCAACTCGCTTTGCGATCGCTTCTCCGAGCATGGAAAGATCTGTATCAAAACCCGAAACATGAACGGAATCATTTAACCCATCAGAATATTTTTCATTAAAATCGACCACTATATCAGTGGTTTTAGATATTCTGGGGTAAAGATCTTTAAGCAGTTCAATGCTGGTAGGACCATTAATTTCGCAATCATTAACGATTTGCTCGTACACCTCAAAATGCCCTGCGGAAACATAATCAATTAAAATATCACAAAACAGGTTAATTTGATCGTCTTCGGGTAGCTTGGTTTGATTACGATAACCTGATAATTTACAAAAAAGAACAATGACCTGGCTGCGCTCGGCTAACCAATTATTGACTGCGGTATTCTTACACTGAGTGATTTGCGTTTGTTCTTGATCCATTTGCCCTTCCAACATAATACAAAAACTCTCCAATGCCCTACTTCTTGCTCTCCTGAATACATTTTTACCATATTCTGACGATAGAAAAAACTTTAATTTTACTTGTGTGACTAACTTGATGAGATATTCTCCTAGAATTCGGTAAATAACTCGATTTTTTTGCAAAAAAGCGCGAGATGATAGATAAACGCCCTGATAATTGCAGATGACCACTTTTATCAGAAAATAATCTGGGTTAAAGTGTGGCTGCAATAGTCCTCAATCCGACATTTAAACGGACTAGTTAAAGTTTAGAACCGAGGGATAGGTATATACTATCCAGTATGCATACTATTCAATGTGCACGGGATGCTTCATGCTACAAAATACTACCGACAAATTAAGTACCCGCACCCAATTTGCCAAACATTGGTCTGTTAGAGGTTTTACTGCAACCTTAATTATTATTGCTGCACTTCTGCCCGCCGCCACCGCGCTAGGCATTACCTTCTGGCTAGATGGATATTTTGATTGGAACGAAGCAATTTTAGAACTCGGTGTTGCCTGCATGACACTTTCGCTAATTGCATATCCAGCTTTCTATCTATTACGCTGGGAAGCCGAACAAGCCCACCGGTGGGACGAAACTAAGCAAGACTTTTTATTGTTAATGGATCAAGCCGTCGATATGGTCATTCTCAGTACCCCTGAAGGAGCGATTAAAGAAGTTAACCAGAAGGCGTGCGATACTTTAGGTTATAGCAAGTCTGAACTTTTAGAAATGTCGACTCTAGATCTCGATATTGACTGCCATTTGCATCGTAATCCAGATATTGAAAAAACCTTACTTCGTGGCAAAGATGCTTATTACGAAACCATTTTCCGAAAAAAAGATGGAAGTAAATTTCCAGTGGAAAGTCGTGCGCGAATGGCAGGTTGGTTAGACACTCCTCACTATATTGAATTTATCTCGGATATTTCTCACCGAAGAGAAGCAGAAAAAAAACTACATCAATCTCACGAGGCTCTTGAAAAAACCCGCAACTTACTCGAAATAAAAATTGCTGAGCATTCAAGCGAGATACAAAAACAAAAGCACAGCCGAAAAATTGCTGAGCAACAATTTGATGCCATTCAAAATTATTTAGCGAGATTAATCGATTCCATGCCATCGATTATTATCGCACTCGATACAGACAATATCGTTTTGCAATGGAACATGGAAACCGAAAAAATGACCAGCATTGATGCTGAGTCCGCTATTGGAAATAATCTGGCTGATCTGTACCCGTTGCTCGATCAAAAAATTAGAGTCGCAAAACAAAAACAAGGACTGTTAGCAGAAACAATTACCTTTCAGTTTGAACAAGAAGTCAATCTTTCAATGAGAACATTGGAAGTTATGCTGTATACGATATTTGCAGAAAACGCTCAAGATCAAGGGGAAGTGATCCGAATTGATGACGTCACCGATAAATTACGAATCGATGAAACCTTAGTTCACACAGAAAAAATGCTATCTCTCGGTGGACTCGCTGCAGGTATGGCACACGAAATTAATAATCCGCTTGGTGCTATTATGCAGAGCACCCAAAATATTAAAAGACGCTTAAGTGCCGACCTTCCAAGAAATCATTTAATCGCGGCAAAAAGCAACTTAAATTTAGAACAAGTTGATAATTTTATTCAACAACAAAGCATCGATATTTTTCTTGAGGGAATTTTGTCCTCAGGTGAACGAGCCGCAAGCATTGTTGGCGATATGTTGAGTTTCGCAAAACCTATTAGCCATCACTCAGGTCAAGTGGATCTGGTTACTGTGCTTGATACCGCTGTTAGACTTTCAGCAAAAGATTACAACCAGAAAAAACAATTTGATTTTAGACAGATTCAGATCCGTAAAACTTATTCACCCAATATAGGAAGAGTATTTGCGCAAAAAAATCAGCTCGAACAAGTTTTTCTAAACTTATTAATTAATGCTGCACAAGCGTTAGCCACCAGAACAATCGATAATCAACAACCGTTAATTGAATTAATTATTAGGCGAGAAGATACCACAGCGATAGTCGAAGTGATAGACAATGGACCGGGCATGGATGAGAATGTTAAAAAACGAGTATTCGAACCTTTTTTTACCACTAAAGACGAAAAAACCGGTACAGGGTTAGGTTTATCTGTTTCTTATTTTATCATTAACGAGCAACTTTCTGGTGATTTATCAGTTGAGTCCCAACTTGGTAAAGGAAGCCGTTTTACTATTCGGCTTCCGATGGTTATCGATGAAGATCCTGAAGAGCCACATGACGAACAAATAGAATTACCGCTTTGAACATCAATAAATTTTAAACCTATTTATAAACACCTTTAAAAGTGCACTTATTTAATTTTAAAATATGTTTCGGCTTGGTTTAAAATCGCGATAAATTCGCCAGAGCAAAATTCCCCCACAACCTATAAAAAATAACAATAACCAAACCGGCATGGTCAATCCCATCATTGTCCAACTAACTTTTGCGCACTCACCAGAACCTTTTAACACCACATCTAACAGCTCCATAAAAGGTAACATATCAACCAAGTAATCGAGTGATGGACCACAAGCGGGTACTTCACCTTCCGGTAAACTTTGCAAATAACCATGACGAGCAGAAATACCGCCACCAATCAAAACGCTTAATAACGCGCCAAAATTATAAACAAGATGCCAACGACTACCGGCCAATGGATTATGAATTCCATGCAATAAAAACCAGAGACCCAAAGCAAAAACCGCTACCCGCTGAAAAATACAAAGGGGACAGGGCTCCATTCCATCGACATACTGAAAATAAAATGCGGTGATTAGTAGTTGATAGCAAACAAATGCCATAAAAAGGTTAAAGCCTCGAGACTCGAGCATGAGAAATCCTTCTGTCTAAATTATTTCAGTTAGAAAATTATTTCCAATGAAAAACTATTTATATTAGAAAATACTTATGTTTTTAACTTGAGTTTGAAAACAGTATATTAGAAATTGCTTATAATTCTAGAACAATTTATCCAAATGATATCACGGTCAACATTAGTAAAAAACAGGAGAAAATTAAGGCAATAAAAAAGCCCCTTAATAAGAGGCTTATAAAGTTTTCCAGTCTGCAGGTCCCGTTGCTTCGGGCTTCTATTATTCGCTAGCGAACATATTTATAACAAACTGATATGACTCTTGCAACATATTTTTACATTATCACTGCAACTTTTATCATCGGAACCAAAGATCAATGACTTACAACTATTATGACTAATCGTCACTAATTTTTATTTTTTAGTGCATCTGCCAACGCCATTCCAAAAGCTGAATTAATTGGCTTTGATTTTTTATTCGCTGGATTTTTTTTATGGGGTTTATTAGTAAAAGTTGCACCTGGATTTTTTGATCCAGAAGATTGTTTTTGAGAGTTATCATCCATTTTTTCCTGTTGAGGACCAACCATTGACAAGCTGATCCGTTTACGTTTTACGTCAACGGAAACTACATGAACTTTTACTATATCGCCGGTTTTGACCACTTCTCTTGGGTTCGAAATAAATTTATCACTCATCAGAGAAATATGTACCAACCCATCTTGATGGACACCGACATCAACAAATGCACCAAAGTCAGTTACATTAGTAATAGTACCTTCGAGTGCCATACCTTCTTTTAAATCGTTAAGGGTTTCGACACCTTTTTTAAACTTAGCTGTTTTAAATTGACCACGAGGATCTCTCCCAGGTTTGTCGAGTTCTTTCAAAATATCATTAACCGTTGGTAAACCAAACGAGTCAGACACATAATCTTTCGCATCAATTGATTTTAGCGTTTGAGAATTACCCATTAGATCACCAATTCCTCCGGTAATCTTCGCCAACATTTTTTCCACAATAGGATAAGTCTCAGGATGCACGCCCGATCGATCTAGCGGATTTTCACCATCAGTAATACGTAAAAATCCCGCCGCTTGTTCAAAAGCTTTCGGTCCCAAACGCTCAACCAGAGTCAACTGCTGGCGATCAACAAACCTGCCGTTGGTTTCGCGATATTTAATAATGTTTTGCGCGAGGGTTTTATTAAGTCCTGACACATGAGTCAATAGTGGGGCGGATGCGGTATTCAAATCTACACCAACTGCATTCACACAATCTTCCACCACACTACCAAGAGTTTTACCCAGCTGGCTTTGGCTAACATCATGCTGATACTGACCAACTCCAATCGCTTTGGGTTCGATTTTGACTAACTCTGCAAGTGGATCTTGCAGACGTCTCGCGATCGAAACAGATCCCCGATAGGTCACATCTAGATCCGGAAATTCCTCTGCCGCTAATTTAGAAGCCGAATAAACTGAAGCTCCCGCTTCACTAACGACAATTCTGCGCAAGCCAAATTCTGGGTGTCTTTTTTCAAGTTCGGCAACTAAGTTATCTGTTTCTCTAGACGCCGTCCCATTGCCAATACTAACTAATTTAACCTTATGCTGTTCGCACATTGTCGCCAGCTTTTTGAGTGATTGCTCCCACTGCTTTTGTGGAGCATGAGGGAAAATAGTCGACTGCGTAAGCAGCTTCCCTGTCCCATCTACCACCACAATTTTTGTCCCTGTTCGCAGCCCAGGATCAAGTCCCATTGTCGCGAAATCACCAGCGGGTGCTGCCATCAATAGATCTCGCATATTGTTGGCAAATACGCCGATTGCATGAGTTTCAGCGGTCTCTCTGAGTTTACCTAAAAGTTCCGTTTCAAAAAAGCTATGCAATTTTACTCTCCAGGTCCAAAGCACAACCGTTTGCAGCCAGCTATCAGCAGCCCGTCCCTCGTCTTTTATCAGGTTGTGTTTGGCAATCAAATATTGCGCATGATTACTGGCTTTTTCATCTTTTAGTAGATTTTCATCAACGACTAATTCAATACTCAACACGCCTTCATTGCGACCTCTGAACAAGGCTAAAGCACGGTGAGAGGGGATCTTGCTGAGCTTTTCTGAGTAATCGAAATAATCACTGAATTTTTGACCTTCAGACTCTTTACCTTTCGCCACTATTGAGCGGACAAAAGCATTTTCTTGTAAATAGCTACGAAGCTCTGACAGCAATACCGCGTTTTCTGCAATCTCTTCCATCAGTATTTGCTTTGCGCCATCTAAAGCGTCTTTACTGGTCTCAATTTTGGATTCTGGATTAAGAAATTCCTCAGCCCTGGCTTCTGGGTTTTGACTCGGATCGGCAAGAAGGGTGTCCGCTAATGGTTGTAGTCCTGCTTCCCGAGCGATTTGCGCTTTAGTGCGGCGCTTTGGTTTATAAGGTAGGTAGAGATCTTCTAGCTCGCTTTTAGTATCGGCGGCTAAAATACTGCTTTTTAACTCTGGCGAGAGCTTTTCTTGTTCCTCGATGCTTTTTAAAATCACCGCTCGTCTATCTTCCAGCTCTCGTAAATAACCTAAACGCTCTTCTAAATCGCGCATTTGAGAATCATCTAAGCCACCGGTCACTTCTTTTCGATAGCGAGAAATAAAAGGTACGCTAGCACCTTCGTCTAGCAGACCGATTGCCGCTGTGACTTGTTTATCATTAACATTAAGTTCTTTTGCTATTTTTTGAGAGATGTTGAGCATTGGTGATCCGTTTTTTCAAGTTTGGGTTATGTTTAATTTGGGCTATATATAATATAAGCTGAAAAGTAATTATCTGAAGACGAATGTGTTTCTGAAGAGTCGCGATTATAACGATTTTGCAAGGAAATTCAGCCTTATTCGTCTACAAATTTGTAATAATTGGATAACACTAGTCGATCATAAACCTGACATTATTAATATTTGAGTTATACTCTGTAACAATTGGAGAGAAAATAGCTTTGCTTTTCAACTGGTTAATCAAGCACAATATAGAACTAGCGTTAAAATAGTGTATTGAGCAGCACCGTTTCAAAAGGGGATTGCAATGGGTGAAGAAACAAAAAAGATACTCGTCGTTGACGATGATCTTCGTTTACGAAGTTTGTTAGAAAGATACTTCAAAGAGCAAGATTTTATTGTAAAAACTGCTGCTGATTCTGAACAAATGGATCGCTTTCTTGAAAGAGAAAATTACCACTTGATGGTACTCGATCTGATGTTACCGGGCGAAGATGGTTTGTCTATTTGCAAACGATTAAGATCAGCTGACAATAATATTCCCATCATTATGCTAACTGCAAAAGGTGATGATGTAGATCGTATCATCGGTTTAGAGTTAGGTGCCGATGATTATTTAGCAAAACCTTTTAATCCACGCGAATTGTTGGCAAGAGTCAAAGCCGTTTTAAGACGCAAAACAAGCGAGCTGCCAGGCGCTCCAAGTGGCGAAGAAAAAATAATCGAATTTGGTGAATTCAAACTCAATTTAGCAACCAGAGAAATGTCTAAAAACCAAGAGCAAATGACTCTAACCAGCGGCGAATTTGCGGTTCTTAAATCATTAGTGACTAACCCTCGCCAGCCCTTATCGCGTGATAAATTGATGAACCTGGCCAGAGGCAGAGATTATAGCGCACTGGAAAGAAGCATTGATGTTCAAGTATCTAGATTAAGGCGAATGATAGAAGATGATCCCGCTAAACCTCGCTATTTACAGACTGTTTGGGGAATTGGTTACGTTTTTGTACCCGATACCGACGACGAGTAAAGAAAGATCTTGATTCTTTAGCTTAAGTAGTCTGAATACAAAAGTAAAAAAAGACGATTAATCGTCTTTTTTTATCGCTTCGCATTTTATCTGTTTGAGAGCTAATAACGGCTCTTCCTCTCCCTTTCTGAGAACACATTCATCACCCATTTTTAGCAATTGAAAAGTAATAGGTATTTCGTAACTTCTCCCCAACGGGCTCTGATTTTGAATATTTCTCTTGTGAGTTCTTTCAATCGTCAGCCAACTAGATTCGACGAAATAGCTGCTTGCTAGTTGTACTTTGACACCATTTAAAGAAGCTTCAATCACGGCTTTAATCTTAGCAAAGGTCGTATCATCTGGCGCAACCAATCTAGCTTCTTGCGGACTACTTTTTGCCTTTTCTTGCTTCGCACCTACCTGGCAAGCAGTTAAAGTCGAGATACTTGCTATGAAAATACCAATACTAAAAACAGTTTTTAATCTCATTTTCACCACCTCAAATTTATCGGTTGGCGGAAACTCGCGCCTCCAAAATAAGTGATTTTTCAATCGGCGATATTCTTTTTATTGCCGAATCTAAGCCCGATTTTTGGCTATCACTTGGAGCTGATTTAGTAGCAACTGTCGGACACGATCCTGTTATACGATAATCGAGGGCTGCTGCAAACTGGCCCTCTTGTGGATCGCCAAGTAAATTTTGGAAATCGTCTTCAACAGAACAACCGGTAATCGCTTCCCCAACCACACCTTGAGTATTTGCTGGCGAAAATCCATCACTGTAATCACCAAATCCTTTAGCGTTTTCACCTCTAAATTGCACGGTAAAATAAGTCGTTCCACAATTATCCGTTGGATAAAAACCATATGGTTTACCGCAAGTGGTATCGCCTATCAAAATAACTTCAACATCAACACCGCGCAATCCATTAATGATCGCCTCGCTGGCTGAGCAAGTCCCGTCGGTTGACAAAATAAACACTCGATCTAAATTCAAAGTGGGTAGTGATTGACCTTGAGTTACCGAAAATCCGCGAGCCGTAGTATAAAAAGGTGTGGGAGAAAGCGCTCTCCCTGTGACTGGATTAGTGACTGTATGTTTATCGTTAAACACCAAATTATCGAAATTTTGTCCACTAGTGGCTGCTGAACCTGCAATCATATATGCAAGCTCGCTGGCAATAGCGAGCAACCCACCACCGTTGTAACGTAAATCTAAGACTAGATCAGTAATATTTTCATTGCTGAGTTGGTTAATTGCATCAACTAACTGAGCTTCCGCCGTCGCAATATGGCTATTAAATAGCATATATCCAACTCTTCCGGTATCGGTATTCACCGCTGTGACGTTTTGTACTGGCGTGCTAGTAATTTCTTCGGAAACTAAAGTAACCGTACGGGTAGTAGTTTGCCCAACCTCACGTAAAACAAATTCATGAGATTCATCAACGTCAGATGGATAAAGCGCTGCGTTGATCACATCTACATCTGCTTGCGAACCGCCATTGACCGCATCAACACCATCAATTTCCAAGATCTCAGCCCCACGAAATAGATTTTGAGCTGAAGCTGGCGAATTCGGCTCGGTGTAAGCAATCAATATTCTACGTGGTGGTGAAGACTGTAAAATAGCCCAATCAGCCCCATAACCCGCTGAAATTCCCGACTGAGTGAGCTGCTGCCATTCATCAGACGGATAAGTGAAATGAAATTTATCTTTTGCTTGACCAGAATTACTGGTTTGATTGGTTTTTAATTGCGTAAAGTAGCTTTCAGTATCTGAAAAATTGCCGGGATCATTGTCGGTGATTTCGTCATACCATAAATAAGTATTGTTGCTCCATGATCTTAGCCAATTATTTTCAACCAAAGTACTTCCAGCACGGTCAGGGTAAGAGTTACCAGTAAAAGGATCGATCCCTGTTCTTGGGGTTTCACATAGATTCTTAAATTGTGCCTCATCATGGAAAACATTCACTGTCCAGGTAAGATTATCACCACTGCCGGGATCATTGTTTGAACTACCACAAGCAATCAAACCAAACAGGCTAATTACAACCAAACATTGAGAAACGAATTGGATGGATACTTTTTTCACTTAGATCACCTTTTTGCTGAAATTTTAATCAACTTTACCCCCTTTCACTGCCCCAATCAAACATCCAGCTCCCAATTAACAAAAAAACCACCGTCATTCCACCTAATATATAAAGATGGTTTTGTACTTGAGCCAGTGTCGCTCCGTCAGTCATTACTGCTCTTGCCGCTTGTAGCATGTGAGTAAGCGGCAAAAACTCAGCAATTTTATGGACCGTATCGGGTGCCCCTTCAAGTGAAAACCAAACACCTGATAGAAACATCATTGGCCATGATGCGAAGTTTAATAAACCGCCTGTTAGTTCTTCACTGTGAGATTTAGCGGCGATCAAAAGACTTAATGCGATCATGCTAGTTGCGCCCAATAACGCAATAATAAATAAATTTAAATAAGAACCAAGCACGTAAAAATCTAGGATAAAATTAGTGCCTATAAACAGAACCGATGTAACAGTCATAACGATTAGCAATCGGGACATAACTTGTGCAGAGAGAAACTCTAACGCCGATAATGGTGTCGCTTGAAATCGTTTAAGCACTCCATTTTTTCGATATCGCACAATGACATATCCAACACCAAACAAACAACTAAACATCATGTTCATCCCTAAAATACCCGGCATCACCCAGTCCAAATACCGAACCGCTTTGCCGCTGGTTTGTTGTACCGTAAAATCAGGATGAACACCCATCAACAATTTTTCTACCATGTAACCATTAGCTGAAGTCTCGTTGATCCAGTATTTTTTATTATTGAAATCGACTAGCAAATCAATTTTATGTTGGTCAACTTTTAAAATGGCCTCTTGCTCGTTTAAATATTTAACAATGGCGATGTGTTTTAAATCTAAAAATTCTGACGAGGTTTCTTCTGCATCGATTTCACTAGTCAGTTCTTCTTGTAAAACACCAATTTTATATAGCGCTTTTCCGTCACCACTAAACATAAATGAGAAACCAACCAACAAAAATATCGGTAGCATAAAACTCCAGGCAAGTGCGGAACGATCTCTGATAAACTCTTTATTCCTTGCCGCCAATATGGCAATAATCCGATTCAGCATTTTATTATTAGCCTCTCAATTGATGTCCAGTTAACTTGATAAATAGATCTTCCAAATTCGGTGACCGAATTTGCATATCATCAAGTGAGATATTATCTTCAAGTAATTGCTTTATGGTTTTCTCAATTTCTGAAGTCATTATTTCAACCCGATGATTATTCAATTGAAAATTAAAGCCTTCACGCTCTAATGACTCCGCAATTTTTTTTGGCATACTGACCATAACGCCTTCAAAGTTGTGTGCAAGTAACTCTTGCGGCGTACCTTGTTCAATAATACGACCTTGATCCATAATGACGATCTCATCGCACAAAGATTCGGCTTCATCCATATAATGGGTAGTGAGTAAAATAGTTTTATTTTGTTTCTTAATTCGATTGACCAGCTCCCAGAAATTTCGCCTTGCTTGAGGATCAAGTCCAGTCGTTGGCTCGTCTAAAAATACGATTTTAGGATCGTTAAGAATCGCCAGAGCAAGCAACAACCGCTGTCTTTGACCGCCAGATAATTTTCTGGTATCTCGATTAAGAATAGACTCTAACGAGCAAGTTTCGATTAGCTCTTTAACAGGGATAGTTTTATTGAAAAACTTGCTGAACATTTCAAGAGTCTCTTTCACTGTCAGAAAGTCCTGGATAGCCGTATGTTGAAATTGAATGCCAACTTCATGACGATATTGGTTATCAATTGTACGCCCTGAATAAGTAATTTCACCAGAGGTTGGTTTAATGATCCCTTCCATCATTTCGATAGTGGTTGTTTTGCCAGCCCCATTAGGACCGAGTAAACCAAAACACTTTCCCTGTGGGACACTAAAACTAATACCATCCACCGCAATATTATCAGAGAATTTTTTAGTCAAATTAGAAATCTGAAGAATGTTTGTCATAAGCCGTCCAATTGGATGTTTAACAAATAAATTTGATAGAAATTAGTGTATTATCTCGTAGTCGTAATAAACTTAGGACAAGCTTTAGCAAAGGAATCACTCGAAGAACGAATTTTCAACTAAGTAAAGACCTAAAAATGCAAAATAAAGGAAGTTCGATAGATCGATTTATCGACTGGATCATTAGCCATCCAAAATCCATTCTAACAGGAACATTAATTGTTGTCTTAAGTTTTGCGCTGGGTCTAAAAAACCTGTCAATCAGCAACGATTTTAGAGTGTACCTGAGCAAAGATAATCCTCAACTACTCGCCTTTGAATCTTTTGAAAACAATTATGTCAAATCTGATTCTGCAACTTTTGTTGTCACTGCCAGAAAAAATGATTTATTTACAAAAAATGGACTTAAACTGATCCAGGAATTGACCGAAAAATCCTGGTTGGTTAAGGGCAGTTATCGAGTATCATCGCTGACTAACTATCAATATAGCGAATCTAGCGATGATGAAATCGTGACTAACTATCTGGTGAACGATGCAAATCAACTAGACACGACCGAACTAGCAAGAATCAAAAAAATTGCCCTTTCAGAGAAAAGGCTGGTTCATGCGCTCGTTACTCCCGATGGAAAGCTAAGCGTAATATTTATCAATCTAAGACTAGATAAGACGGAAGCTAACGCCTCCATACAAGTCACCGAAGAAATGGAGCTGATCCGAGATCAGCTTAGAATTACCTATCCTGAATTTCAAATAGACAACGGTGGCTCCACCGCTTTTAATACCACACTTGCAAGAGCGGTTGAAAACGATATGACGACTCTTTTGCCCCTTAGTTATCTTATTATCTTTGTAGGTCTATTTTTCTTTCTTAGAAGTGTGTTGGGCGCGGGTGCTATTTTTATTCTAATTACTACTTGCCTAATCTGCACGTTTGGATTTTTTGGATGGATTAATCCTGTTCTCACGCCCATCGCCGGTTTTGCACCAAGTATTTTACTTTCAATTATGGTGGCTGACAGTGTTCATGTTTTAACCATTTTTTTTCATCAAATGAATTTAGCCGAACCTAAAAAAATAGCGATAGCAACCAGTTTACGAGTTAACTTTATGCCTATTTTGGTGACTAGTGTTACGACTATTATCGGTTTTATGAGTCTTAATTTTAGCTCATCACCACCTTATCAGGATCTCGGAAATATGGTGGCTTTTGGGGTTTTTATCGCGTTCATTTTTAGTCTGTTATTACTACCCAGTTTGCTGGTATTACTTCCATTCAAAGGACAACGAAAACAGGCAACTCGATTAAGTTTCGATAACTTTTCTGAATTTGTAATTCGCCATAAACGTCGATTGATTATTTTTGTTAGTTTAACAGTGATTACCCTCACCGTTTTTATTCCCGACAATAAAATCAGCGACAATTGGTCGAATTATTTTGACGATACTTTTCCAGTTATTAAATTAGTCAACCGGATTGATGGATATTTATCGGGGGTGAATACTCTTGAATATTCTCTGTCTTCAACCACTAAAAAAGGAATATTCGATCCTCAATATTTAGAACAAATGGATCAATTTGAAAACTGGTATCTTAACCAGAATAAAATTATGGCGGTAAAGTCCTTGAGTCAACTGTTAAAAGATTTGAATCAAGTGATGAACAATGATGATCCTGCATGGTATCGTATCCCGGAAACCAGTGACTTAGCCGCCCAGTATTTGCTCTTTTACGAGTTCGGATTACCGGAAGGGATGGGATTAGATAACCTAGTCACAATCCATAAAACCGCTTCGCGTTTTTCTGTGTCTATGAGCAATGCAGGTTCAGATGAATTACTTGCAATCGATGCCAAAGCTCAGCTATGGCTTGAGAATAATGCCCCTGCGATAAAAGCGACTCCAGCGACTGGATTAGGCATAGTATTTGCTCATATCGCTCAGCGAAATATCACCAGTTTACTCAAAGGCACTTTACTGGCGTTGGTTGGCATATCAATCTTATTAATGCTGGTTTTAAAATCGGTAAAATACGGATTGATTAGTCTCATACCGAATATTATTCCCGCGACAATGGCGTATGGTTTATGGGGATTAACTTTCGGTTACGTGGATATTTCCTTATCAATTGTTGCCTGCTCAACTTTGGGTATTGTGGTAGATGACACGGTTCATTTTTTACACAAATATATTCGCGCCAGAAGAATAGGAAAAGATGCTGTTGAAGCGGTAAGAGAATCTTTTTCTCGCGTTGGACTTGCTCTTTTAACAACAACGACTGTACTTGCTGGTGGATTTATCGTTTTGGCAGTTTCACACATGAACACCTCTGCGACTATCGGAATATTAATGGCAACAACTTTAATATTTGCGCTAATTGTTGATTTTCTGTTATTGCCGCCACTGTTACTATATTTAGATAAAGATAAGAAAATCATAAGCTCCTGACATAACCTTGTCAGGAGAAGTTATTTATACTGATTTTTTACATAACGCATCAACAACAGGAGAAAAACATGATTGGATATATTACTTTAGGAACAAACGATTTACCGCGTGCAGTCGCATTTTATGACGAACTGATGAAGGAGTTTAATATTGGAAGGCTAATGCAAGATGAAAAATTTGTCGCATGGGGAGAGTCCATGGAATCTCCAGGATTTTCAGTCACAGAACCTTTTGATGGCAAACCAGCATCTGTCGGTAACGGTGTGATGATTGCTTTAAGCGCAGAAAACCAAGATCAAGTTAAAGCGGTTTATAACAAAGCAATTGAACTCGGAGCAACCGATGAAGGTGAACCTGGACCGAGAGGCGATGGAGCTTTTTATTGTGGTTATTTTCGAGATTTAGATGGTAATAAGTTGAACGTTTTTTGTGTGGGGTAAATGACGTTTTAATTTATCAAAAAGCCGCTGTGCTGAGCGGCTTTTTTATTATTTTGATAAAAGTCTATATATTATTCATTTAGCTAGATACCTCCTTTTATATCTATTATCAAAAAAGCAAGCATAATTTCTGGATCTTTAAATAGTCTAATCCACAGCAAATATATTTTTGTATGCTAGTATTCGCCAACTTAAAAATTTACCCCTTTTATCTAATTGACCAATGAAAGACCTTACCCAAGGCTCGATCACCAAACATATCCTGCATATGGCAGTGCCGATTGCCATTGGTATGGTGGTGCAAACAATTTATTTTTTAACCGATCTATACTTTGTTGGTCAATTGGGCAAAGCAGCAATCGCAGGAGTCAATACAGCTGGAAACTTAGTTTTTTTCGTATTTGGTTTAACCCAAATTTTAGGAGTGGGCACGGTCGCGCTTATCTCTCAAGCGGTTGGGCGAAAAGATAGAGAGACATCGAATTTAATTTTTAATCAGTCAATTGGTATCGCCATATTACTTGGGCTTTTAACATTAATCATCGGATATTCATTTGCTGGTCACTATTTAGCAATTATATCTTCCGATCCAAAAACCATTCAACTCGGACTCACTTATCTTTACTGGTTTATGCCCAATCTAGCGCTGCAATTTGCGTTAGCAGCAATGGGATCAGCGCTGCGGGGAACGGGAATTGTAAAACCGACTGTGGTAGTACAAATGATTAGTGTTGTAATTAATATCGTGTTATCTCCAGTTTTGATCGCTGGTTGGTTTACTGGTAAACCAATGGGCGTTGCTGGCGCGGGATTGGCGAGTTCGATCGCTATAATAATCGCAGTGATCATGATGTGGTATTATTTTCATAAGCTGGAAAGATATGTTGCTGTATCAAGCGAAAAAATTAAACCGGACTTTAAGATATGGAAAAGCATTTCGGCGATCGGTTTTCCTGCGGGTGGTGAGTTTCTATTAATGTTTTTTAACACGGCGGTTATCTATTCAGTGATTCAAGATTTTGGTTCTGCGGGACAGGCTGGATACGGATTGGGATCAAGAGTTATGCAGGCGATATTTGTACCTGCGCTGGCACTTGCTTTCGCGTTACCCGCTGTTGTCGGACAAAATTATGGCGCTCGCTTAACCGCAAGGGTAAGTGATTCTTATAAGAAAACAGCCATAATGATTAGTGCATTAATGGGGTTTTTAACGCTAGTTACCTACTGGAATGCCGATATATTTTTAAGCCCATTTACCGATGATCGAGAAGTGCTTCTCATTGGTGTGAGCTTCTTACAATTAATTGCCTTTAATTTTATTCCATCCGGACTCATTTTTACTTGTTCTGGAATGTTACAAGGTCTTGGCAATACATGGCCTGCATTTTTTAGCATGGCATCGCGAATATTTTTATTTGTAGTTCCCGCCATTTGGATATCTAAACAAGAATTCTTTGAGCTTGAACAGATCTGGTATTTGGCGATTGCCACAGCTTTAATTCAGCTGATGATAAGTTTGTGGTTGGTTAAAAGAGAGATGAAGAAAAAGTTTTAGAGTTTACCATTAACTAATTAACAAGTAGCTTTTCAATGGTTTTTATAGGTAAAAATAAACGACTCGGTGTATTCGGAAACTCAATAAAATTACAGTGTTTCCAATAATTACCAGCATCTTCGTCGACTGCATCAACAATCAAAGCGAATGAGCCAACCTTTTCGGCATGAGTTAATACTTCATATAAAACATGAACCAAAAGCCAACCACCGATGCCTTGATTTTTCCATTTTTTATCAACGGCAAATTGTCCTAATAATGTACAAGGAATAGGACGTTTAGTTGGAAGTTTTTTTGCTGCAGATTTTGTAAGATTACCAGCATCAACACTTAATGATGAAAGTGCATAGTATGCAGCAATTTCTGTTTCTTTTTTCGTCTCTAATACGAAAACAGCAGATAAACCTCGTTTCACATCCTGTGAGGCTTGACGCTGCAAATAGTGATCTAAAGATATTTTTCCACAAGAAAAAGCGTTTCGATTGTGACGTTTATTTAAAATGGAAACTCTTGGATTGAATGGTAGAGCCACTAAAGTTAACCTTTTTTATAATTATCAATGGCATTTTTTAAGTAGGGAGTCGGTTCATGTATTTCGAAAAAAGCATTAACAAAAGCTTTTTTATCATCACCACTTAGTAACATAGTTTCTTCTTCCTTTATGATTTTTTCAGCTCGCTCTACAGCATCTTTAAGGATAAACTGACTTACTTTAACGCCTCGTAGCCTCGCTGCTCGTTCGATAGTATCCTTATCTTCTGAGCTAGTTCGTAAATTGATTCTTGCCTCTTTTGATTTCAATAAGGAGGGTTCTGATTGCATGACAGATGCTCACTTCGGTTAATGTGAGTACATTGTATGTCAAATTTTGACAATTAGTCAAGTTTTGCGGCAATTTCCCTAATACTTAAGCTCTCGTAATGAAAATTCAATCCTTCTGCTTGAGCAATAGACATGGCTGCCTTTGACAAGGCTTGCCGACCTTGCTCATTAACTGCTTGAGTCGTTAAACAACGCAAAAAAGTATTCACATTAAGCCCTCCTCCTTGCTTTGAGTAACCTAGGGTCGGTAAGGTGTGATTTGGTCCAGTAATATAATCACCTAAAGCAACTGCGCTATTCGAACCTATAAATAATGAACCATAATTGTTTAACGATTGCGTTTGAGTTGATTGATGGCACAACATTAAGTGCTCAGGCGCATATTGTTCACTAAACTGAATAGCTTCTTCAACTGATTCAGCATAAATCAACTCGATTTGTTTATGCTGTAATAGTTTTTTTGTTTCATTTTTTTCTTCAAGAAAATTTAACATCTTATTTAACCAATCTAGATCTTCACTAACAATCAGCGAACAAGCTAAAGGATCATGCTCTGCCTGTGCTAACGCATCAAGAGCTAGCCAATCAATTGGTTGGTTACCATCACAAATAGCAAGTAACTCACTTGGCCCCGCTAATCCATCAATTTTTACGCGACTTTGAACTTGCTTTTTGGCTTCATTAACCCAGGCATTACCCGGTCCGACAATAATATCAACTGGCGTAATATCTTGATAACCAAAAGCTAACGCGCCAATAGCTTGAACCCCACCAATTTGAATAAATTGGGTTGCTCCTGCCAGTGATGCAGCTGCTAGTATCGCCGGATGATTAGAAGGCGAGCAGGCAATTCGCACTGGTGAGCCTGCAACCTTTGCTGGAATTAACGTCATAAGTGCAGTCGAAATTAGCGGGTAACGACCTCCTGGAATATAAGCGCCGACTCTTTCTATCGGTAAAATGACTTGACCGAAAGTGCCAAACTCATCGGTAAAGCTGCGAGATTCGTTTCCTTGTTTTTGAAAGCGGGCAAACTTTTCTATACGATTTGCCGCAAACTTAATAGAGCTTGCCAGTTCGGGCGTTAATTGATAATCATCAAACGCTTTTAACTCAATTAATTTGACCGGTTGTTGATCAAACTCCATAGAATATCGATCAATTTCCAGATCGCCATTTAACTGGATTGCCTGTAAAATCTCCTGTACTTTGGTTTCAACATTACTATCTATTGGTAATTTAGACCGACTCCAATTTTTTGCACTAGTTATCATTAAAACGACTCCTTAACTCGTTGCTGATATCATTAATATTGACACCTTTAGCTAGTGCGTCAGTTAATGCAAAAAAGATTAAATCAGCAGCTTCCCATCTAACATCATCAAAAGACCGTGCTTCAATTAACTCTTCCGACTCTTCCCGAATTTTTTCTGCTCTTAACTCTACAGATTGAAATAACTTTGTAGTAAACGAATTATCTGGTAGTTCAACCTTTCTTTTTTCTAACAACTCAGTTAACCGATTCAAATTAAATTTTCTTTTCTGCGATGAAAAACAACTATACCGTTCAAAGTGACAAGCATTACCAATTTGTTTTACTCTAAATAAAAGGGTATCACCATCACAATCGATATCGGCTTGAATTAACTCCTGAGTGTTACCGCTAGTTAAACCTTTTTGCCAAATCTCATTGCGGCTTCGGCTCCAGTAAGTCCCTTTCTTGTCTGACAAAGCTTGAGTCAAAGATTCTCGATTAGAATAAACCAACATCAAAACTTTATTAGTATCGACATCTTGTACGATTGTCGGAATTAAAGCCGCCTTATCAAAATCAATCTGGATTAAAAAGCAGTCCAATAAAGAAAGCTTACCGGTATAAATAGACATACCAATTTGTCCATTAGCGCCTAGTTTAGTAAACCAGTCAATATCATTGAGCGAAGTAATTCCTCCAGCAATCGTCACCGGAATAGGAGATGCGCTGATTACCTGTTGATTTCGTGTTTTGTCGATCCCTTGCAACATACCTTCTTTTTCAACTTGAGTGTATAAAAATTCAGAGCAATTTTTAGCGAGTTCGGGAATTAGATCTAATACTTTTTCTTTCTCTGTAGTTTGCCAGCCTTGAGTTGACCAATAGTCACCCTTTGCGTCGATTGCGAAGATCAAGTTTTCTCTTGAGATGTTTTTTACCCAATCTTTTTGACAACTGGTTCCAATGATAATTTTACTGGCACCCGCTTTAATATATTCTTGCGCGGTATCTAAATCACGAATCCCACCTCCTACACGACAGGATCGCACTTTCAAAAGTTTAAAAATTAATTGCTTATTATCGCCTTGTCCAAGTGCCGCATCGAGATCTATAATGGCAACCTCGCCGAAAATAGAAAACTCTTTAAGAAGCTCAAAAACATCCTCGCGTTCGAGTATTTTTTCTTTACCTCGTTTTAATTGAACCGCTTTACCATTCATTAAATCAATTGATGGAATCAACATATCTTATTCCTAATTTATATTTTTAACTTAAAAACTTCTAGATCCGAACTTGTAGATCATTATCTAGTAAATATTGTTTTACTTGGTTGACGGTGTATTCGCCAGAGTGAAACATTCCAGCGGCTAGGCAAGCATCTGCACCTTGCTGAAAAGCTTGTAAAAAATGTTGCTCATTTTTAGCGCCACCAGATGCGATTACTTGCATTGGAACTTGTTGGCTAATCGATTTTGTTAATTCCGTATCAAAACCGCTTCCCGTGCCATCTTTATGCATTGCTGTTAATAATATTTCACCTGCACCTCGATCCGCGACCTCTTGTGTCCACTGGTTAAAATCTCTATCAACTAATTTACGACCACCATTAATATAAAAGCTAAGTTCATCATTGTTCTTATTAACATCAATCGCGACGATAACACACTGGCTACCATAAGCTTTAGCGGTTTGATTTATAATTTCAGGCTTTAATACTGCGGTGGTATTAAGCGCAACTTTATCTGCACCGGCATCTAGAAATGCTTTAACATCATCAATTTGTTTTAAACCTCCCCCAACCGTAAATGGAATTGACAAATTACTCGCAATATCGGTTACCAGTTTTAATGCCGTTGGACGATTTTCGTTGCTTGCTGAAATATCCAAAAAAACTAACTCATCTGCACCTTGATTCTCATAGGCAATCGCTAGTTCTACAGGGTCGCCCATATCTCGTAATTGTTTGAAGTTAGTGCCTTTTACGACACGACCTTTATCAACATCTAAGCAGACAATGATTCTTGGCAATAAACTATTTTCTATCATGCTATTTCTCGAAAACCATTGGTTAATACTTGGGTAATTAGCTCACTACCAACTTTTCCCGATTTCTCAGGATGAAATTGAACTCCGACGAAACTACCCCTTTTTATCGCCGCGCAAAATGTCTCTCCATAAACTGTCTCGGCTATACACAATTCACTTTGCTTTATCGCATAGCTATTTACAAAATATACGATTTTATTATTCCAAATTTTACTATTTAACTTAGCCCAGCCAACCATCGGCTTTTTAGGAAAGTCTAGAGCTTGCACACTTCCATCAAACCAGTTCAACCCCTTGATATTTGGGTCTTCATCACTACCTTCAAAAAAAATCTGCATACCCACGCAGATCCCTAAAATAGGTATGGATTTATCTAATGCTTGCTCGAGAAAGCTAACCCACCTGTGCTCTTTAATGCTTTTTATTACTGCTCCGAAACGCCCTTGCCCTGGAATGACAATACCATCAAAAGATCTTCTATCTGGCTTTTGCAGAATAGTCACAGAAAAGCCTAGTCTTTCTATTGCTGCTTGCAAACTAAAAAGGTTTCCCGCTTTTGTATCAATAATTAAAATATTTTTCATTTTACAAAACACCTTTTGTGGTGTTTTCACCTTTCGATATTGTCAATGCTTCTCGTAAAGCATAGGCAAGCGCTTTAAAGCATCCTTCGATCAAATGATGATTATTTCTAAAATACATGGGCTTAATATGTAAGGTCATCGCTGCACTAATAGCCAAAGTACTAAAAAAGTGTTCAAACATTTCCGTACTCACATTACCAATATTTTCTCTGCTGAATTCTAGTTCACCAACATAGATACCTCGACCAGAAAAATCCACTGCACACATGATTAGTGCTTCATCCATTGGTAATAACCTTTGTCCATACCGCTGCATTGATTCTAGATCTCGCCAACTTTGTTGAAGTGCTTCACCCAAACAAATAGCGATATCTTCCACCGTATGATGATCATCAACCTGCAAGTCTCCGTTAACTTGAATAGACAGATCCCATCTCGCGTGTGAAGCAAGCTGCTCAATCATGTGATCAAGAAATCCAATACCAGTGTTAATCGATACTTGTTGTGATCCGTTAATATTGAGTGATAGATTAACGTCCGTCTCTTTAGTTTTTCGAGTAATGTTTTTTACTTGGCTATTTGTCATTTTTCATCCATTCTTTTAAATCATTAATACTTTCAATCACTATATCTGCGCCTGCGTCATAAAGCGCGTCCGCTTGGTCTAATCCGATGCCAACCGCCAAAGAGTTTGAACCAACTGCCGCTTGCATGTCATCCGGATTATCACCACACATCCAGCTCGAATAGGAATATTTTTGTTGTAGGCTTTGAATTCCTTCTGGAGAAGGTTTTCCTGTTTTGACATCATCTAAACTGACCAGATCGAGTTCTGTTAAATTACATAATGTTCGACCTGTTTTAGCTTCCTGCTTAGGTCTTCCTGTCACAATCGCGAATTGGCAAATATCAAGCTCTTGGATAACTTCAACGAATTCCGATGAGATGAGAGGTAATTCATTTTTAACCAAGCCATCGCTGGCTTCTCCGAGATAACACTTCTGAAAAACATCAGTTACTTCTTGAATACCGCACGAATACCCAAGGTTTTTTAGTAACTGTTGACTTAACAGCCAATCATTATTGAATCCTCCCTGAGCACGAAGTTTTTTAATCGTATCTATGGATATTTTTTTCCCAGAAAAACTCTCTACTGTCGCTAGTACGCAGAGATCATAACTATTGCTTGTATCGATCAAAACGCCGTCCATATCCATACAAATCAACTTGGGGATTAGACATTGTTTTAGTAATTTAAATAGTTTTTCAATGTTATAAGGTATCGTAATTCTAAGGCAGTTTGTCATTTGAGCTTCTTCAAACGTTCTCACCAGAATATTATTCTTTTTAAAAAAAGAGCGGATCGCTTTTGCTCGTCCTTTAGCAAGCTTAAGAAAAATAAAATTTGCCTGACTTGGAAATACTTCAATGTCTTGTGACTGTAACCAATCTGTAATAAATTGACGATTAAAGCGTATCTGTTGACAATAATTTTCAACGTCTTCTAGATTTGAATCCTCTAGTGCTCGCGTAGCTATTTGCAAGCTAGGTGTTGATATATTAAATGGCATACATCGGAGCCTAAACTTGGCGATTAATTTTTCACAACCTAGTAGATAGCCTATACGTATACCAGCTAAACCAAATGCTTTCGACAAAGTTCTTAGAATGACTAGATTATCGAATTTAGAAAGTAGATCCGCCGCATCTATTCCTGTGTTTGAAAACTCAATATAGGCTTCATCTAGAAATACCCACCCATTATTTTCTTGCGATGTATTAATTAGTTTAATTAACTCTCGTTCTTCGATCATCTCTCCCGTTGGATTATTTGGGCGAGTAACAATAGTGACTGTTGATGCACTGTACTTTATCGCCTTTCGTGTTTCTTTTAGGTCAATGGCAAGATTATCTTTTGGCTTCACTAAAAGAGCGTCCAGTCCCCAACTTTCAACTCCCCAGGTGTATTGAGAAAAAGCAGGCAGTGGCAAAATTAACTGTTCACTCTCTTTAATAATCCGCATCAATATCATAATTGCTTCATCACCGCCGTTAGTGCAAAGAACTTGATTTTTGTTAAGATTATTTAGTTCCGCGATACGAGCTTCTAACGGTTGTCTTTCAGGATATTGCCAAAACAATTCTCCATCCGTAAAATCGCTAATGATCGGGTTGTTATTATCACAGCGTTCGTTGAAATCTAATTTGAGTGGCTTATTCATAAATACTGGTCTCGACTAAATTGATTTTCTTATTGCCGTTTCGAGAATATCTGTTGCGCCTGCTGCAATCAGATTTGGAATAAGCGCTCGAATTTGATCTTTTTTAACTGCTGCTTTTATCGCAAAACCTTTATCTTGATATAGTGGTGAAACGGTTGGATAGCGCATTGATGGTAATAAATTAACTATCGATTCGATATTTTTATTTGAACAATTCATTTCCAATAATACGCGCTCACGACCATTTATCACCGCTTGCATTAAAGTTAATAGATCTTCAATGTCTTGACGTTTTCCAGTGTCTTTCATCGCATCGAAGTTAGCGATAAATTGAGTCGAACTAGTCATAACCGTATCTACTACTTTTAGTCGATTGGCGCGAATAGTGCTGCCGGTTGAGGTATTGTCGATGATCATATCTGCATCTTCCGGTGGAAAAACTTCTGTCGCGCCATAAGAGCGTAATAATTGATAATCCAAACCAAGTTGATCAAGGTAAGCACTACTAATATTTTTGTATTCCGATGCGACGATTAATTTCCGACTCTGCATTTCTTTCCAATTCCAATCTTCTGGAATACAAGCTACTATTTTTACCGGGTCATATTCTAGATTTTTTAAAACTTCAACGTCGCAGTTACGCTCTTTGATCCAATCTAAACCAGCAAAACCTATGTCATGTTGACCCATCTCTATGAGTGACGGAATATTTTGGCTTTTAAGTAATTTAACCTCTAAATCAAAACCGAAAGCTTTTGGGCGATAATCACGATCACCACCGATTAATTCGATCCCACAATCTGATAACAATTTAAGGACTTTGGTATTGATCCTGCCTTTTGGTAATACTAATTTTAAACTCATAATTTCCTCGTCTAATTAATGATTTCTGTTCCGTGCAAATATCTGTTCTCATTTTCTCCCCGCAAAATTCGAGCATAAAAAAAGCCCCGATTATTTCTAAGCGGGGCTTTTTAAATTTGATTGTAAGTTATTTATTCATCAAATACACAAAAACACCGCCAACATGAACGATGGTGGTGATGCTCACGGCGAGCATTGCTGCTCGACATGATAATTTTATTCAAAATGTTAGATTGATATGTCCTCATGCCCTAATCATGTAAAAATAACCGAGATATATCCAATATCCTTTTGTTATATGCCGATGAATTCAAAAGCATCAGAATTTGACTTGACCTATCGCCCAAACCCAGTATCCTCAATGAATTCGAAAATTCCAATGGTAGTAAAACATGGTAATTCAATGGTTCAAAATACTGGTTATTTTTCTTGTAGCACTTTTCAACTTTGGTGCTCAAGCAGCAGAATCCAACCAGCTCACTTCTCTAATCAACAAAGTAGAGCCAAAGGTGATCGACTGGCGAAGGCATTTTCACGCCAACCCAGAACTATCAAATCGCGAGTTTAAAACTGCTGAAGTGATCGCTAAACACTTGAGATCTCTAGGTATGGAAGTCCAAACTGGCGTTGCTCACACAGGAGTGGTCGCCGTGTTAAAAGGAGGATTACCGGGAAAAGTAGTGGCATTGAGAGCGGACATCGATGCGTTACCAGTTACGGAAACCACCAAACTTCCATTTGCATCAAAGGTGAAATCAACCTACGCAGGTCAGGAAATCGGGGTAATGCACGCTTGCGGACACGATACTCATACCGCTATTTTAATGGGTGTCGCCGAAGTACTTTCGCAGGTTAAAGAGAGTATTCCGGGAACCGTAAAGTTTATATTTCAACCCGCTGAAGAAGGTGCTCCTGAAGGTGAAGAGGGCGGTGCGGAACTAATGGTCAAACAAGGCGTTTTGAAATCCCCCGATGTTGACGCGATTTTTGGTTTACATATTAGTTCCCAAACTCCTGTTGGCGTGATTGGTTATCGCCCTGGCGGGATCATGGCGAGCGTTGATGATTTTAGAATTCGAGTCCATGGCAAACAGGTTCATGGTTCGACCCCATGGAACGGAGTTGATCCTATCGTAGTATCAGCGCAAATTATTAACAGTTTACAAACTATCGTTTCCAGACAAATGCCGCTCACTAAACAAGCCGCTGTCGTTACCATCGGTAGTATTCATGGCGGCGTGCGATCCAATATTATTCCCTCAGAAGTAGAATTAATCGGAACCATCCGCGCACTTGATCCCGATATGCGCAAAAACATTCATGCGAAAATCAGAAAAATCGCCACCAACGTCGCTGAAAGTATGGATGCGAAAGTTGATATAGATATTCCAATGGCCAGCTCTTATCCAGTCACTTACAACACACCCGAGCTCGTTGATCATATGCTGCCCACAATGAAAAGACAGGCTGGTGAAAATAATGTCATCTTAATTGATGCAATAACTGGCGCAGAAGATTTCTCATTTTTTGCCAAAGAAGTACCGGGGTTTTATTTTTTCCTCGGAGGAAAACCTAAGAATGTAAAATTGGAGGATGCTACTGCGCATCATACACCTGAATTTTTTATCGATGAAAGTGGTATGAAATTAGGCGTGGAAACTTTGTCGAATATGGCATTGGATTATTTGAAAAATTAGTATGGTGGTTTAAGAAAACTATATGGATAAATTTGAAACTGGCTGGCAAGAGTTTGCTCAGAACGGAAATTTTTTAGAACTAACTCAGCAATTTGAAAAATCAATACCGGCGGGCAAGGAAATCGTACTTGATAGTGGCGCATCCCTTAAGCTCTTTGATACAGGTATTTTACAAGTTGAACCAGCGAGTGCAAGCGAAACAAGTTTATTGATCTCGAGTGGTATTCACGGTAATGAAACGGCACCGATTGAAATTGTCGATCAAATAGTTAGAGATATTGTTAACGGCAAGCTCGAAGTTAAAGCAAAGCTAATGTTGATCATTGGTAATCCACCTTCCATGAATATCGGTAAGCGTTTTTCCTCGCAAAATTTGAATCGGTTGTTTGATGGTCGATATAAAAATAGTGAATCGCAAGATTATGAAACCGAAAGAGCTAAAGTTATTGAGCAAGCTGTTGAGAATTTCTTTGGAGAAGACAATCAACCGAATATCTCTCGTTATCACTTTGATCTACATACAGCAATCAGAGCTTCTCAATATGAAAAATTCGTGCTGTATCCATATTTAGATGAACGTCCTTGGGATAAAGATCATATAGCTTTTTTTGGTGGCTCTGATATCACCACCGTTTTATTAGGCAATCAACCAGCAGGCACTTTTAGCTACTATACTAGCCATCAATTTAATGCGTTATCCGCAACAGTTGAACTGGGTAAAGTAAAACCTTTCGGTCAAAATGATATGGATGATTTTTCCGGTATTGTCGAAAATTTGAATCGATTAATTAAAGGAAAACCGACCAAAACCGTTGCATTTGATAATGATCTTTATAAAGTTTTTCAAGTCAAACAAGAAATCATCAAAGAAAACGAAAACTATAATTTACTTTTAGCCGATGATGTTAAAAACTTTACTGCTTTTAACAAGGGAACGGTTTTAGCTTCCGATAATCAAGGTTTGCAACACATAGTTAAAAATGATGGAGAAGCGATTGTTTTTCCTAATAACAATGTTCCAGTAGGACAACGTATGGGAGTTTTACTGGAAGAAGTTCAATTGTAAAAATCATAAATAAATTTAAGGTAAGAATATGAACAAAACAAAAGTATCTGTTATTGGTGGTGCGGGTTATGGAGCAGCCGAAATTTTACGTCATTTATTAATACGTGAAGATGTTGAAGTATTACGCGTTTCTAGCAAAGATTATATTGGTCAGTCTGTCAGTCAAGTACATCGAAATTTGCCAGGATACGATCATATTAAAATGCAGGATATCACCCCAAAAGAATGCGTAGCGGGAGCGGATATTGTATTTCTAGCCATGCCGCATATTATTACCGCCAAAGTAGCAATGGAATTATTTGATCTAGACGTAAAAATTATTGACCTATCCGGCGATTTTCGCTTAGAAAATTTAACAGACTATATTCGAGATTATGCGCCTGAACATCCCTGTGCAGACAGGTTAGGTACTTTTGTTTATGGAATGCCAGAGCTAAATAGTGAAGCGATTAAAAACGCACAACATATCGCCAGCCCTGGTTGTTTTGCAACAGGTATCGCTATGGGACTCTTACCACTCGCAGATGCTGGATTACTAAAAGAGACCAATATTCGAACCGTCGCCATGACGGGTTCTTCAGGATCAGGCGTTAAACCACAAGCAGGAACGCATCATGCGATCAGAGTGAATAATTTAAAAGCTTACAAAGCACTTCATCATCAACATCGAGCTGAAATTGTACAAACCATTTACAAAGCAGGCGCTGAGAATATATCTCTTGATTTTGTTCCCGTATCAGCACCTCTGGTTCGCGGGATTTTAGCGGTGTCTCAATTAGATTTGGCGGAAGGACATGATCAACAAAGCATTCAATCTTTATACGAAGACTATTATGCGGATCATTTGCTAACGAGCGTCCGACCAAAAGGGGCGGCGGCAGAAGTGGTCGCCGTTTCTGGAACAGCAAGAGTAGAGATTAGTATTGAGACACGTATTGATGAAGACACCGGTAAGCGCACTCTGTGTGTTACTAGTGCCATTGATAATTTGATCAAAGGTGGCGCAGGACAAGCGGTGCAATCTTTTAATTTAATGACAGGAAAACCTGCTCATTTTGGTTTAAATAATCCTGGTTTATGGCCATAAATTGATGAGCAAATCAGATAAAAAAATTGCGGTTATAAAAGTTGGCGGAGATGTACTACTTGATAAACAAGAGCGTTGCGGTTTAGCTGAGAATATCAAACAACTACGTGATAATAATTGGTCGATTATTTTATTGCACGGCGGCGGTCCGCAAGTTAACCAATTGCAAAAACTGCATGGATTAAAGCCTAATAAAGTTGCTGGGCGTAGAATTACTTCCGAAAAAGATTTATTGGTCGTCAAGCAGGCAATTGCTGGTGAAGTGAATGTTGATTTAGTTTCGGAATTATCAAAACTTGGTCTGCCTGCATTTGGTTGCCACGGCGCATCGGCTGGAATAATCCAAGCAGTCAAAAGACCTCCTGTCTTGACCACTGGATGTGGTGACAAACCGATTGATTTTGGTGAAGTGGGTGATGTTACTGGAATTAATTCAAGAGTTTTAATGGGCTTACTTGAGCTAGGTTTGATCCCCATAGTTGCGACTTTAGGAATCGATCAAAACGGTAGAATTTTTAATATTAATGCCGATACAACTGTTGTACAAATAGCCAAGGCTATGAAAGCAAATTTACTATTGTTAACTACTCAGGTGGGAGGTGTTTTTAAAGGTTTGGATGACCCAACGAGCCGTATAAAACAAGTTGACCAAAAACAAGCCAAACAATTAATTGCAGATGGAATTATTCAAGGTGGAATGATCCCGAAAGTTGAAGAAGCAATGACACTTTTATCGGAAGGAATTGAAACTATTGCGATAGTAAGTGGCAAAAAAGATGGAGCTTTTTTGGCGGTTGTAAATGGAACAGGGGAATTTGGAACCAGAATTACAGGATAGAAATCGTTATGGGCAATAAATTTAAACACATAGGGATTGTGGGATGCTCTGCTGAAGGAGCTGCTTTATGTTATAAAACAATATGCAACAAAAGTACTAAATTATTAGGCAAGCATGTTCACCCAGAAGTATCGATGCACACGCACTCTCTATCAAAGTATGTCTCTCATCTTAATTCAGATAATCTGCCCGGTGTCGCAAAACTAATACTATCCTCAGCGCAGAAATTAAAACTTCAAGGAGCAGACTTTATAATTTGTCCAGATAATACTATCCATCAAGCATTTCAGTATGTTGAAGAAGATCTACCGTTACCTTGGGTTCATATCGCTAAAGTTGTAGTTAAAACTGCAAAAATTAAGGACTACAAAAAGCTGGGCATATTGGGTACAAAGTGGTTAATTGAAAGCGATGTATATCCTGAGCAAATAGAAAAGTTAAATTTACAATGGGAACTACCAACTAAGGATGAAATTAATGAAACCAATAGGATAATAATGGACGAGCTTGTATATGGAAAGTTTAAGCCGAACTCTGTTGCCTATTTTCAACAGATAATAGAAAACCTAAAAGAAAAAAAGTGTGATGCAATCATTCTCGGTTGTACCGAAATTCCATTAATTATCGATGATATAAATTCTGCTTTACCGACGCTAAACTCTAATTATCTCTTGGCAGAAGCGGCTATTAAACTCGCCATTCAATAACCATATCAATCAAAAAACCACCAATACCAAAGATTCCGCAGGCACAATAAAACCATCACTTGTAACCGAAACCATTCGTAAGGCATTTACCGGATTATCACTAGCGTCTAGTACAAACATTTCCATTGCTTGAGTATTTACTCCATCAAATGCAATACGCGCTGTTTTTGCTGTTGCATTTCGATTTACAAAAAGAGCTCGGCGATTATTATTGGTCGGATCTTTAGAAACCATTACCGCTCCTTGCCCCGAGTCCAATCGACCATTGCTCAAATTAGTTACCGTTAACATTTGATTGCCATCACCAATTAAATTTGCCATCATTTCATAAGCGCGAAAAAGTGGGCGTGGCTGGTTATCGTTATCAATCAAACCCAGAGCAATCACAGGAAGATAATTATAAAAAAGTGCTTTGTGGGAACGATCGAGTCCAACTTGAGCGCCGAGCAAGATCACGGTTGATGCATGCAGCGCGGCGTCCATACTCATTGCGTATTGCTGATCCGCAACTCGGGTATCTAAATCCGGTCCCCACTCCGCCAGAGCAATTTCGATATTTGCATAATTGCTTGAGTTTTCAACTGCCGCATTAACACTTTCGATGGCATCAACAACTACTAATGGATCATCGTTGTATTGATGAAACGATATAAAATCCATAGGAATATTAACCGCATCAAAACTATTGATCACTGTGATCGCGGTATTCTCACTGGCAAAACTTCCCAAACCAAACTTTAAATCTTGAACTAGGCTATCATCACTGGCTGCTCGATAGGTTGATAAAGATTGCAACGTAGCAACCGCCATATCAAAAAATGCGTCGGGGTCGAGCGCTAAATCCGGCTCCCAAAAAAAGCCAAACTCTGGCTCGTTCCAAAACTCCCAATAGCTGACATTTCTAGCTCGCTGTTCACCTAATTTGTCTCCTGTACCTTCTACGACCCTAGATACCATTCCGGTTACTGCCGCTGCAAAAACCTCTGGATTAACTGGCTGATTATTATTTACTGAATTTGTAAACGAAGCGCTACAATCTTGGAGATTTGGTGTTTGATTAATTGAAAAAGCGCGCGGCATTAAATCGATTGAAACAAAAGGCATCGCTCCAAAGTTCGTTGCCAAATCAATCGTCGAACGAACGTAGTTCAGTGAGTAACGATTATCGGTAATGTCATTTAACTCAACGGGCATTCCGTCGGTAAAAGTAAACCAATCCCGACTAGCAATTAAATCGAGATCGCTGGCAAATTCACTTTGAGTTCCTTCTAAAAACGAACAGGGACTTCCATCAGACAAAGTATCAAATATTTCAGTGCCAATTTCCCACCGTCCAAGTCCGATCCGCCAATCAGCACCTCCTCCTGAGATTGGTTCAAAACCAACCTGTGCCATTTGGTCTTTTAGCGAGGTATTTGAGCCGTAGTCATAAAGTGCGCCAGAAAGATCGTAATGTCCAATAAGCGCAGGAGTAAGAGTTCTCGTTGCAACAGTGGTATCGACATTAACTTGCCAATCAATGGTCACTGGTGGTGGCATGATAGGGTCATCGTCATCATTGCTCGAACCGCCACCACAGGCAGCAACAAAAAACATGACTAAACCCATGGCAATAGAATGGATAAGTAATGAATATATTGCTTTTGTGTTAGTTATGTTCAGTTTGTTCATTATTTTGCTCGTTTGATATTTTCTACTAATCCATTTTTAAGTATGGCAATGGCTTCATCTTTTTGCCCTGAATCTTTTAGGATATCACCAAGCATTAACGTTGCAGCGTTACGTAATGTAGGGTTGTCTGAAGTTTCTAAAACTTGGCGAAAAATTTTGGCCGAATCGGCTTTGTTGCCTTTTTGTTCGTAAATTTCCTGGATCTTAAACATTTGCATAATCGCCGCCTGGGTTGGATCAGCACTTGTCCGGTTCATTGATTCTACAATGCCATAAAATTTATGCATAAGTTCTAAAAATGAATGCATTTTTTCGATTTCTGGCGGCACATTCGCTTCCGCATAAATAGACGAGGTGTAAGGCAAAATTGAAAGTAAAACGATTGCAATAGTACTTTTTAAAAAATACATAATTTGTTAGCTCCTTGATTAAAAATAAAATTCAGTGAAAGTTGGCGTGTATTAATAACTAGTTTATTCATCATTCTGTTTAGGCTTTTTATCCATATTATTTTGATGTGTTGAGGTACTCGCAAGCAAAGAGATCCCATTAATATCAGTTGAACTTGGCATAAAGTAACTCGGCTTGCTTGGCACGAAAAGTGATGTATTTGACAATGACGGCATACCAGCGAACAAATTAGTATCCGCTGTTTGCTTGTCTAGTGACGCTCGATTTAATACAAGGACAACCAACAAAACAGCGAAGGCTGTCAAATTGACGGGCGTCCATGAATATCTCCAAAAGGATGGTTTCTCTTTACTTTGCCTGCGGATATTAGAGACGAGTTTAACCGCAAGAGCGTCTGGCGCATGTATTGCGGAATAACCCTTTCTAAGCTCAGCTACTTCTTTATCGTCGAGTAATTCATACAGCTCTTTCCAGTCACTAACATTTTGGTCATCCGTCATAACTGAACTCCTTAGGATCTAACTTCAAATTTACCGATTGACGTAAATTAGTGATCGCCTTGTGCAAATGTGCTTTTACCGTACCTGTTCTACATCCAATTATTTTCGCTGTTTGTTTAATAGAAAAACCTTCAAAAAGCCTCAAAATAATAACTTCTCTCTGCTTTTCTGGCAGGCAAGCAACAAATGCTCTAACTTTTTTGATATTGCGTTGATTATCCAATTGAGTCCCAAGGTCTTGCATATATTCGTCATGCCCATCGGCTATCGACTCATCAGTCCTGCCTTGATTCGCTAGAACTTGACCTTGTTTTCGATTCATCTCCATACAAACATTCTTGAGCGTTCGATAAAGCCAAGTAAATGGTTCAGCACCAAACCGGAATTTACCTAATCCTTTGTAAGCTCTCAAAAAAACCTCTTGTACCACATCTTCGGTATTTGCACTGACATAAATTGAGGTTGCAGCGATCCTCGTTAAGCGATCTTGATGACGCAAAATAAATACGCTAAACGCATGCAAGTCACCGGCTTGAAATTGTTTGATTAATTGGCGATCACTTAACTCGTCTTCAACCACCTAATTTCTCCAATCTTTTATAGATAGTGTCAGTCGTGAGTAAAAGGTTTACTCAGAAATGAAAAATATTTAGTTCTTGTTATTTGTCTTTTATGTCGTTTAGAAAAGGCAGAGAATCTCGTACATTTGTAACTTCAGAAAAATCAATCTCCGTCACAATATACTCCTGACTCGCATCACCCCGCGAAAGATCTTCACCTGAAGGCGCATACACATGCGACCCGCCCCCATACTCAAGACCATTTCCGTCGATCCCAATTCGATTAACGCCGACAACAAAACATTGGTTCTCAATGGCTCTCGCTTTCAATAAAGTTTCCCAGTGCATTTGCCTAGGCTTAGGCCAGCTGGCAATAACGAACATAATTTCTACTTGCCTTGCAACTTTTCTAAATAATTCTGGAAACCTTAAGTCATAACAAATAAACAAGCTCGCTGGATGTTCTTCTAGCTGAAATATCACTTGCTCATCGCCAATAACGTAATATTGATCTTCATCAGCGTAGGAATAGGGATAATTCTTGATATATCTTGATTTTATCTGTCCTTTTCGATCAATAAAAAGTGCAATATTCTCATTTCTATCTGCATTTTTCTCTGCAAAACCGGCAATTAAATTAATTTGGTGCTTTCGGGCTATTTCACTCAGAAAGCTAGAGGTTTCTGTGTTGACAGGTTCAGAAATCGAGTCGGCATTCATCGAAAAACCAGTATTAAACATTTCCGGTAATACCACTAGATCACAGTTATCTTGTTTGGCACGCTCAATAAAATTGGCAGCGCGCTCAAAATTCTCCGCCTTATCTTCCCAAGCAATATTTAATTGAATACTCGCTATTTTCATCATTTTCCTCGATTTTCTCTGATGGAGTTTCTGCTCTACTCAGGTTCGGGTTATACTCAATCATAAAGCTATTTTACGCGATTAACGCCACTAGGGGAGAAAAATGTGAGCGACACTCATTCCCATAATCATGACCATACCGAACCACCCTCTGATCCAGTTTTACGAGTGAAAGCACTTGAATCTCTTTTAATCGAAAAGGGACTAGTTGATGCTGAAACCATCGATGCCATTATTGAAACTTACGAAACCAAAGTCGGCCCACGTAATGGCGCAAAAGTTGTTGCGCGAGCATGGACAGATCCTGAATTTAAGAAGTGGTTATTACAAGACGCAACTGCTGCAATTGCCTCTATGGGTTACATGGGAAGACAAGGCGAGCATATGAAAGTGATTGAAAATACTGATGACTCTCATAATCTGGTCGTTTGTACGCTTTGCTCCTGTTATCCGTGGACGGTATTAGGTCTACCGCCTGTTTGGTATAAATCCGCGCCCTACCGAGCGCGAGCTGTCTCTGATCCTAAAGGTGTGTTAGCGGAATTTGGGACTAGTTTGCCTGAAGAAACTAATATATCCGTATGGGATTCTACGTCCGAAGTACGCTATTTGGTTCTCCCGCAAAAACCAGCAGGAACCACCGGCTGGAATGCGGAACAGCTTGAACCATTGGTTTCCAGAAATTCAATGATAGGTGTCGAGCTGGCAAAAACTCCAGAGTCGCTAGAGGAATAAATATGAATGGTCCACATGATCTTGGCGGAATGGATGGCTTAGGCGCAATCAATCCAGAACCTGAAAATAAAGAACCTATTTTTCATGCTGCATGGGAAAAGCGAGCCATGGGTCTAACACTTGCAACAGGCATGTTAGGTGAGTGGAATATCGATACTTCACGTTTTGCCCGCGAAAGATTGCATCCTGTGGAGTATCTAACCAACAACTACTATAAAACCTGGTTGGTGGGTTTAGAAACATTATTATTAGAAGCTAATATCCTTAGCGAAAAAGAAATCACTAGCGGAAAAATGGAAATTCCAGCCCAAGAAAAGATCCAGAAAAAGAAAGTATTGCCGGATCAGGTCGAAAGTATCTTACAAAAGGGCGGACCCGCCGATTTGAACACCGGTGCGCCGAAACTTTTTAATATCGGTGATAAAGTAACTGTCAAATTATTTACTAGTTCTGGACATACGCGAGCGCCACAATATATTCGAGGTCATAGCGGCGTAATCAAAGATTATTATGGGAGTCATGTTCTACCTGATGAAAGCGCGAAGGGAAACCGAACTGGTTCACACCTTTATAATGTGGCTTTTAATGGATCAGATATATGGGGATCTAAAAATACCGCCACGATTCATCTGGATCTATGGCAAGACTATTTAAAACCCACAGTCTAATAGAGTACGCCACTAAAATATCGGAACTAAGTAAGATGAACGAAACATCGAAGAATTTTTGCGAAAACTTGCCGGACTTACCAAAAGATGAACAAGGTCCGGTGTTTAATGAACCATGGCAAGCGCAAGCTTTTGCATTGGCTGTCGGCTTATGCGAACAAGGTCATTTTACCTGGTCAGAATGGGTTGAAATATTCAGTCAACAAGTCAAACTCGCCCAACAATCGGGCGATCCTGATTTAGGCGACACTTACTATACTCATTGGCTCAATGCACTTGAAACTATTGTCGACAAAAAGGAAATCATTGGTTCATCTGATATGTTGCAACGTAAAGCAGCATGGAAACAGGCCTACTTAAATACCCCGCACGGTCAGCCAATAGAATTAAGCACCAACAAAAAGGCACACTAAACCGTGCTAGACAATGTTAATGGCTTAGTCAGTATTCTGATTATTTTTGTTGTTTTATATGCGGTTGGACGCTTAATAAATTTCATTTTGAAAAAAGTATTTTCAAATGCAAAATTTGATACCGCTAACGACTACAAGATCCTTATACCTAACTTAGACATCGATGAGATCTCAGAAAACGAGAACACTTTACCTGAAAAAATTCTAAACCCAGAATCCGACACAGGTGATGTTGTAGCAGCCAAACGAATGATCATACTCGAGGATGGCTTAACCATTAGAGAAAAGAATCAATTTGAATTCGATCCCGATAATGAAGTCACTGTTTTAATTAGAAACTCTAAGTCTCTCATATTTAAAAGAAATGAAATTTTTGCATGGGATGATTATAAGATTGGGAATAAAGTAGGCGAACTTTCTGATCCACCGTTAGGTGTAATTCGATTAGTGTTACCGATAAATGATCGTTTAATACTGATTGCGGGCGATCCCGCTAGTTCACCTTATCCTGATACCCATTTATGGCAAGTATCAGTAGACACTTTTGAGCAAAAACAAATTGCTAAACAAGTTTACTTCACTCACAAACGACCAACAAAAATTTTTGTATCTGATAAAAATAATCATTTGGGCAATAGTCAAGAAATAGCACTTATATACTACACAGGTGAAGAGCGTTTTTTCTCCTATGGTGGTGGCGCAACGAAACCAAAACGTAGTATTGTAAGAGTTTACAATGATCAATATCCAAATGGGCAAGACATGGCAGAATTTAACTACAAAGCGGGAACTATTGTTGATGTAAAATGGCAGAGTGATGAAATAGTTTTAATTAGCGATCCTAGTCCACCAAAAATGGCATCAAATAAGCCGAAGCTACCCGTTAGAGTGTGGAAATTAAAAAGGTGAAATGCTTAAGAAATCACCTCCTATTCTGCTGACTATTCTTTTTTATCACTTGTCAGTTTCGAAATTATTTCCTTTTTCTTGAAAAATTGTGCCGTAGATAAATCATTCCAAGTCCACCCTATCCATCTAATGAGAGAAAAACTTAGCCAAGTAGACCATAACAACATCAATATTTTGTAGACCCATAAAGGTAAAGTGTAAACGCTAACCGAGCCTAATTCGCCGTCACCTTGATCTAAAAACCATAATAAAGAATTACCATAAGAACCATTACCAACCACTCCCATATCTGGAGATTGTAATAGCCCGAATGGAACGGCTGTAACAAGAGTCAAAACAGCGACTATAGTTGAGAAAAGGGTAATCCAACTTGTAGTTATTGGAAATGCCTGCGACGTAGATTGATTCTCTCTTTTCCATTGACTACCTAGTATCCACGCAATCACTAATGCCAGTGCCGGCCAGGAAAAAGTACTCATACCTAAACCTAAAACCAGCCACTGCCAATAACGTAAAGGTGAAAAAGGCAATCGACTCAAACCAATTGCTAATAACATAAAGAAAATCAACTCTCCCCAATAAAGTATTGCTGGACCATATCCTGGACCCTTTGCAGCAATTAACCAACGATTATTTGGTAAGTCAATTCTAATCGATGAGTTTGTGAATTCTTGATTCAACTTAATCTGATTAACATCAACTTTAAATTCAATTGGCGACTGACTTTCAAGACGCAACTTTAGTTGATGTTCACCAGGTTTAAGCCCTATTGAAATAGCTCCATCTACTTTTCCTAAGTTAACCTGATCTGCATCATGCATGATATCTTTAAGTTCAGCATCTCCGATTTCGATCAGTAATGGTTCAGCTCTAGTGGCGCGATAATCAATCACCAATTCTGTCGCCGTTTTTCGTTTACTGAGTTGGTGGTTTTGCTTTACTTTTGTAATTGCAACGGATGCACCCTGAGCACTTGGAGGTTTTGTGAGCGAAAACGAAAGTTTTTCACCGCCTCGAGGAAAATACTGATAAACCCAAAATTCATCGTGACTCAAGTTGTTTGGTTTCACTGCGGGAATGCCGTCAATATTGATATTCCAATTTGGGTAAACTAAAATTTCCCACGATTCTGAAGCCGATGATTGTGACAGCGCGGTTAATTCAAAAGTGGCATCACCACTAATACTAGATTCCCAACTAATACGACTGCTATTACTCGGCATAACCAGGTGCATCAAACCATCCTTAACATTTTCTGTCATTTGCAACGGTTTTTCAAAACTCAACAACGGCACTTTTGCCGTTAACACACCTTTAATCGGCGCTTGTCGAATAACCTCCGTCGATAGACGCCATTGGCTAGCAAAACTAAAATGTCTAACAACTAAATATAAATCTTCTATCGACTGTTCTTGTGCTGTTGTTGCAAGTATATTTTTATCTTCATTTTCAGTTTTTACTTTTGGTTTAGCAATCCGAGTAAGCTGTACTGAATCACTGACCAGTTTTTGTAAGTTAACTCCCGAAATATCCCAACCTTCCGTTAGGAAATTAAATATTTTAGGACGCTCTGGGAATTTGATGGTTAGTTCAGATTTATCTTTGAGCGTTGCATGGATAACGAGGTTGGACTGCCCTTTAGATAAAGATACCCAGCTTCCCGTTTGGTTTCGCCAGATATTTTTGACTTTTTTACCATTTAATTGCAGATCATTGATTCGCCAGTCAGCTGACGTTGGGATCAGTGCAGCGATATCGGTACCACTTTGATAGTTCAAATTAAGTGTTAGTGATTTATTCTTAACTCTCATTTTTGCTTGTGTCAAAGTGACGCAATCGGGGGAACATTCTGGAGTAGGGTATAACCTTTCTTGCAACTCATTGAGCAAACGCTCACTAGGGTATTCGCTCGCCTCAACTGATTGTATGAAAGGAGAAAGACCAACCAGTAAGAATATAACACTTGCCGCAGTCGAGCTTTTCGCTTGTGTTTGAACTAGTTTTTTTAATTTATTTCCTAGTCCCATACTTTTGTTGAATATCGCCAATAGCCATAAAACGGAGAACAAAATTAGCGTCACTCTTAATACTCTCACCCAAGAGGAAGATAAGATAGTTATTTTTACTTTTTCAGAACCATCCACCGGCCCATTCCAACTATACTGAGCTTTTTGCCAGCCCCAATTGGGTTTTCCTTTTCCCGCTTGAATTATCGCGCCTTGTTCGTAAGTGTTATCAAGATCAGAATGTTTTATTCCTGATCCAGTAATAACTATACTTTGAGGGTTTCTAGGTGCTCTGGATTTTTTCAGGCTTGCCATTGGGGCAATGGACTGAGGGCTTTCTTCTTCATACACTTCACTTAAATCTGAGCCACTCATAAAACCAAAAGTAGTGCCATACGAACCCGAGGTGAGAGACCGCTCCATTTCTAGCTGCGGATAAAGTGTAAAACGAATTTGATCGGCAAGAAATGGTAACAATACAATCAACAACATTGAAACTGATATCCATTTGTAGATATTGAAATATTTGAGTAACTTTTGATTAGTAATTTTGGTTACCAAACCGAGAGCAGCAATAAGATTAAACCAAAGAAAAGTCGGCATATTGCTTTCATGATAACCTAATATCAATACTACCAAAGCGAAAACGCTCGGCATCCAACCAAAAAGTTTAAAAACTAATGCTAAGGTAATTAGGACAAAAAATAGGTCTATTAAATCCCAATCACTAATCCAGTCACCATAACTATTATCCGCCCCACCAATAGTAATTAATTTTCTTCCTGGCGGAATATTTAGATTTATTCGAGTGGTTGCAAAGTTGATATCCCAGCCTGAAGCATGTTGCATATTCTTTGCTTCAACTTCGCCTCCGGCATAAATACTAATTTGCGGTGTACGAACTTCAGCGCCGGTACGCTGCTTATCGTCATAAGTAATTAATCGTTCTTCACCATGATTACTCAATTGTGAAAGTCGATAATTATCAATTGTGCTAACCCGCCAGTCTTTAGATTTTTGCCCGAGAATCGTGTCGAAAAAATAGTAGGTTTTATTGTCAAAACTAAGCCACATATTTCGCTCTAAAGACAGGCTGTCGGCGCTATGAGAAATCCCTCTATGACGCTCATTTATTTTGAAAGTGCCGCCATGATCTAAAATATAATGAGGTAAACCTTGCCATTCTTTTACAAAACCTTGATCCGAGTCAATGGGTGATGCTCCTTCAATTAAGGTCGAGCGTAAACGTTCATTGCTTTGATAAATCCAGATCTCTTGTTGTGGCCAGCTTTCGCCTGTTTCGCTAAACTTAAATTTTTGTGGAAAACCATGCACCTTAAACTCAAATCGTAACTCATAACTACCTGGTTTTAGCTGAACCCAAATATCGCCTTGACTATCAATCCAGGTATTTAATTCGGAGTCAATAAACATTAGTTGATAATCTTCAAGGTCAATTCGCGTAAGCTTTTGTTCACGAGCTCGTCCTCCGATATCTAACTCTATCGCCATTGTCATTCGCATCGGATGAGAGTCCCGAATTAACCGGTTAACCCATATCTTCAGGAAGTCCTTTTCTTTTTGTTCAACTTTTTCCACATCACCAAGCCAGACTCGACTTTTTTCTCGCTTGATAAAATCTTGTTTTTTGCCGTTAACCGTTAAATCTACTAAGCCTATTTGCTTAGGTATTAATAAGGATTCTGGTCTCTTTTGCCAATTGAAAACACCGGCAATTGTATATTCACCTTTTGGCAATAGAATATAAGGTTGATTCTTGTCTTCTAAAACAATCGCCTTTGTCTGATTAACCAACACCTGTTGCGGCCAATACTGCTTATTACCTGGTAATGGAACTTTACTTTCGTCGATAATATTCCAAATTTGAGTAAAACGAGCGCCTTGTTCATCGGCTGATAAAACTAATTTTCCCGGCCAAGCACAAAGGTAGCTAGATTTCTTTTTCAAGTTTTGACTGTTTAGACTCCCGCCGTTAAGAGTGGGACAGGTTCTATACTCTTGCTCGTATTGAACCCATTCTTGCCATTCGGCAAGGTCGGGAGGGATGGCACTGGCGGAAATCGAAAGAGAAAAAAACAAAGAAGCAAGAAAAAACAAACGAAGACTCATAACCGATTCCTTTTGTGATTTTGATTTTTATCTAACCTTTTATCACTCCACTTTATAACAGTTTTCTAAATAAAAACACAAACTTTTTGTAAAGTTAGCTTTGGTCTAAACAGCTAGTATCGATTATTGATACCGGAATCATAAATCTTGCATCTGTTTCATAAAAGAATCAACCGAAATACCGCATAGCGACATTACATCGTTCATACTTACTCGCGTAGCGATCCATCGTTTCAACATCATGTTGAAAGCCAAATTTGAGGTATAAATGAATTGCTGCTTCACACTTGCTATTGGTTAATAGATACAAATTTTTAATATTTAATTTATTCGCTTGCTCGATCACATGCTTTAACAAAACCTCTCCTACCTTATGACCTCTGGCTTGTTTAACGACTCCCATTTTAGTTAATTCAAAACTATTGGTATCTTTTTTAAGTAACGCGCAAGTTCCAACAATACCAAGATGTGGAATTTTCGCGAAATAAATTTTTCCGCCGTTGTTAATCACTATTTCTTGTGGGTGATTTAATATTTCTCTGTCGCTCGCTTCTATCTCGAACATTTCATCGATCCATTCTTCATTGATAGACTTAAAATGATCAGCCAAGTCTTCTGAAAACTCTACAATCTCTACTTTTGAATTGGGTGGAGTGTCTTCTAAATTTGAAAGAGTTCGTTGCAACAATGTTTGACGATCCAGGGATTTTTCTAATCGTTTAATTGACTCAAAAACTTCATCTCCAGATTCTAGACATAATTCTTTTGCCGCTTGTTCAACCGCTCGCCACATAGGCAGCATCGCTAACACTTTCTGATGACCACGTTCACTAAGCGAAATAAACTTACGTCGCGAATCCTGGCTGGAAGGCGTACTTATGATCAGCCCTTTGCTCAACATTTCTTTAACGAATTGACTAATAGCTGGCTGTGATACACCCAAAGATTCGGCAGCTTCAACAATGCTGGTTGTTTCTTTTTGATACAACAGCGCAAGCAGCGCAAACCATTTTGGTTGAACATCGTGCTCACATATTTTGTAGATTTTAGCAGCGTCGGCTAAAAGCCTGTCACTCAGCCTCTTTAAACGGCTTCCAAGGGCTAACTCTGCTAAATCATCTAAAAAATCAGATTGGTTCATGATGTTATCACCGATTAGTATTATATATATAAGCAATAATATAATCACTTATATATAAATACAACTCTTCCTTAGATATTTCTTTGTTGACATAAAGTTATATATGCATAACAATGCATGTATGAACAAAAAAGAAGCCATTGACCAAGCTCTTACCGATATCGACAGCGACTTTATGAAAGCGTTGGTTGAGCCTGCTCGCATTGAGATCCTGAAACTTCTTATTCTAAACGGCACATCGGATGTCAAAACTCTCGCGGAGAAGATGCCACAAGATCGTTCGGTCATATCACGACATTTGACATTTATGGAAAAAGCCGGGCTGGTGAAATCTCAAAAGGAAGGTCGCCATGTTATCTATTTTGTTGACGGTCAAAACGCACTACAGAAAGCAGAAAACATAGTTCTTTCGATGAAAAAGTGTTTTGCGCTTGGCTGTTGTTAGTTTTTTTTCGATTTTTAAATGCATATATGCACATGCATTCACTTAATTGAGGTTTATAAATGCCAAATTACGACGAAATATTAGTCACTTTTCTGTTTGCCAGCTTTTTAATCTGGGATTATTTTGCTGGTGTTTATAATAATCAACAGCGCAAAAAGGGCGATTGGCTAGTCGACGCTATTAGTTTCGGACAGTTAGCGATACTAAAACCCCTGGTGATGTTGCTCGCCTTTTATATGGCTTTTTTTCTGCTTCCACAATTGGAAAATGTCTTCGTTGATATTCCTTTTTGGTTAGGCTTTGTAATCGTATTTTTGCCTGACGACTTCTCCCACTACTGGATACACCGACTGGCTCACACCCATCAAAGTATTTGGCCACTGCATAGAACTCACCACACTCCAACGGTTTACCAAACCTCAATAGCATTTCGAGAAAATTGGCTATGGTTTATCGTTATGCCTGGGTTCTGGTGGCACGGATTGATGATTTATTTTGGTCTAATTGAACAAGTGATCCTGACATCGGCTATCGTTGGCGCTCATAATGTTTGGCTACACAATAGCTCCACTAAGGATAGGTTCCTCTATAAAAATAAATACACTCGATTTCCAATGAAGCTCGTAGAATATGTACTTAATACACCTAGCTTGCACCGAGGACATCACGGCTTGGGGAAAAATGGTGTGCCATTTGGCAATTACGCACAAACCCTTTTTATTTGGGATGTGATTTTTGGTACAGCAAAATTCATGCGCGACACAATCCCTGAGCACTACGCTGTTTCCAACAAAGAAATTATGCAACAGCCATGGTACTTTCATTTATGGTGGCCCTTAGTTAAAAAAACGTTCTGAGGAAAACGCTAGAGTGGATTAATTTTGCTGCCTCAACCGCTCCCAGCACACCAATAATCCGATATAGATCAACAAAAAATACTTAAATATCAGTTCTTTCTTGGAAAATCTTTACTGGGTGTGTACTCTATGATGATACAGGCTCAATAGAGATATGTTTTCCACTGCTTATTGAAGAATAATAGGTATACGAAATGCCAGAGAGTGGTTTTATCACCAAAGAAAGAGTTCGCATTCTTTATGAGAATTCATTAGCAAGTAATTTAGCCATAGTTGTAAGCGTCCCAATTATGGTTTACCTCTTTTGGGGTCAGTTTCCAAATTTAGTATCTATCGGCTGGGGAACATTCATGATCCTAGCTGTTGGCATCCGGCAATTCTTTTTGCTCAATTATAATAAAACCAAAAATACCACTGAAAACCATCGAATATTTGAAATTAGATACACCTGGATATGCGCATTATTAGGCTTAGGTTGGTCATTTCTTGTCGCTTGGGGGTTAACACTACCGATATTTGAGCATCGAATGTATAGTATTTTGTTGGTTACTGCTGTCATCGCTGTTTCAGTACCCATTTTTTCTTCCAGCCTTAAATTAATGTATCTGTATATCCTTCCATCGGTGGGACTCGCCACTCCGATGTTGTTATTTAGAGGAGGAAACGATGTCGCATTAGGACTTGCCCTTATTTTGTTTACTTATATGATGTTACGCTCAGGGCGAAGCGTTTATTCCACAATGATCCACACTCTTGAGCTGCAATCCCAAGCAAAAGCTCAATCTAGGGAATATGCACAGCTGCATTTAGAGAAAGAAAAGTCTGAACAACGTATTCAACATATTTTAGACTATACTCCTACGGCAATTTACGTGAAAGATCTCAAAGGTCGATACACGCTTCTGAATAAAAAAGTCGCACAGTTGCATAATGTAGACATACAAGCGACACTGGGAAAAAATCTATTTGATATTTTTCCTGAGGATATTGCCAAAGCGATTCAAAAAAATGATTTGGAAGCAATCGAAAAACAAGAAGTCATCGAATATGAAGAGAGCTCTTACGTTGATGGCGAACTGCACCATTTTATCTCTGTAAAATTCCCCTTATTCGATGATGAAGGAGAAATCTATGCACTTGGCGGAATAGCGACTGATATCACTGATCGAGTTAAAGCAGAAGAGTCACTAAAACTATCACAACAGCGGTTACTTTTACATCGTGAGCAATCGCCTGTTGGGATTATAGAGTGGAATACTAACTTCGAATTGATAGAATGGAATCCAGCCGCACAAAAGATATTTGGCTATTCGACGGACGAAATTCTAGGCAGACATATTACCGATACCATTCTTCCCAAAAGCGCTGAAGAAGAAGTCAATAAGGTGTGGCAAGCTCTACTCGATAAAACGGGTGGTCGACATAGTATTAACGAAAACATGACGAAAGACGGACGAACCATTTTGTGTGAATGGCATAACACTCCTTTAATTGATGATGATGGAAACGTCATAGGGGTCTCTTCTTTAGTCGAAGATATTACTGAAAAACAAAAAAATGAAACCAACTTACGTCACACTCAAAAAATGGATGCTATTGGAAAATTAACAGGGGGAATAGCCCATGACTTTAATAATATGTTGGCGGTTATTTTGGGATTTTCAGAGCTAATCGATAAAAATATCAATAACAATGATCCAAAACTAGATAAATATAATTCGCAAATCCAAAGAGCTGCAGAAAGAGCTAAAAGCTTAACCTCCAAACTACTCGATTTTTCTCGCAAAACACCATCGTCATCGGAAGAAGCTGATGTCAATCAATTGCTCATTGAATCCCGTCATATGCTCGAAAAAACACTCACACCAAGAATAAAACTTAACTTAAATTTTGGAGAGTCTATTTGGTCAATTTATATCGATAAATCTCGACTCGAAGATGCAATTCTTAATATTTGTATAAACGCAATGCACGCGATGCCCGAAGGTGGCGAGCTAAATATAGCCACTCGTAATACCACTCTATCGAATTCTGAAATTAATAGCATGGATATTAAAGCTGGTGAATATGTCGAATTAACTATTGCCGATTCTGGAATTGGTATGGATGAACAACTACAACAAAAAATATTTGACCCGTTTTTCACCACTAAAGATACTCAAGGTACAGGGCTTGGTCTAAGCCAAGTTTACGGATTTGTAAAACAGTCTCAGGGTGGGATCACCGTCTCATCAGAATTAGGTGAAGGTACTCAGTTTAGTCTTTATTTTCCACGATATACAGAATCCGAAACTAATGGTTAATTTAATTTACTCAGATACTGTGTTGGGCGCATTTTAAATTTCTCATTAAAACAGCGGCTAAAATAACTTAAACTTTGAAAACCCACCGCATAAGCTATCTCACTAACGGTTCCAGATTGCTGCTCTAACATTCGAAGTGAAAGCTGTAATCTACAATTTCTCAGATAAATACCAGGTGTACAGTCAAATGATGTTTTTACTTTACGGAATAAGGTGCTTCGCTCAATATTCATATGTTTAGTCATACAAGCCACGTCAAATTCCGGATCGGTTAAGTTTTCTTCCACAAAGCTTGAGAATTTTTCGGTAAAACTATTTTTCTTCTGGTTCGATAAGACTCCATTTCTGATTGATGATGCCTCTTTTTTGAAAGACTGGTATATCGACGCGGCGATATTCTTCTTTTGTGCTAGGTGCGCATCTATTCTCGCGATTAACTCCGAACTATCGAAGGGTTTACTCAAATAATCGTCCGCTCCTTTTTGTAGTCCTTCAACTGTTTCTCGTTTAGTCGATTTTGCTGTCAATAATAACAGAGGGATATGAGCTAATTCTGGGTCTGATTTTAAATACTTTGTTAACTGCAAACCATCCATCACTGGCATCATAACATCACTGATAATAAAATCCGGCTGTTCTGCTTGCACAAGATCAAGTGCCAACCGACCATTAGCGGCTTCGATAATATTATAATTAGTTTGTAATGCCGTTTTGATGTAAAAACGTAGATCCTGATGGTCATCAACCACTAATACTGTCGGTAGCTCTACTCTCTCACTTTCATCGCATGTTATCTCTACATGATCAACAATAAGGTTTGACTGAGTATTCAAATCAGTTACTAAGGTCGTTGATACTTGCTCATCGACAAAATGTTTTTGCTCATAGTGGCTATTACCTAATTTAAGCGTTACTACAAATAGCGCGCCCTGCGTATAACTCCTATCTAACTCAATACTAGCAGAGTGCAAATCCAATAATTCTTTAACCATTGACAAACCAATACCGGTTCCCGGTTGCAAATTACTTGATTTTTTCCCCTGAAAGTACCTTTCAAAAATTTGTTGGCTATCATCTTCAGCGATCCCTATTCCCTCATCTTTAACCAAAATATCTACTGAATTACTGTCTTTGTCTAGGGAAATACCAAGCTCTATTTTTGTTCCTGTTTCACTAAATTTAAAAGCATTGGATAGTAAATTGTTAACTATTTTGTCTAAATGGTCTTGGTCAAAGTAGACAGTTATAGGTTCATCTAAATTCTGGGCGATAATTTTTACTTGTCGTTCATCTGCTAGAACTCGATATCGATCTAAATATGAAGACAGTTTTTCGCCCAGATTAAACTGGTTAACCGTCAACAACATTTCACCTGATTCAAGACGATTGATATCCAATATTTGACCAACTAGATTCAACATTTGACGACAATTGTCTATTGCTATTTCAAGAAATTTTTTATCACTAGGATGATCTATTCTATCTACTTTTAACAATTCTTTTAGTGGTCCGATAGCCAGTGTAAGTGGCGTTCTAAACTCATGAGAGACGTTAGCAAAAAATCTCGATTTAGCTTCTGCTAGCTTTTCTAACTTATCTGCTTGTGTTTGAATTGTTTTTGTTCTAGCTGCTACTTCTTTTTCTAATAATCTTTTTTGCTTGCTAATATTTTTAATTCGCAATCCGGCTATAAAATTCGATATCAACCAAATTAGCGAAAACAATATTAAACCATAGAGTAAATACGCCGAGTTTGACAAATACCAAGGCGGAATAATTTTGAAGCGTTTAGATGTCGCTGAATGCGTATTCTGTTTAAGGTCTTTTGCTTGCATATCAAGTTGGTATTCGCCGCCTGATAGCCTTCCTAAGTCAACATAATTCTCTCTACTCCACTCATTCCAAGATTCATCATTCAACCGATAGCGATACTGGTTTTCATTACTTTGAAGATAACTGGTTAAACCAAAATAGGCTCTTATTGAGTCTTCATCAGTCAAACTTTCTAATTGTGCGTCTGCTGATGCAAATGAATCGACTGACAATGCTCTATTTGTATCCTTCTGGCGTATTTCGCTGATTAGCGCTCTAGCTGAAGATTTATCTTTCAATAAATTGCTTGGACTAAAACGAACGATACCATCATCAAAACCTAACCAAACGACACTATTATCATCAAAAACCCGCCTGAGATTTTTCATTCCTGACGCGGCAACTGGATAGTTATTCCATCTAACAGGCTTTCCGTTATCTAATTCAAAAAAACCTGCAGTTTCTCTTGACGCAAGCCATAATCGTTGATGGTTGTCTTGATAAAGCAAATAAGGCGCGTCAGCATTCTTTCCAAATTGTTGATGAAACCAGCCCACTTTTGTACGCATTGTTTCAGCAGTATAATCCCAGTAAAAAAAACCATCATCCGTCGCAACGACCAGATTTCCATCATAGATTAGTGGAGTTGCCGGAGAGAAGTGAACATTGATCAATTCACTTTTCCAAATTTTATCAAACCAGAATCGTAATAAATTTCCTTTACTATCTGCGCTCCAAATATTGCCATATTCATCTTCAATGAGTTCACTGCTAATCTGATTATTCTGTACAATTTCCTCAGGCAGATGCCATCGATTATTCTTCCAAATAGAATAAGCAACCGAACGTTCCGTTATGATGAGTAAAAATTCTGGAAATTTTTGACTAACTAATACATCTCTGCACGAGGCTGTTTTTAATAATGGCTCAACAACTTTTGTTCTAGGATCGAATATTTGGCATTCGCTCGCACCAGCGATTAGTAATTTATTTCTGATCTTCACAATATCGGCTGTACTGGTTAAAGTATTAGGCGGAGCAGACATCTTCCCAAGCGAATCGATTGTCTTAATGCCGTTAACCGCTGAAAGAAAAAGCGTATTATCTAATTTAGAAAACCCTCTAACTTTGGCAAACGTATGACGATTACCTGAAAAAACGGATAGCTCAAAAGGTAACTGCGCGCGTGAAAGATAACCTTCTTGAGTTAGCCATAGACCTTGCTGGTTGTCCAAAAACAAATTAAGAGTGATATTACTATTAAGCCCATTTTGGATATTGAGACGATAAACAACCTCTCCTTGATGATCCAGGAATATTACACCGCCATTTATACTACTCACAGCAATTAGATATTCATTGATCTTGATACTATTATACAAACCTAGTTTTGAATCTGGATTATTTTCAGACATCCACATCGATAGCTCGTTTTCTTTTAGTAGATAAATACCTTGTGAATAGGTTCCTACTAGATAACCTTGATCAATATACTGTACAAAACCAAAACTTTTTATCTTTTTTTCGTTGGTAAATGGCGTAGAGTATCGCCTATTATTCTCTAGATAACTTAACTCACTACCATCTGTAAAAAATAATCGCTCACCGGTTAACCAACCGCGCGAAAACCTTACCTTCGGTGACCATGTTTTTAGATCTTGACCAGGTGTATAAGCGATAATCAACTCAGGTGTAATGAAGTATATTTGTTCTTCGAAAATAAAAACGTTATTTACATTACTGATTAATTGATTATCTTTGGGTAATAGATAGAGTAAGGATGAGTATTTTAGATCACCATTTGCAATTGGCTCAAAATATCCAAAATCAGATTCTCCACCAACGTAGATTCTCCCATCTGAATGGATTCTGAACTGACGGATATTACCTAAGTGCTGAGCATTTAATGCATAGCTTCGCCAATTTGCACCATCGAAGCTATGCAATCCGTTGCTATTCGATAAAAATATAATGCCATTATGATGTTGTTGAACAAACCAATTGGTTCCACTGCCAGCAAACAGTTCGGTTTCATAATGGGAAATAATCGAATCACCGAGACCAGAATAATCTTCTTTTGCGCTGACTCCTGTTATCCATACCAGTATGAAGCAAAAGAAACTAACGCAAACAAAAAAATCTCGGATCATAGACTTCTATTTCATCAAGTAGACAAGGTAAAGTTTTGAATACTGTTTTTGCGCTCACTATCTAGGTAAGTTTTCTATTCCCATATTAAATAAAGTAAAGCTAAAAATGTCAGCATATTGCTCGATAGTTTTTGAAACTGGCGTACCTGCACCATGACCTGCATTGGTTTCTATCCTGATTAAACTAGGTGCATTACTCGCTTGTTTCGATTGAAGCTCTGCTGCAAATTTGAATGAGTGTGCTGGTACAACTCGATCATCATGATCACCCGTAGTAACCAATGTGGCTGGATAATGAACTCCTGCTTTAACATTGTGCAGGGGGGAGTAACCTTTGAGGTATTCATACATTTCTTTATTTTGTTCGCTGGTTCCATAATCTGTCGCCCAACCAGCTCCCGCAGTGAAAGTATGATAACGCAGCATATCTAACACACCTACGGCAGGTAGCGCCACTTTCATTAGATCAGGTCTTTGCGTCATAACGGCACCCACTAATAGTCCACCATTGGAACCACCTCGAATAGCAAGGTAATTACTTGATGTGTATTTATTTTCAATTAGATACTCTCCAGCCGCTATAAAATCGTCAAAAACATTTTGCTTTTTCAATTGAGTACCAGCTTTATGCCATTTTTTTCCATATTCTCCACCGCCTCTCAAATTAGCGACAGCGTAGATGCCGCCATTTTCCATCCAGACAACATTTGCGATGCTAAATCTTGGTGTTAAACTAATATTAAATCCTCCATAACCATAAAGTATCGTTGGATTTTTACCGTTTAAATCAAGCCCTTTTTTATGAGTAATGATCATCGGAATTTTGGTACCATCTTTCGATTTATAGAAAACTTGATTAGACTCATATTGGTCACTATCAAACTTTGCTGCCGATTTTTTATAAATCGAAGACTCGCCTTTTTCAACATCATAAGAATAAATAGTGGGAGGTGTTTTATAGTTGGTAAACGAATAATAAAGTGTTTTGTCTTCTTTTTTACCACCCAATGAACTTAAACTACCGATCCCGGGAAGAGAAATTTCTTTAATTTTTTTGCCTTGATAATCGTATTGGTATGCTCGCGAAATTGCATCAATCATATATTCTGCAAAAATATAACCACCACCGGTTGATGGACTGAGTACGTTTTCAGTTTCGGCAATAAAATCCTTCCAATATTCTGGCGTGGGATTAGTAAAATCGACCGTTACGATTTTTTTATTCGGCGCATTTAAATTAGTAATAAAGTACAAGGTTGAGTCCACACTGTCTAAAAGACTTGTATCGGAATCAAAATTATCGAGAACAGTTATCAATTTACTATTTGGTTTAGATAAATCTTTAATGTATAAATCATTGCCTGAAGTCGCGTTCGCTCCATAAATAATCAGATAGCGGTCGTCTTCTGTTACGTCCGCGCCAATATACCGATGTTTCTCCGCCTCAGTTCCCCCATAAATAAGCTGATCTTTGGATTGAGGCTCTCCTAGTTTATGATAATAAAGTTTGTGCTGATCAGTTTTCGCGGATAACTCGCTGCCTTTTGGCTTGTCATAGCTTGAATAATAAAAACCTTCATTTCCTTTCCAGGAAATTCCCGAAAATTTAACATCTATTAATGCTTCTTCCATCGTTTTTTTTGTCTCTGCATCAATAACAATAATTTTTCGCCAGTCACTTCCCGCTTCAGAGATTGAATAAGCTGCAACTGAACCATCCTTTGAAAAGCTCAGTTGTGCCAATGAAGTAGTACCGTCTTGACTAAATTGATTTGGATCTAAAAATACCTCAACTTCGCCATTACCTTCTTGTCTATAAATAACAAATTGGTTTTGTAAGCCACTATTCTTACGAAAATAAGTATATTTTCCTTCTTTAAATGGTGCGCTTATTTTTTCATAGTTCCATAATTTTTCCAGACGTTCTTTCAATGCATCTCTATAAGGGATCTTACTGAGATAACTAAACGTCACTCTGTTCTGTTCCTTAACCCACTCACCGGTTTCTAAACTTAGATCATCCTCTAGCCAGCGATAAGGATCTGATATTTTTTCTCCGAAATATTCATCTACCACATCACCTTTTTTGGTTTTCGGATAATCGACTTTAGCTGTTTGATTATCAAAAGCTGGTGTCAAACTGGTTGTTGATTGTGATTCTTTTGATTGTTCTGAGCAAGAAATGAGTAAACAAGCTAATACAATAATAGAAAGGCGCTGATTCATTGTTATTTTACCTATTGTTTATGTTTGAGACCAATTGATACAGTCAAATATATTTGAGTAAAACTACTCTAATATGAGTCTCAAGGCAAATATTGATGATTTTTTTGAATGGGAGTAGACTAGTGGAATGGAAATGATTAACTTCGGGCTTGAAACACCTACATTAGAACGAGATCCATCCGTGGATTCAACGTCTAGATTTATAAAGATTCGTTAATCTCGGTTAATGTTTAAACCTGAGATTTTAAACCCATGGTTTGCGTCCTTTTGAATAATCCCATTTTTTGGATAGTTGCTAATCGATTCTAATTTTTCATCGAGCAACGCAATGGTCTTTAAGTCATCACAAAGTTCGTCAGCTCTCGCTTCTAGATCTTCTGCTTGTTTTTCAACATAACGCTCAATATCATGCTCCATGTTTTCCATTCTGAACTCAAAATCTTCCATTTCTTCATTGTCGGCTGAGAAAATTGAACCAATCACCTGACCAACAATTCTGCCTGAGTACTTAGTAACGGCAGTTTCAACTAGTTTCTCAATTTCTGCGTCAAGTCCTTCATCAAAACTAGCTTCTAATTCCTGCGTGTTTAACGAGGTCTCGCTGATATTTGTTTTTATCTTCTCACTGATCGCTTCAATCGGGGCGATTAGGTCTTCATGTACTTCTTCACTTTCGCCAAATAATGTGGTCAGCGCAATAGTGGCAGCTTTTACTCCAATTTCCGCTCCATCAACAGCGATATTAGCGATCTTAGGAACCATAGCGCGGGCTTCTCTTTGAAAATCGCGGCTGGCTTGCATTTGCTCGCTTGATAGAGCAACCGGTAAATTGTTGATTGTTAATTGGTCACCTTTAAAAACCACCTTGTCGCCATTTTTTTTGTCAAATAGAAGACGCTCTTCATTGATATCAATATTGTAGTCCACCGAATAATCACACTGGTTAGAATGTGCGCTGACGCTTGATATAGCTCCGGTCAACAATATGGCTATGATCGTTTTGTTCATAAGAATCTCCTAATTTCAATTTTTACTAAGTAGATTAGTCCAGATTGTTTGCCGCGACCTAATGCCGTCAAACTGACTAATTGTTACCTTAGTCGAAACATATTAGCAAAAAGTTTGTTATTTTCGTTGCGATGGATGTAAGGAGATGTGTGAAAAAGGAAATAGAGCGATATAAATTACCAAATGGCTGGATTCACTTGATAAAAGCCTTGTAGTTGATCATATAGGTCCGAATGCTGGTTCTTCATTTCTATCGGGCGCTCAAAAAATATTTCGCTCGCCACCGCGAAAAATTCAGCGGGATTAGTTGCTCCATAATGATCTAAAAGTGTTGCTTCGCCTCTTCGGGCTTTTTGTTGCAGCTTTTCAAATTCGCTCGATAGAACATGAGACCAGCACTGATTGGCTTTTGACTTTAAAAATGGTGCACCATTCGCCAACCCAGTTTCTTGGTCAAGCTGATGCGCAAACTCATGGATCACCACATTATGCCCATCGTTAAAGGTTTGCGCACCATGTTTGCTATCTTTCCAAGATAAGATTACCTTCCCCAACTCCCAGGACTCGCCGCTCAATACTCTCGGTTTATTTTGTAGTACACCTGCTGCATCTCTTGATTCGTGCTTAGTCACAAAAGCAGCAGGATAGACATAAACAGACCTTAATTTAGGGTAATAATTGGCTTTACGATTAAGCAAAAGCAAACAAGCCTGTGCTGCGATAGTCACTCGAATCTCATCATCAATCTGCACGCCTTCAAAGCCGAAGAATTTCTTTTCTTGCAAGAAAACCATTACGTGTTGTTTTAGTTGCAGCTGAATATCCGCTGGCATAGTATAAAAATACGGTAAATTTCGTTTTAGGATTTCTCGCCAGGAATTTGGAAAAGGACGTTTTTTTATCTTGTTTCTACGCAATTCAAGCCATTTTGATCTAAAAATAACGTAGCTTATAAGGCTAACAACAACTAGACTGATGATAACAATAGGCGACATAAACTTTAAACATACTCCAATGTGTAGAGCTTTTTAATAAAGACGATTAACCTTCATTTCAAGTGTCATGTTATTATTCGTACGGACTCTTTGTTTCACAATGGAATTTTTTTAGCGAAAACTTCAATCTAAAATGCATACTCATCATCTAAAAAACTGGCAACACTCTCACGATTTCAACATAAAAAATGATAATGCTGAGCGTCGTACTCAATATGTTTTGATCCTTACCGCAATCACTATGGTCGCTGAAATAATTGCTGGCAGTATATTTGGATCAATGGCTCTTCTCGCAGATGGCTGGCACATGGGAACTCATGTGGCTGCTTTTTTAATTACCATTTTCGCTTATCGTTACGCCCGCAAACATGCGAATGATCCTGCTTTTTCATTTGGTACGGGTAAAGTCGGAGTATTAGGCGGCTTTGCGAGCGCTGTGGCGCTTGCCGTTGTCGCATTGATTATGCTTATTGAATCGTTGCAAAGGTTTGTTGAACCGCATGCGATTCAGTTTAACGCCGCTATTTTTGTTGCTGTTTTAGGGTTAGTAGTCAATGTAGTTAGTGCCATTATCTTAAAAGATCACCACTCGCACCATCATCATGATTCTGACAGCGATGATCACCACCATGAACATACCCATCACCATGATCATAATCTGCAAGCTGCTTATATGCATGTGTTAGCTGATGCTCTCACTTCGTTGCTTGCAATTGTTGCACTTTTATCCGGTAAATATTTTGGTTTGGACTGGCTCGATCCACTAATGGGTGTGGTTGGCGCTGTAATCATTACCCGCTGGTCTTACGGTTTAATCAAACAAACTAGCCCTATTCTATTGGATGGAAGTATCGAGAAAAATTATCGACAAAAAATATCTAAAGCAATCGAAAATGACTCGGACAATATAATATCTGATCTGCATATTTGGAAAGTCGGAGCAAATCATTATGCTGCGATTATCTCTTTGATTACGCATCATCCGAAACCCGTTGAATATTACAAAGAGTTGCTAATTGATTTTCATAAACTGTCGCATGTTACCATTGAGGTTTTTGAGTGTAAAGATGAGCACTCTTAATTATGGCAAAACTAATTAAGCTCGGTAAACCGCACAATTAAAACATCCAGGTCCAGCGTTATGGATGTGAATATACGCTGCTTCAACTTTTTCAAATTGTTTTTCTATTGTTTCTCGCAAATCAGATCCCTGGATTACCTCAGCGCCAATCATAAAACCACTCGAATTATAAGTCCGAACCGATAGTGAGCGATGCAACAGCATGTCTGGAATTTGATTGGTACGCAAAGCTGCATTCTCTGCATTTTTGCGAATAAATATTGCTCCCGAAGCTTTATAAGGGGAGTCAACATCATGGTGAACAAATGGAAGTAGTAATACTCTTTCACCCACTTCTGCATCTACTAGCGACACGCGACAAGGATACCCCGGTTTAGCATCTGCAGTGATCCATTTTGAATTATCATCCACCCCGCTTTTCTTTTTTTCACCAGTAATAGAGCTAAAAACCCCCTTATCAATAGCGACAATTTTAAAATTCTGTGATATTTCAGTTTCCTGATTAAAAAAAGTCAGAGCAGTCTAGGCTATCAATGTAAAATTGAGCAACCGAAAATTTAACAACTAATTTTATGGATTCTATTAGTTATCTAATAAAATTGGATTACAGCCAGAAGCTGGTTCGTTTTTTGGTCTAACCTTACAATATAAACTTACTTCTTTATGATGACTCTTATAGGCTTCATATGCTTTGGTTAAATCAATTTTTTCATGGTACTTTTCAGCAGTACCGAAATAAACCTGATGCTCTAGTATAATATCGTTTACTATTTCTACTGTGCAATTCTTTAAGGCTTTATTCGTTTCAATATCAAGGGGGATAAACAGTTGACCGTTAGCTGTTAGTCGACCTTCCTTTTTAACTCTAGCTAATTGAGCAATACCTTTTCCTAAACCCTTTTTATCTCCTTTGATGTACTTGAACGAAGGGCAATGAATATTAATTGGAATAGTGTCAACATTCTGATCAATACAAGTTGCAATTTCATTTTCACCACTAGAATAATTCACAGGTAAAAAGCCTAATTTTACTGGTTTGAGTAGCTTATAATTCATAAATATTTCAGCTTCTTTATCCTGCTCTGTAAGTTCAAAGTGATCTTCAGACAAAACGCCAAGAGTAAGAGGAATATCTGGCAAAAAAGAATTAGGTAATGGCGGTGAAGCCACATAATACTTGCTGATAAAAAAATCTTTACCATTTTTACTCTGATGCCCGTATGGAATTATTTTTTTATTCTTTTTTTTCCATTGCATACTATGTTCGATCTGAGTGTTATTGCAGGCATATAAAGTTATAGGCTGTTTATCCTTCTCATATTTTTTGGGAGCCTCTCCTGTGAATGTTACGGAAGAAAATTCTCCTGCATTTGCTTTACTGAAAGTGAATATTATTAGAACAATTAATATTTTTGATAACGATTTCATGAGCTACCACTCTTATTGATGATAAATAAGTGTAGGCTAATATTTTAGCTCATACAAAGTATCTAAATTTTTTTAATCCTCCTTTCTATTTGTTAGATAACCTCTGCGCGGGATGACATAACAATATAAATTGAACTAGTTGCTTGCTCCACAATCTGAGGTTGGTTGATGAGGAATTTTTATCTGATCCAAAAGGTTTGAGCCATAGATTTTAAATCACGATACGTTGGCACTCGATCTAACCCTGTTATGCACCCCTCTCCTTTCAGATTAACTTTGCCTCTAGCTCCAGAGTGCGAATATAAGCCTGACGGAGGCTTAGCCGTTCCCAGTACTTTTCAAAAGCGGATCGCTTTTCAATTGTGCCAAACTGAAGACCTAATCCAATTTGTGAGCCAACATATACATCTGCTGTGGAAAATTCATTTCCAGCGATATACTGTTGATCTGTGACAGCTCTTTCGAGCACGTCCATCATATTTTGATAACTTCCGTAACCAATAGATTTTTTTAACTCAGCAGGCACAACGACTCCCAACATTTTATTAGTAATCGTAGCTTCCAACGGCCCTGCTGCGAATAAAAACCATCGATAATATGCACCCCTATTTTCGTTACTTGGGGCTAGATTCGCATTTGGAAAAATATCTGCAAGATACATACAAATTGCCGCAGTCTCTGTAACGATGGTTTCGCCATGAACCAGCGAAGGAACTTTCCCCGTCGGGTTGATGTTCAAGTATTGTGAGTCTTGACTTGATTCGTCTGAAGCTAAAACAGTTAAATCATAAGGGACACCGACTTCTTCCAGCATCCAACGAACGATACGCCCGCGAGACTGCGGACTTGTGTAAAGATTAAGTTCTGACATATATACCTCAAAATAGTGTGATGTAACCTAATTTTAAGGTGTCTATACTGACACCATTGTGTCAGTAATGTGGATTGCATCATGGTATTAATATATTATAAAAATTCAGAGAGTTGATAAGAACTCTATTATTCATTTAACTCCCGTAAGTGATTTAACGCCAATATGTGCTGACAGTTTTGTTAAATGCTTTTCTACCAATTGGTGTTTTAGTCAATATATTCTCCCTTCTCTCCAAAAACTGTTACTGGAACCAACTTTGATGTTTTGTCGACCCCCATTAGAAACGGTTTTCCCTGTGCACCAGGTTCCCAGCCATTTTTCAAAGCCCACTCCATAATTAATTCAATGGATTTTGGTGTGACACTCCGTCCTTGAAATTTTCGGGCGAAGGAACTATCTCCTTTGGGGGTCCAAAGATTTCGATAGTTAAAGTAGGCAACCAACTTTTGGCCTTTTCCTTGCTCCAATTGCACAGTCACATTGATAGTATTGTCATTGCCATTCGCAACCCACCTGTAGTGGTTCTCCCCGACTTGTATTCTTCGAGATCCTTTCTTAGGAATAGTCATCAAGAACACTCACTACATTTAACGCCACTTTTCTACCACCTGGTTCAGCGCCTTCAATACTTTTTGACGCTTAACGTCTTTATTTATTCCTTTTGGCAATTTGCAGAACCAAGGTTGCCAATAGTGTTCATAAGGAGGATGTTCATCAATAGTACTCGGGTGTACTTTTTTCTCGAAGTATTTAATGCATTCCTTTACTTGATCCAAGTTAACAAACTGAAAGGTGAAGTTACATACATCTACTAGATATACCCACTTTTCGATCAGATTGTCTCGGCTTTTGTGAACGATAGCTCCGCCTTCATTGTACGTGCTCATAAAGTCACGATGTTTTTCTGGGTCAGCTATTTCTCTCCAAACTTTAGTCATACTTAGCGTCCACAACAGTATATTCTATTCAGCAAATCACAAGTAATAAAATGGATAACTGAGCAAGAATATTTATTTGCATGAAACCATGAGTTTACATACACAATGAGTTTTTGCAAGTGTTGTTAGATTTGCAGATATTTCAACTTACCCTACTCATCAAACAATGAGTCTTGAATCAAGTTACCAAAGCCCAACTTTTTATTCATAAACGCCACTCGACAACAAGGACGCTCTGTCGTTTCTATTTCTAACGCTTGTTGCATTTGATTTTTTAAATCTAATCTTGGAAATTTTTCAACAACTCGGGATATTTGATCATCTTCTAGCTGGAACATTCTTATCCCAGCCACATCTGCACCCGATCCCATTCTTACTAACTCAGCTTCTCGCCCATGTTTGGCATCAACTATCACATTCAAATGCAAACTAATGGCGTTATACACAATCAATGCCCTTTTATCGCTCCACTTATGCTTAAGTGCTAGTTTTTCTGCAATTTCTGAAGCAGGTAGGGTAAAACATTGCTGGTCAGAACCTTTTAATCGGTAACTATCGGTCAAGCCTAAGTCATGCAACATCAACGCAGTAAAAACAGCTTCATCATCAAACTTTTGCTCACCATTCATTAATCTTGCCCAAAAATACGCTCGAAAACAGTGATTAAACAAATAAGGATGACTGGCTTCTTTCGATAATTGAATTGCTTCCTGACATATGGGTGTGTCAGGCGGCAAAATATCATCAACTTCAATGGAACGAAACTTACGCCCTGATTGATACGCCTTTTTACTGGCTGCGCGTGCTTTTACGCCGTGAAAGATCGTTGCTAAACGATCTCGAAAACCTAATTTTCCACCAGTTGTCGCCAACCACTCTTTTGTTCCAATTGCATTTGCCATGTCTCACCCCGTTCACTGATTTTTCTGTAGAATATCAGCTTCATATTGGCATTTATGACAATAAACAGCAATATTCTGCCAAGAGGGGTTAATCATGAAAACATCGACTATTTACTTTCTTATCTACGAGGGGTTCGAACTGCTCGATCTTTCTGGTCCAGCTGGCGTATTTACCTCTGCAAATGATTCATCAGGCAAGTCACTTTATCAAGTTAAAACGGTATCGCTTGATGGAGGTTCAATCAGAACTAGTTGTGGATTAACAATTGATAGCATTCGCTGCGAGAAGATAAGTTCACATCGTAAAAATACATTATTAGCCTCAGGTGCATTTAACCGCCCGTTAAAACGTGCCATAGAAAACCTGAAACATGCCGATTTTATCGCCTCGACGTATGACAAATTTGGTCGGATCGGCTCTATTTGCAGTGGCACTTTTTTACTCGGTGCGGCTGGAATATTAACCAAAAAGCGAGTAACCACTCACTGGCAGGCTTCTCGAGCGCTTGAAAAATATTTTCCGGAAGCAATTGTAGAGCAAAATTCACTTTATATTAATGATGGAAATTTATGGACCTCCGCTGGGGTTACCACAGGAATAGATATGGCACTCGCGATGGTAAAAGAAGATCACGGAAAAGATCTGATGGGGAAGGTAGCACGCCAGTTAGTTGTTCACGCTCATCGCCCCGGCAACCAATCTCAATTTAGCTCTCTGCTAGATTCTCAACTAAAATCTGATCATCGATTTAGTGAGTTAATTCTATGGATTGATCAGAATTTACACCGGTCGATTAGTGTTTCGCAAATGGCTGATCGGGTTAACTTATCGAACAGAAGTTTTCATCGAAAATTTACCCAGCAGCTCGCAATGACGCCGTTTAAATATGTTGAAACCATGCGCTTGCAACGTGCTAGAGACTACTTAGAAGATGGTTTAATGGTTAAGCAGCTCATTCGAAAAGTTGGATTTAAATCAGAATCAGGATTTCGATCTGCCTACGAAAAGCACTTTGGAGTCCCGCCATCGTGGCATAAAAACCGTACAAAAATGGAGCAATTTGTTTAGCTTTCCCTAAAACTATGCTTTTGATTTAACAGGAGTTATTTCTAATTTATTTGCGGAAATCGACTGGATAATTAGCATTTTTTGACTACACTTAATCAACACCTGTCAATTTATTGAGTAGTGATGTTTCGTAGGCTGAGCCACATAAAATTTATTTTTGCCTTAGTTTTTGTTTGCTCGCAGTCTGTCGCCGATGTGTTTGACTTTGGTGATCGCTATTTTAAATCCGTCGGTAACAATGAATCTATTATGGAAGGTTTAGTCACTGTACTTGCCGAAGATAACAAAGGATTCATCTGGATAGGGACTCAATTAGGTCTTATTCGTTATGACGGTTATCAATTTAAAAAATTTGAGTTCGATCCGAATAATCCCAATTCGTTAGCTGGGAACTACGTCCTATCATTGTGGTCAGCACCTGACGGCAAACTCTGGATCGGCACCATTGCTAACGGCATTTCGGTTTACGACCCACAAACTGAATCCTTTAAAAACTTTCAACATGACGAATCTGATCCTACTAGCCTAGCGCATAATCGGGTACAAGCCTTTGCCGGAAAGCTTGGCAGTGGAGTGTGGGTAGCGACTAATTCTGGTTTGGATTATCTTCCGCCAAATAGTGAAAAATTCCAGCACTTTTTGCCCGACAAAAACACCCTCAACAACATCAACGATGCTCATATACGCTCTTTGTTGATGGATAGCTCGGATAATTTATGGGTTGGTAGCAAAGACGGCATTAACCGCCTGAAAAAGGGTAGTGACAAATTTGAACGATTATTTAGCGATCCAAATGATCCTGAATCTCTCGCCGGACAAAGGGTTGATACGCTGTTTGAAGAGCAAAACGGCAGAATTTGGGCTGGAACCAAAGAATCTGGTGCGGCATGGTTTATACCGCCAAATGATTCGAATAATACAAATCAAACAAAACTAGGCTCCCAGTTTGGTCGATTCCAAGTCGGCAATTTATCAGCCAATGGCATTAGCCACGCTTGGATTTATACTATCAATCAACCTCAAACAGACGAGATTTGGTTAGGTTCAATGGGAGGAGGGATCAGCGTGATTGATTCTAAAGCGCTCCGCGTTAAACGCCATATACATCATGATACTGCAATTTCCAGCGGTATTGGTCTGGACTATGTGAGCAGCTTGTTACGCGACCACTCGGGTCTGATTTGGGTAGGGACCTGGGGAGGTGGACTCAGCCATTTTAACCCCAAAAATAGCGCGTTTCGCACTTTACGCTATAGCCCATCTCGTATAGGTGTCAATTCACTTAGCCATGCACATATTTTATCGATGCACAAAATGGCAAACGGAAACGTGTGGCTGGGAACTTCCGGAGATGGGATCGATATCCTGCACCCCGAGAAAGGCATCATAGAAAAGATTAAACCACAACCAACTAACCCAGATGGACTGAAAGATGGTTCCATTATGACCATCACCCAACTACCGAATAAAACCATTTGGATCGGTACATTGCAAGCCGGACTATTTAAATTTAATTCTCAAGATAAAACTTTCAAGCAATATACCAAAGATCACGGATTAAGTGATAACGCCATCCGTTATCTATATGGTGATAACCAAGGACAACTTTGGGTCGGTACAGGTGCTGGACTAGAGCGCTTCAATCCAAAAACCGACTCCTTCGAATCGGTTTCTGTATTTGGAAAAGAGGGTGATGTCGATGTACCCTTTGAAGCTGTTAATATTATCACTAAACAATCTAATGGTAATTTATGGATAGGAACCGATAATGGCTTATTTATGCTAAAAAAAGATACCGACTCACTCAGGCAAGTCGGTCATTTAGCCAACCAAAAGGGCAAACTAAAACATAAATTTATTGTTAGTTTATTTGTGGATAACAGAGATCGACTGTTAGTCATTACTTCAGAGGGCTTAGAACGCTTAAAAACCTGGGAAGGCGATATTGCGATTTTTGAATCCCTCAGCCAAAATTTATCGAGCAACCAAAGGATTCTTATCACGGATATATTACCGGACGAGCAGTACTATATTTGGGGAGCAGAAGGTTTTATTAATACAAAAAGTAAAACCTGGCGAAGGCTAAAACCCTCCGATGGAGTAGATATCGCACCGCACTGGGAAGGATCTTTTTCAAAAACAAATAGTTCAACTTTATTATTCGGTGGAAACGGTTTATTAATGATTAAACCCGAGCTTTTTCAGGAATGGAACTATCAACCCCCCATAGTTATCAGCGAACTTAAAGTCAACTCTAAACATCGAACACTTAATCTATCTGAAAAGCTTATTCTGGAAAAAAATGTAAAGAGCTTCACCGTTGAATTTTCCTCTCTCGATTTCACTTCCCCGCAGATGAATCGATATGCTTATAAATTAAACGGGTATGACCATGATTGGATTGAAACTGATGCAGATCATCGAATAGCCAACTACACAAATTTAGATCCAGGAAACTACACTTTACAAATAAAAGGGTCGAATCGTTTGGGCTTATGGAGCGATAAAAAACTATCCATTGGTATAGAAGTACAACCTAAATGGTATCAAACGCTTTTGTTTAAAATTGCTTTGTTTTTCGCAGCGATTGGGCTTTTGCAATTTATCTATTTTTTAAAAGTTCGCCAGCTCAATATACGCAAGCAAGAGTTAATTTCACAGGTGAAAGATCGCACATTAGAACTTGAGATGTCTAACCGAAGTATTTCCACGATGAGTGAAATTGGCATGGAACTTAGTTCGATGTTAGAGTTGGATGAAGTTTTAAATACAGTATATACCCACGTTAACCGAATGATGGATGCTAGTATTTTTTGGGTAGGCTTATATCAACCTGAAAATGAAGAGATCGTATTTAAATTAGCAATTGAAAATGGCAAACGATTACCTGAATTTAGTATCTCTATGAGTGACAAAAAACGTCCAGCTGTGTGGTGTATTGAAAATAAAGAAGCCGTTATAATTAACAATCTCGAAAAATACTTCAACACCAATTTCGGTGAAAAATCTAGACCTACTCCTGTTTCTGGAACTGAAACTTGTTCGTTAATGTATTGGCCTCTTATCGTCGGTGGTCGAATTATTGGTGTACTAACGGTACAAAGTTTCAAGATCAATGCTTATTCAGAACAACATAAAAACATGATCCGTTCTTTGGCTGCAACAACCGCAATAGCGATGGACAATGCTAACCTTTATCAAGCAGCCGAAACTAAAAATAAGGAACTAGAAATAACCTACAAAGCTCTCAAAAAATTGAGCATGACAGATTCCCTAACCGGCTTAAGAAATCGATATTTTTTGCTTGAACAAATTGATTTTGAAATTTCAAAATCTTTAAGAGACTTTCATGACTACAAGATTATAGACGATGGTACACAATCACAAAAATATGAATTGATCTTTTTTATGTTAGATCTCGATCACTTTAAGAAAGTCAATGATATATATGGTCACTCGGCGGGTGATATGGTCTTAATTCAAATAAAAAACATCCTCGATGAAGTATTTCGAGATTCTGATTTTAAAATTCGATGGGGAGGAGAGGAGTTTTTAATTATTGCACGCTCAAGTAACAGACAAGGCGCGGCGATGCTCGCAGAAAGACTTCGTTTAGCGGTAGAGCAGCACCCATTTGATATTGGCAAAGAAGAACCTATCAATAAAACCTGCTCTATTGGTTTCGCTTGTTTTCCCTATGTAAGAACACAACCAACATTAATCAGTTGGTCGCAGGTGCTAGACATAGCCGACCAAAACCTTTATACCGCTAAAAAAACATCTAGAAATGCTTGGATAGGCACCTTTGCCACTGACAAAATAACAACGGACGGACTATATCAAAAGATTTCTAATGATCCACAAGCGTTAGTCGATTCTGGAAAATTGGAATTAACCAGTAATATAGATAACGAAATTTCTTTGATATGGAATAATCGGGATTCCAATCTCTAATATTTTTTCGAAGCAGCAATGAAAACTAAGCTAAAAGAGGTTTCTGAAAAAATGGGTTTCTGATCTTAATCAATCTACACTACAGACCACTTACCGCCTTTTCCTTTATTTTTGTTCTTGTTTTTATTCTTTTTTCCCTTGCCCTTGTTTTTGGACTTTTTCGAAGATTTACCTTTGCCAATTCCCGCAAGATCATGACCTTTTTTGAGTGCGTGAAACTCTTTTGAACCAGGTTTAATTCCTAAATCCTTCGCCAGTCGACCCCAACCTTTATGTTTGTTGCTGCGATAAACACTCACCACATCATCAACGGGACGGTGAGACAGCTCACCAAGGCGCAAAACCATATACGCATCAGAAGGTGAGTCAACTCGATTAATTACCGCAGAGACTTGCGCATCACCAATGTTAAAACGGGTAGCAAGACGCGCTCTAAAGCCCGAACGATCAGCGCTGGCTTCAATATTAAGATTATCTAACCATTCAAAATCACCAGCTTTTGCCTGCTCGGTAATGCCCATTGATGTAATTAATACAACGATTACTAATAAAGCGGTTTTCATTGATGATCTCCCAATCTCGATAGCTTGAATAAAAAAGCAAAGTTGTCAAAAAGACATCTATTGCTGATTATAGTAAAATATTCTCCTAAAACCATAGTTATGTAGGTTTAAATGTGTGTATCGTCACATCCTATATTCTTTTATGTTCCTCGATCTCACCCTGACGGCTACAGCGTTAATGCCCGTTGTCTTGATCCTGAAACAGTAAAAAACATGGAAATTGAAAAGTCTAACGGCAAAGAGTGGGAAAAAACCTACCCAAAAGGTCGAGGTGATTACAGTTGAATTGGGATAATCTGAAATACTTTTTGGTAGTATGTAATACTGGATCAATTCGCCTTGCCGCTCAAGAACTTGATGTCAACCATGCAACCGTTTCTCGTCGAATAAAACGCTTTGAAAAATCACTCGGCGATCAATTATTTGAAAGAACACCGAAAGGTTATATTAGAACAAAACTCGGTGACGAAATATTTCAAGAAGCTGTACACTTACAAGATCGATTAAATAGCGTTGAACGTAGAGTGGCGGGTAAGGATGAAAGCTTATCCGGAGAAATTCGCATCACGCTACCAGATCTTTTAGCACAAAACCTTTTGATGCCAGGCTTTGCTGAATTTTGTGATTTATATCCACAAATCCAATTAGAAATAATCGATTCGACTAAAGTATTTAACCTGGCAAACAGAGAAGCCGACGTTGCTTTTAGATTATGTGATGAGCCTGATGATTATTTAGTCGGGCGAAGACTAGCTACCATTCACCGTTCCTGCTATATGTCCAGAAAACTTCTACCAGACCTAAAAAAAGATGGCTGGCTGGAATCACAAAGCTGGCTCGGCTGGAGTACAAAGCTACGAAAACCTATCGGAAAGATTGCTCGAGAATACCCTCGATTTTCTTCCAAGCACAAGATCATTAGTGGGACGTTACAAGCACAAGCTTGTATAAACGGAATGGGAATTGCGATACTGCCGTGCTTTTGGGCAGATAAACATCCCGAGCTTGTCAGAATACCGCCATATACAACCGAAGCAAAGTACAACTTGTGGATATTGAATCATCCCGATCTACGAGGCAACGTGAAGATCCAGACTTTTGTGAGGTTTATGACAAAGCATGTTCAAAACCGACTAGCAATGATCAGCGGTGAAGAATTTGATCCCAGTAATTTGGACTGAATCAGATTTAATCAAAGAAATATTGTAGATTTCGTCATCTCCGAAGTTTTTTGATCGGAGATCCAAAAAAGTTATTTTAACTATCAGCAGTTTCTCGATAAAAAACTTCGGGAACGACCATTTTTCAGCTCTGGATAGGTAAAATCCCTTCCAACTCACCATACCTTGCCAGATTATTTTTAATTTTTTCACCAAGAGGTCCATCATACAAAGCCGGAACACGAGTTTTATCCGTTTCATAATTGGTTTTTTTAAAAATATTGTTAAATCCATTTTCCTTTAGTTTGCACGTTTCTTTTCGTAATGTTGAAGATAGCCTGGCAATTTCCAGCACACTATTTTTTCGGCTAAAACGCGCAAATCCCAGATAATAAAAATTCTCTTCAACGTGCCTGTTACTCAATCCAACCAAAGTTTCCATTAACTGAAAATATAACTCGTCTACCGTCAATGAATCGATAAAGAAAATTAATTGCGCATTTTGCATTTCCTGCAGTTGACTATTTTTTCCGTTTTCTATTTTGATCTCAATAACCCACTTATTATTAAATTGTTTTACCGAGTTAAGCCTGAGTTTTGAAGAATCATAAATAATGCGATCTAAATACTTTTGAATTTCTTCAGCACTCAGGCTAGTATCAACACATTTGGTAGTCACCAGCTCACTGTTTTGTGCCATCAACGGCAAGTCTTGATGATTATTAAATGGTGTAGTCACGCGGTTTTCACTAGCTAACTGAAAAAGTTCACGCACTTCATGTTCTCTCGCTGTCTTAAGTGCTAAAAAAACTGTTTGAATAATTTCGGAAGTTGGTAGCTGTGGTTCTACACGCCACTTCCTTCCGTATACCACTTTTTGTTCTTGTTGTTGTTCAAAAGGCACAAAATTATCAAAACCAATAATGCCAATCTGAATATAAATACCGGTGTTATCTTCACAAACAAAAACCAGATATTTTTCGCTGTAATTGATGTTAACAACGATTTTCTCAACCGACTCTCGAGAGTGTTCAAACACTAGATAATGTTGAGGAATGCAGTTTTCTCCGTTACCTAATTGAACAGGGGGAGCGTTTTCAATTGGTTTTTCACCTGCGTGTAGCAGTGCAATAGCTTTCATCAAAAAATGAGGGAAAAATTTTCAAGGGCGCTAATCTACTCTTTCAACAGAACAGATGGAAGTCCACATAGCCGCACCAGCTATCTACATATTTGCACCACAATGTTTTTAGGGTGTTGATTTAAGCACTAACATCCTGCATCAAACGAGCCATGGGGAAATGTTTGCCGGGACATAATGTAGTTTCGCCTGGCGTCAGACCATGCCCAGACAGGTTTTTCAACGAGACGCTGTGTTCCACAATCAAGTGCTTAGTTAAACCCAAAAGCGCTTGATACTGAGCCTCTGGCACTTTATTTTCCTCAAAATTACCAATCAGGCATATTCCAAGCCCTCGGAAATTCCTGTCGCTATTTCTTCCTGATACATGAGCACCCCAAATGTTGTTCTCTTTACGCCAGTCACTTGCCACTTCACCCATTTTCATACCATTGCCGTTTCCGATCACATAGTGATAAGGGATCGCATCAATCGGGTCTTTATGCTGTCTTTCTCGATGGACTTTTTGTAAGAACTCAATATTTCCATAGTTGCCCGCAGAGTGGTGGATCACAATATATTTCCAACGATTCGGCCAATAAAGGCCGCCAGCTGCGAATGCACCGACTAAGGCTAAGCTTCGCTTTAAGAATTTACGGCGAGGTTTATTAAGTTTTTGTTTGGGTTCTTCTTCCATAATCATAACGGTATTGTCAAAAGAATCATTTGTCAAAGATAAACCGAAACATTTCTTTACTTAACTCAGTTGTTTTAATTAAAAATCACCCTCTTTCCAACCCTCTCCCGTATAGGGAGATGGAACTTGTCCGAAAGGCGCTAGCCGTCGCTGCAAGGTGTTTAGTGCAATGCAAGAGCGATTGAAAAGAATTTGAGTTTTGAATTTTTTGCTTGTTCTGGGGTAAAATGCATTTTTTCACCTGACTTAATTACTCATTTGCAAACACTACTCGTTATCGGTTATGTATGGCCTGAGCCAAATTCTTCGGCCGCTGGCTCACATATGCTTTCAATCATTCGTTTATTTAAACGTGAATCATGGCGTGTTGTTTTTGCGACACCTGCGCAGAAAACATTGTTTAATTTTGATTTAAGCTCTGAAAATATCGAAACAAAAGAGATCGAAATAAATGACTCAGGTTTTGATCTATATATAAAGGAATTAGACCCTGCTATTGTTTTATTTGATCGATTTATGATGGAGGAACAATTCGGCTGGCGGGTTGCAGAAAGTTGTCCTGACGCGCTAAGAGTATTGGATACGGAAGATTTACAGTGCTTGAGAGGTGCCAGGCAACTTGCTCATAAAGAAAATCGAAATTTTTCATATTCTGATCTCAATTCAGACCTGGCAAAAAGGGAAATTGCTAGTATTTTCCGCTGTGATTTATCACTTATTATTTCAGATTTTGAAATGTCTTTGCTAACGGATCATTTTAAAGTCGATCCCAGTTTATTAGCCCATATTCCATTTATGATCGATCTAGAGAATGTTGATGATCCGAAAAATGATTTTTCTGATCGAGAGCATTTTGTCACTATCGGAAATTTGCGTCATGCGCCCAATTGGGACAGCATTCTTTATTTGCAACAAATATGGCCACTGATAAGACAAGAGTTACCGACTGTAGAATTACACATCTATGGCGCTTACACGCCACCGAAAGCAACTGCATTAAATAATAAAAAAACAGGGTTTATAATTAAGGATAGAGCAGATTGCGTTGACCAGGTGATGAAAAACGCTCGGGTTTGTTTATCTCCGCTAAGATTCGGCGCAGGAATTAAAGGTAAGTTTATCGACGCAATGAAATCGCATACGCCGAGTATAACCACCGATATCGGCGCAGAAGGAATGACTGCCGAACACATTTGGCCTGGTTTGATTGGCAATACGCCAGAAGAAATTGCTAAAGCTGCTGTAACACTTTATCAAGATGAGTTTTTATGGTCAGAAAAAAGCGCTGCTTGTATGAAATTACTGCGCGGGGTGTATGACCGAAAAAAAGTAGAAAAAAAATTATTAAATAAAATTGATCGCTTATTAGATAATATTGATTCACACAGAGCAAATAATTTTATCGGCTCTATGTTAAATCATCACACGATGCGAAGTACCAAATTTATGTCAAAGTGGATTGAAGAAAAGAATAAAACTAACTCTTAGAATCAATTTCAAAAATATCCTTCATATCAATAATGCTTTCGCTTGTCATAACTTTTTTAATTAAGGTTGGTGATAATTTCTTATAACTGGCCAAAAGACCGATTGATTTAGGGTTTTGTTGGTTGCTTGCACCACGCATCGCATGTTCGGTGAGCATAAGAATATTTTCCCACTTAAAACTTTGTTCGTCATTTTGATGCAGTGGAACTAAAGAATAACCTAATGAGGCACCTTCGTTTTTATTATCTTCATCACTAATATAATAACCGCTGAGACGATTGTTCAGTTCTATCGCTTGTTTGTTAGTTTGAACAAATGAGAGCAATGCTATTTCATTGAAATTCCAGCGAGCGATTAGGTGAATCTCTTCTTCATTTTCGGATATTTTTTCTGCGAGCTCTGCTAACCGCTTTTCAACTATTTCACTTTCACCTGATAACTTTATGATTATACAACAGAGTTTTTGTTCACTTTTCTGTTGGTTTTTAAGCCATGCGAGACTGACTAATAATTGTTCTGTAAAAAAACTTTGGTTAGGCAATCCTGTGGCAAGGTCGTTACCACTGTTGTGCTGATAATTTTTTACTTGTTCTTTTAGTGAAATATTATCTTTTTCAAACATAGCGGTCTGTGATTCGACTTTGTCTGCCACTCTCTGTTGAAATAATTCTTGATTCGCGATCCGTTTCGCTTGGGAGCGAATGATCAAGATTAATACTACGCAAAATAAAATAGCGTAAATAAGAAATGCCCACCAGGATGCCCAGGGAGCTGGTTCGATTGTCACCATTAAATTAATCGATTCTTCACTCCAGACTCCATCGTTGTTGCTACCTTTGACTTTAAAAATATAGTTACCGGATGGAAGATTAGTGTAAGTAGCACGGTTAAGGTTATTGTTTTGTATCCAGTCTGGATCAAATCCTTCTAACTTATATTGGTATTGGTTTCTTTCTGGTTGAGCATAATCAAGTGCGGCGAATTCGAAGGTGATTAGGTAGTCTTTGTATGTGAAATTTACTCGGTCTAATTCTGTTAATGTTTTGTCTAGTTTAATGGATTTATTTTCGCTGCTTATGTCGGTTAAAACGATAGGGGGGACGTGAATATTATTTGAAACCTCACTTGGATAAAAAGCACTAATTCCATTTATTCCGCCAAAATACAGTCGACCGTCTAGTGTTTTTAACATCGCCCCTTGGTTTAGTTCATTGTTATGAATTCCCCTCGCCAGGTTATAGTGTCTTAGTTCATTGCTCTCAGGATTTAGTCTGCTCACACCCTTATTGGTACTAATCCAGATATATCCACTACTGTCCTCCAGTACGCCATTGACTGTACTGCTAGGTAAACCATTTTCTACAGTATAATGAATAAATTTATTTTTTCCTTGTCTTCTATCCTCTGGCTCCCATCGGTTTAGACCCCTCCCTTGTGTCCCGATCCAAAAACGACCTCTGCTATCTTGATAGATTGACACTGCAGCGTTTCCAGTCAAACTATTCTTGTTTTCCGGTTGATGAATAAAGTTGGTAAACATTCCCGTATTTTTATCTAATTTAGAGATTCCACCGCCATCTGTCGCTAACCAAAGGTAACCTTCATCATCTTCTAAAATTTGAATAATACTGTCACTGTTCAACCCATGATTTTCCTCACCTTTCATTCTATAGTGACGGAAACTCTTACCATCTTTATTCAGCCTATTCAATCCTCCAGAGTAAGTCGCTACCCAAACCTCTTCATCGCTATCCTGTAAAATGTCAGTAATTCCGTTTGCGGAAAGACTAGTTGGATCTGTCTTATCATTTTCAAAGTGGTATTTTAATTGGTGATTGTCTGACAGAACGCTCACGCCTTTAGAAAAGGACCCAACCCACAAGTTATGTTTTCTATCTACCATTAGAGACATCAGTCGCATATCCGAAAATAGGGAATTAGATTTCTCATCACTTTCTATGACAGACCACTCATTCTCAATTGGATCAAAATAGTTGAGACCTCCACCAAAAGTCGCTACGTATATTTTTCCTGATTGAGACTCTTCCACACCAAATATTGTATTGTTATTTAGACTATTTTCGGTTTCACTAATATTCCTATAGTGGACAAATTTCGCTGTCACTGGATTCCAAATATTTAGTCCAGAAAGCGTTCCTAACCAAATAAGTCCTCCGCTATCTTCCATCAGAGTTAATACGCGGTTATGGCTAAGCCCCGAAGCTTGTGATTGGTGGCTTTTTACTTTTAAAAATTCATTTGAATCGGAACGAAGTAGATTAATACCTCCGTCAGTCGCTATCCACAACGTTCGGTTTTTGTCTTCGATTATTCTATAAACGCGATTGTTACTTATAGACGAAGGATTGGTAGGATCATTCTGATAACGAGCAAACGATTTATTCAGCTCATTATATTTATTTAACCCCCCTCCGCGAGTTCCAATCCAAATTTGTCCTTTTGAATCCTCCATAATAGATCTAATACGGTTATGGGAAATTGAGTTTTTTAATTTTTCGTTAAATAGAAAGTGACCTATAACTTTTCCTCTTTCATTTATTTGCCAAAGGCCCTCTCCGTCAGTTCCAAACCAGTAGCGGTTTCTCGAGTCCATGAATATAACCCTTACATCTGCATTCTTAAGCTCTGCGACCGAACTAAGAGGGCTAGCCTGGATAGTGTTTTTATTCGTGTCTATACTGTACACGCCATAACCATCGGTACCGACCAAAATTCTTCCATCAGCATCATTAAATATGGTGTTTAGTCTTAAAACATCCTCGTTATTTTCATTAGTTATTTCTATACGAAAAAAGCTGTTTGACTTAGAGTCAAATTTATTTAGACCACCATTCGTTGCAACCCATAGATTTTGTTGACTATCTTCGCTAACGTCCCTTATAAAGTTGTTTGATAAGCTTTTATTATTACCTACAATGCTATTAAATATAGTTATGTTTTGCCCATCATACTTGTTTAGCCCCTCTTGAGTACCCACCCAAATTGCACCGTGGCTATCTTGAAAAATGCTTTGTACCGTTTTTTGAGACAGACCTTTATCTGTAGAAATGTATTGAAACTCTAAGTAGCTCTCTACTCCTGCTATAGCTAGCGATATATTTGCAATAAAAAAGATCATTGTTAAAAATATGTTTTTTAAAAGCATTACTAATATCCAGTTATTCAATTCAAAAAAAAGCCGTGACTAAACTCACGGCTTCTTATGTTATTACAATATTTGAAGATAAGTCTATTCTTGATCTACCCAAACATTTATAGAAACATTTTCTGTTGTTGTATCATTCCAAACAAAAGTATCGTTCCAAACAAAAGTGTCATTCCAAACATAGGCATCATTCCAGACAAAAGTATCGTTCCAAGCATAGACATCATTCCAGACAAAAGTGTCATTCCAAGCATAGGTGTCATTCCAAGCATATACTGAAGTCCATGAGTAACCACTGCTTTGCTCGGTGACTCCATCCCAACTCAAATCTAAGTTATTGCGTATAAAATACTCACCGACCTCATTTAACATGACGGCACCAGCATAATGCTGCTCACCACTAAGGTCTTTATTAACATCTAACCCCTGATTCGCACACCCAACCGCTGTGCTATAAACAGCATCATAAGCATCTACCTGCCCAACACCTTGTTCAAACGGTGTGTAAGTCCATGCACCTGTATCATCCCTAGCTGCTTTTGCTGTTGCCATTAAACGACATTTAACATCATCTGGCGTTAAGGCTGGATCTTGACTGAGCATTAGAGCAACTAATCCGCTAACAATTCCTGCCGCTTGGGAAGTACCAGACATTTGAAAATATTGTCCACCATCATGATAATCCGGATGCGCTGTAGCAAGATTAGTTTTAGTTTCCATCACCCCCATTAAATGACCACCTGGTGCCACTACATCTGGCTTAACGAAACGTTCATGCGTCGGACCGCTAGATGAGAAAGTTGCAAGTCGATCATCTGAAAAGTCATTCGGGGTATAATTATCTGTCACTGCACCAACAGTGATTACGTAAGGAACATTACCCGGTACACCAATCCCCATCGGAGCATTTCCGCGATTACCAGCAGACGCAACCACTACAATTCCCGCTTGCCAGGCTTTCATTACCGCCTGATTAAGTGGATCGTCCCAATAGTAAGATCTTGGAGTCGCACTAAACGACATATTTAAAACTCGGATATTATAATTATCTTTGTAGGTGATCGCCCATTCTATTCCTCGAATAACATCTGCGTAGTTACCCTGACCATTTGCATCAAACCCCTTCACACTTATTAATCTGGCATTAGGTGCCATACCGTAAAAATATCCATAAGCGTCTCGCTCACTATTGACCGCAACGCTTGTTACATGCGATCCATGACCGCTATCATCGTCGTTGTTGGTCACCTTATTTTGGATCGCATCGTAAGTTCCGTAAACTCTTTGCCGACCAAAAGCATCTTGTCGAATACCTGATAACGATTTAAATCCGGTATCCAGAGTAACAATCGTCACGCCGTCACCAAAAATATATGAGTCATGTAAAGGAGTAGCATTTGCCATTTGAGTCGCAGATGCGCGTGAATAATGAATCCGCTGACCCCATGCAAGCCCAGCCGATTCAATTGAATGATTTTCGGTTAAGGTGAAACCTTGTTGTTTAAGATTGTATGCTTGTTGTTCCGTTAAATTGGCAGCGACACCATCAATCACCGAGAGTTGATGAGTAACGATCCCACCCACTTTAAGGGTTTGTTTTTCAGAGCTTAGTCCCTGAACCAAAAAGCTAGCTGATTGTTGATGCTCTGGCATTACTTCTGATGTTACGGTACGAGCCTTTTGATCAGACAACTGGTATAACCCAAACGTCGAAATAACCGTTGCCATAACCCAGAAGTTAAGCTTCGTACTATTGAAGAAATTTTTATTCATAGGCGACTCCCAATCGTACAACACCAATGTTATAACTTGCTATGTAAACAAAATAACATTGGGTCTTCGAAATATATATGAACCATCTTATTGAAAAACAAGTAGATTTATTGTTATTTGGCTTGTTTTTGCAGCTGTTAACTCTAAGATTCTATAAGAAAAAGAGAGTCTTAGCACGTTTTTTGTACAAATTCTGTAGTTTTTTAACTTTTCGCGTGCCAAATAGCAACAAAAAAGGGGCTAATTTGCATTTATGTATACTTTGATTGATGATCACTGGGATTAATTAATAAAGTTTCAACCAAAGCGAGCATAAAAGAATCTGAATATGCCAAGAGTTTCTGCGATTAACCTTATCGGCGGTGTGATCATCACGCTACTCGCTGCCATCTATATACTCCCAGTGGTGGACGAAAAATTTATCCGAACTTTTTCCCGACTTTATGCCGATGCGATTTTACTGGCTTTTGTATTATTCGCGATCATTATCAAGTTGTTTCGCAGTACAGAAATATTAGAGCCATTATTTTGGTATCTTATCGGTGCCGCTTTCCTCTCCTGGTTTTCGTTAGCAATGTTCAGGATCAGTTATTGGGATGTTATTTCGCCTGTTTATAAAGGTCTATTAGCGAATATCAGCTATTTCCTTTTTTACGCTTTAATGATCGCAGCAATCGAGATAAAAAGTTTCTCTAATGCTAAAAACTTTTTGACTCAACGAAGCCTTATTACATCAATGAGCATACTTTGCTTTCTCATTGGCTCCTTTGCTTATTTAATCCTTATCCCGAATCAAACCAGCGTGTCTATTTCTGCGAATCCTCAGAAGTCATTTTATTTCTATATTTTGATGGACTGTTATCTTATCGCTCGGTGGTGGCATTTATCCTGGCAATCCGGATTTAACGCTCGCATCGGTTTTTTTATCCTCGGTCTCGCATCTGTTAATTGGTTAATCGCGGATATCGTTGAATACTCATTGTTATCAAGCGGAGAAAAGTTAGGTAATAACTGGTTTGATTGGTTGTGGTATTCGCCATACTTATTATTTGTTGCTGGCGTGCAACACTTTTCACATGACAAACAGCAAAACAAAACTCCAGCACCCTTAAGTCGCTACCATATTTTAAATAGTCCACTGTTTTTTCTTGGTGTAATTTCTGCGCTTTTTTTGATCGAAGATAATGCTAATTCTGATATCGCCAATACCTCCTTACGACAATTGCAAATCTTGTGGCTGTTAACAATGTTATCGCTGGCAATTTTTCAAATCATAGAACTTTTTCAAACTAATGCTCAGCGTAAATTTGAATTGTCAGAGATGGATTCGATTAACACCTCCTTAGTTAATCAATTAGCACAAAACCAGCGATTATTAGAATCACAAACCAGCGCAAATCAAATGGTTTTAGATACCATCAGTAATCCGATATTCACCCTGGATATGAACGGAACTATTCTGTCTAATAATCTAGCAACGAATAAATTGTTAGGTTATGACGGCATTGAGATTATTAATAAAAATTTTTCGGAATTGATCCCAAAAGAAGAAGAGTTTCATCATTTTTTTGATTACCAAAGTTACCGTCAACAACTAGCGAAAAACAATAAAGGTTTAGAACTAGAATCGACAGTACTGACCAAACTGGGCGAAAAAATATCGGTTCACGTTACCATTTCGCAAAGTAACAGAAACTCACGTGACAAGTTAATTGTTTCGCTTGCGGATATAAGGCAACAAAAAGAAGCAGAAAAGCAGCTACACAATTTAAAAGATGAATTTACTGCTAACATTTCTCACGAATTCCGAACGCCACTAACAATTATCAATGGTGTCATTGACGAATTAATTTCTGACAACAATCAAGCCCAATTACAACAGTTGCAGATCGCAAAAAGAAATAGCCTCCGCCTGATCCATATGGTTGATCAGCTTTTAGAACTATCACGGGTAGCGTCTGATTCGATACCTGTCTCAGATTTAGATGCCTCTGACTGGGTAGAGCCAATTTGCCAATCTTATAATACCATCGCAAAAGATCGAGAAATCGATTACGGTTTTTCAATCTGTAATCCCATCTTAATTCGTGGCAATAGACAGGCGTTTGAAAACATTCTATATAATGTTTTATCGAATGCTTTTAAATATACCGAAAAAGGCGGTTCTGTTAATGTGTTATTAGAACCAAACGCTCGGGGCTACCAGCTGGTAATCGCAGATACTGGCGTCGGTATTTCAAAGGAAGGTCAGACAAAGATCTTTGATCGGTTCCACCGTTCTGAAACGGAGCAACATGCTATTCCAGGTGTTGGGATAGGACTGTCTTTGGTAAAAGATTTAATTAACTCTATGGATTGGGATATTAGTCTTGAATCTTCTCCTAAAAAGGGCTCGAAATTTATTATTCAGATTAAAAAAGCAGTCTCGGAAATATTTAATCAGCAGTCCGAGACAGATAAAACAACTACCAAGGAAGAAATCGAACTACTTGAGTCAGAAATACTCGAACATACACAAAATGCCCCCATCAGTCGTTCAAAGTACCTGGTACTTATTATTGAAGATAACGTCGATATGCAAAGACACCTGGAAAACATATTGAGCCCTCACCATCAGTGCCTGGTGGCGAGCAATGGTCAACAAGGTTTGAGTTTAGCTAATGAGTATCTTCCAGATATTATCGTCAGTGACGTAATGATGCCTGGCATGGATGGTTTCGAGGTGTTGCAACAACTTAAAGACCAAGAAATTTCCGCCCACATACCGGTTATTTTACTTACTGCTAAAAGCGATCAGAAGAGCAAAATTAAAGGTCTAACTGCAGAGGCAGATGATTATCTCACCAAACCATTTAGCGCCGAAGAACTTATACTAAAAATCAATAATTTGCTGAAAATGCGCAAGAAAATGCAAATAAAATATGAATCCCAGTGGCGCGGATTTTCAAAATCTCAGGAAAGCCCTGATACTGAAGAAGTGGAAAATGTTTTTCTAATAGATCTCAACAAGTTGTTCGAGAAAAATTTTCATGATGTCAATTTTTCGATGCATCAACTCGCAAACGAATTGGCTATGAGCGAGCGGCAACTACAACGCAAAATCAAGTCTCTGGTTGATATCAGTCCATTAGAATTACTAAAACGTTTTCGACTGGATAAATCAAAAGAGATTTTAAAGCAAGATATTCAAATTGGATTGGTCGCTCAATCTTGCGGTTTTTCTTCACAAACCTATTTTGGTCGCTGCTTTAAAGAGCATTTCGGCATCACACCCAAAGTTTATCAGCAACAGCAGATAAAAGGTCATTGATCATTTAACAACTACCCACCTTTAACTTTTACCGTATAAGTTAATTATTATGAACTGATTATTTAGTAGTAATCGGGACATTGTCGAACACAGCAAAATTGAATAAAAGTCACTAATTTGTCGAATTTCTACGAATTTTGGTCGCTTTTATACTATTAAAAGCCCTCTAGTAGAGTAATGATCAATCTCGTTTTCGAGGGAAACATTGGACGATAACTTTTACACAGAATAAGGGTATTTTCCTCTCACACTAAAATTAATCAGACTATTAATTTCATAACGTTAATTTATGAATAACATAAGGAGAAAATAGTATATGAAAATATCTACACTCACAGGCGCAGTTGCTCTCGCTATATCTGGTGCAGCAATCGCAGGTCAACCAACATTTTCAGCAAATGAAGACATCATGAACGTTCAAAATCAGTGTATCGTTCAATTAAATGATGATATCAGCAAAGAGAATGTTACTGGTTTGGCAAACGGTATGGCCAAACGTGGAAAAGCCGTTTTAAAACACGTTTACAAGCATTCTATTAAAGGATTCACAATTGGGATGCCTTGTCACGCAGCATCTGCCGCATTTGGTGATGACGCCAATATCAAATCAATGGAGCGAGACGGTATAGTTTATATAAGTAAAGGAAAACCCGGCGGAGGTGGCGGTGGTCAACAAGCCTCTTATGGTACTGCTCGTGTTGGTGGGCCAGTAGATGGTACAGGACGCACCGCGTGGATTATAGACACGGGTATCGATTTAGATCATCCGGATCTTAATATTGATGCAAGTCGTGGCTTCACTGCGATTAGCAATGGCGGGATGGAAGATCAAAATGGTCATGGGACCCATGTGGCAGGTACAGTTGGTGCCCTTGATAATGCTATAGGTTCGCTAGGTGTTGCACCCAACACGACTGTTGTACCAGTGAGAGTACTCGACCGAAGAGGTTCTGGTACTTTTTCTGGTGTTATCGCAGGCGTTGACTTTGTTGGTGCTAATGCTGGTGCAGGCGATTGTGCGAACATGAGTCTTGGTGGCGGTGCGAGTCAAACTTTAGATGATGCAGTGGTAGCAGCATCAAATAACTCTGGCGCGTATTTTGTCATCGCAGCAGGTAACTCTGGCGCTGATGCAAACAACGAATCTCCAGCAAGAGCAAACGGTCGAAACGTTTGGACAATCTCGGCGATTGATTCAAATGATAATATGCCGTCCTGGTCTAACTATGGCAATCCGCCTGTAGATTATGCCGCTCCAGGCGTTGGGATCTTCTCACTATGGAAAAGTGGTGGTACAAACACTATTTCTGGTACGTCTATGGCAGCGCCACACGCTTGTGCGGTTATTATGATGAGCAATGGCAACCCTGGCAGTAATGGCACTGCTGGAAATGATCCTGATGGTAATCCAGATCCGATCATTCACTTATAGGATATTAAACTAAATTCACATTAGAATATCCTAATACGTTGAAAAGCCAAGTATTTTTGCTTGGCTTTTTTGTGAGCCTAAATCACATCTAATAATTTTAATCTGATCAAAAAATTACCCGTTATTCTACTAAAATGCCCAATTTTTAACCAAAATGTCGCTCTAGTTCGAATTTTTGTCGTAAGTTTACTATTCAGAACCAAGCAAATTATTTAATAATGGCTCTTCACATCGGAACGTCACCGCAATAATTATAATGAGCGGCCACTAACTAGTACTAAAAATAACAATTGCTAGTCTTTCTATTGGTAAATATCATTCGCTATTTTGATTTGGTATTACCAAAGCAAACAAATAACACTTAAATATTTAGGAGTACCACTCGATGGTTTCAAAATTAACAAAACTGTCAGCTGCAACCGTGTTTGCACTTGGCATGGCTGGATCAGCAATCGCTGATGATAGTCGATTCGTGATTAAAGTCGATAATAATGGCAAAGGTATTGTAAAAGCATTAGCAGCTCAGATGGGCGGTGATGTAAAACTAGAAGGTAATGGCTTCATTGCGGCAACTTTTAACGGCAAAAGCTTAGATGATGTTCGTGGGATAATGAATAACCCACACGTAAAAATGGTTGAAGAAGACGTAAGACGTGTCCCATTAGCTCTTTATAACGATGACCTTGGCGATCCAAACGCAGTGCAGGTTACTCCTTATGCAGTTTACCAATCTCAAGCAAATCAATTAATTCTTCAACCGGGTCAAAAAGTTTGTGTAATCGACTCTGGATTGGATACCTCAGCGACTGACTTCGACTGGAGTGTAATTACTGGTGACAACGATCCGGGTACAGGTAACTGGTTTGAGCACGGTGGCCCACACGGTACTCACGTTGCTGGAACGGTTGCTGCAGCAGACAATGCGATTGGTGTTGTTGGAATGGCTCCTGGTGTACCAATGCATATCATCAAAGTATTCAACGAAGCTGGCTGGGGATACTCATCTGATCTAGCTCATGCTGCTGACTTATGTGGTCAAGCGGGTGCAAATATTATCACCATGAGTTTAGGTGGTGGTGCAGCTAATAGTACTGAAGAAAATGCTTTTATCTCTTTTAGCGATGCTGGTGGCTTAGTATTAGCTGCTGCTGGTAATGATGGCAATACCACTCGTTCATATCCTGCCGGTTACTCATCAGTTATGATGATTGGCGCAAATGACGCAGATAACAACATTGCTTCTTTCTCTCAATTTCCGCCAATTACCGAGCGTGTTAGAGGTAAAACAGTTACTGATGAAACCATTGGTGTTGAAGTAACAGCTGGCGGTGTTAGTACATTGTCAACGGTTCCTGCTGGGTTAGCGACTATCTCTTCTCTAACAGCAGATACAGCCCCCTATGCATCTTCAGCAATGGAAAATTCTGGTTCAGCTTCAGCGGCAACTTTCTTTATGGGAACTGCAGAAGCTACTGACGCAGGAGCGAACGGTAAAATATGTGTTATTGACCGGGGAGTGATTTCTTTCCATGATAAGGTATTAAATTGTGAAAATTCTGGTGGTGTTGGTGCAATGATCATCAACAACGTTGCTGGAATGTTATATGGAACACTAGGTGATGCTACGACTAACCTCACCACAATCCCAGCAGTTGGTACGACATTCGAAGACCGCGCATCGTTGGTAGCCGCTACTAGTGCAACAGTGTCTGTTGGTCTAAGTGATTATGACTACTATGACGGAACATCTATGGCAACTCCGGCAGTTGCAGGTGTAGCCGCTTTAGTTTGGTCTAACAACCCTACATGTACTGGCGCTGATATCCGCGCTGCTTTAAAAGCAACAGCTGAAGATCAAGGCACAGCCGGACGTGATGACTATTTCGGATATGGAATTGTCAAAGCAGCTGATGCAAATGCTTACCTAGCTGGTACTGCATGTGGTGGCGGAACACCTCCTCCTCCAGGAAATAGCGCCCCGACAGCATCATTCACTGCTACTTGTACTTTATTAACTTGTGATTTTGATGCAAGTGCAAGCTCAGATACTGACGGAACGATTGCTTCTTATAGTTGGAGCTTTGGTGATGGAAATATCGCTTCTACCGCAATAGCATCTAACACGTATGCTGCAAATGGAAGTTATTCAGTATCATTAACCGTAACTGACGACGGCGGCGCGACTAACACCACGTCACAAGTTGTTACTGTGTCTGACGGTACTCAGCCTCCTCCTGCAAACATCACGTTATCAGGATCTCGCGCTAGTAACGGGCGTAGTATTACATTGAACTGGTCTGGTGCTACAACCACTAACGTTGATGTTTATGTTAATGGTAACTTCAATAATACGACAGCGAATGACGGAACCATTACTTATAGCGTTAATAAAAATACAACTTACACTTTTGATATATGTGAAGAAGGCTCAACAACTAGTTGTTCGAACTCAATCACTCTTTAGTATTAAAGATGTAAACTGAATAATAACTACAATTACTACAATAGCTAGTCACTATACTTCGGGTCCTCAGGGACCCGTTTTTTTATTTCAAATATAGAGATAACTTAGAAATGCTTACTTATGAAAAGTTGAATTTAGGCTAATAAATCAAATTAATATCTATTTTTAATCGGAAGACGTATCATTTTCTTTAACAGAATATTCAAATAATTTGGCTTCCTTAATAAATGCATAATGTGCTGCTATTACTGACAAGATGACCCCTCTAGTCCCAGAAAATATTTTACGTTTGAAAATAAACTCTTGTATAAAAACTAAAGGAAATATCAACAATAACTTCGCCAGAGAAAACTTTCGATTTTTCAAGAATTTTTCTTTTGCCTTTAGCGAAGAATACTGATTTTTTTTGTCGGTAAGAATTTCTATCGTACTGTATCCATGATGGATTAACTCCTCAGAGACAAATAACTCCTCTCCCTCTACTTTTGCACTTTCATGGACTAACTTTGTTTCATCGAATGTTGCTGACAGTCTTTTGTAAAACCGTCGATTGTTTGGTTTTTTTGTCCAATTAGATAAATAATCACCCATAATTTTTTCAGTTCGTAAACATCGAACGCTGGAGTATTTATCTTGCTCTATAACTTCTTTAAACCGATTAGCTAATGGCAAACTAATTTCTTCATCTGCATCAATATTCAAAACCCAATCATGACGACATTGCTGCAATGCGAATTGCTTTTGAGCTGCATAACCTGGCCAGTCGTTATGGATAGGCTCAATTCCGTAAGATCTAACAATATCAAGAGTGCTATCTGTACTCCCTGAATCAACGACAATTATTTCATCTGCAAAACTGACACTACTTAACGCGCTTGCGATGTTTTTTTCTTCATTTAGAGTTACTATAAAAACACTTATTGGTAACTTAACCATTTTGAGATCCTGTCACTAAAAAAGTCAATATAACATTAATACAATTGATAATCAGCACTCGCTAAACGGGTTAAACGAGCTATAAATAACCAACTTGTGCACTCTCTGTGCAATAAATTCTTATCGAAATAATACAAACGATGTACAAATCAAACAGGGGTGTGAATTATTTACGTTTTCATACTGCTGTTAACACAAAATACCCTGCGACTATCTAGCCAGAAAATTAAATGTTTAGGAAAATTAGCAGCGAAGTCTAGATAAAACAGAATTTAGAGTCTTATCTATATTCTTGCATTTTCAATTTAGATTGAACGTTTTTTAACCATTTTCTTAACTTAAATGTTAAATTTTTTACAAAATGTCCGAATATTGCTAGCTTTTGGCAGGATTTTGATAACTATACGATATAAAAACAGCATATATTAATTACGTAGCCATCCGAAGAACAACCTGCTTGGAAATGACTTGGATGATTGCATCGAAGTATAAAAACCTTTTAATTAAAACAAACTTAAGGAATATATAAAATGAGATTTAAAAAATATATATCAGCGGTTGTTGCCTCTGCGATATTTTCAATAGGTGCACAAGCTGCGGTATTTGGCACTTATGTTGATAGAGATGTGGAAATAGGCTGGCCAGATAGACTTGTTTATGCCGGTACTGAGGTTAGATCAGACAAAGACGTGTACCTTTGTGTTGACAAAACTTCCCGTAGGGTGCCAGGAAAACTATTAATTTCAAACTATACCACTGGACAACATAAGTGTTATGTACCTTGGAAAGGAGAAGAATATAAAAATACAGAATATGATGTATTATTAGATGATGTTGGTTCTAACGGACAGAGTTTATACACTTGGAAGATCTATAGGACCAGTACTAGAGACGAAATATTAAGAGATGGAGTTACGGCTGGAGGTATTGACAGCGGAGATTACACTTACCATTGTAGGGCACTAGGTGAAGGTGGAGGTGTTATTGGTAAATACGTACCAGGTGCTAGACAGGTTTGTTACTACTCTTGGTATGGTAATGAGCATGCTGATGGATTTTTCTCGGTTTTAGTTAAAGAAGGCGCTGGGTCAGGCGGCGGTGGCGGCGGTGGCGGCGGCGGCGGCGGCGGCGGCGGCGGAGTAATTCTACAATAATTATTATTCTTTAAATAATTAACCACCTTCAATGAAGGTGGTTTTGATTAACATTAAAATTATAGGAACACCTATTAGAAAACATTCCTTTCACAAATATTCTAAATAGGCTCTTCGTACTTTATTTTGTTATATAACCAGCGTTCTCAATAGATAATGGGATACTTAGACACGCCAATATTTCAACTGTCTTCTAAATTTAAAGTTCCGCAACATGTTCGCTGGCTTTCTTCTAACTAACTGGCTAGGAGATGCTATTAAATGATCGACTGCAGCTAATACTCGTGCGGATGATTCTCCATCTTTATATGGATGAAGTTCTTGATTAAATAGTGATATATTTTCCATTAAATACGAGGGGTAATTGAGTGCCTTTTTCAGTTGCTCTTCCAACTCTAATGGATTAGTAAAATTAATAAGATGACTTCCTCTTGTATTGCTATTAAAAGTTACCACCGGTTTTCCTTGCAATAAGAACATTAACAAGACCGACGAAGTATCACACAACATTACATCAGCTCGTTGTAAAAATGGTATAACATTGTCCGTCTCAATAAAATCCAAATTATCGTTCGATAAAGCCTTATATTTCTCAACTATTTCCGTAGGCATTTTTGGATGAAATTGAACCATCCATTGCCATTGAGATTTTTGACTTAGTTTTCTTACCTCTTCATACAAGTGAGGTGCACATGTCAAATGGCGAGAAAAAGTCGAGCACATTATTATAGTCGGTCTTTTGTTAACAACCTTTGGTTCGGATTTAAATAAAGGATCCATAGCACACCATCCTGTCTCAACAACATCGAAATAACTATGTATCTTCGCCAATTCTTTGAACCGATCTGTAGTATTCGGTCCTTGAGTACAATATAGATCGAAACAACCTCTGATATTGAAGTGATCTTTTTTTCCTCTACGGTTAACTTTTCCAACATTAAAACCATGAAATATTCCTATTTTCAATCCTGGAATAAAACTAGGGATAAAGTTACCTGGGACAAAACTCGCGTGAGGGTTATAATCGATCACTTCATTTATACAAAATAATCGAACTTCTTTAGAGCACAAATAATCATAGTTAACTTCATCGCCATATAAAAACCATTTAACTTCATCACCACGTGATAATATTTTTTCTTGAATGGGTCTTAATATCGCAAAACTATAATTCTGCGAAACAAAAAATAAAAACCGCTTTGTTTCTGGCTTTTTCTCAAGCTCGCTAACTTCCAATCCTATCAAGTTTTTTATGTCCGATAGGGCAATATCGATACCGCAGATTGGCTGAAGTTTTAACATTTTCTGCTCAATTTTTCGGTAAATATTTTCATCCAACAAACTCAGCGCTTTATCAACTAGTGACTTTTCATCTGTTGAAGCTTTTATCACTAACCCTTGTTTAAAACATGTTTCTAGTCTGAGTGGTTGGTCTTTAGACACTACTGTTGCGACACTTGGTTTTTGAAGCTCAATGGTTTGTAATAAAGTATCACCAGCTCCAATAACACGCCCTTTAGCTTCATTGAGTAACACGACGAACTCTGTGCTCGGAATATATTTAAAGCAGAAAATTAAATTATTTTCAGGTAATGCTTTAGGGTAGTTTGGTCCAAAAACCATTATGGTTGGAATCTTTGTTTGCTGACAAAACTTAATCGCAGCCTGATAGAAAATATCCGCCACCAAACGACCATCCATCTGGTGTCCACCCGACCCTGCACCAAAAATGAAAAAACTATTTGAATTAAGTTGATAACTTGCTAAAGTTTTAGCCGTAATGTCTTGTTCAATTTTTGGTAGTATTGGACCAATGTATTTAGGCGGATTTTTGCCCAGCATTTTTAATTTAAGCTTGGTTACAAAACCAAGAGCTGGAATAACATACTGGGGCTGAACAACCCAATGTAAGTCGGTATTCAGTAAGCGAATTGTTTTTAATCCTCTGGAACGCTTTCTTTTATGCTGGGAAATAAAAATAACTTTTGCGCCTAGTGACTTTGCGTAGGCAAGTTGATGAGAGCGACCCGCACAATCAAATATAACTAAGTCAGGTTTCAGGCTTTTAATTACACTCTTAACTGTTGGCGTATCTTTAGTCGCCGAATGATTACTAAAATGTACATTGAAAGGACAATTATGGGCGTATTGAGCGTGCTTATTCAGAATAAAATGGATCTCTACTTCTTCTAATTGTTGCTGGATAGTCTGAGCTATAATTGCTGAGCGTGTATATTCCCCAACTCCTTCAGTTGACGATACCGGAATAAATAAAATGATCGGATTTCGCATATTTTATCGACCACGCTCGAAACAAAAAGCTATTCTAGCTTATTTTTTGAATAATTAATTGATAAAAATTGTAATTCTCTTGAAAGGATAAACTGATTGATCAAAACCCTTCGATCGGTTGAAACAGCGCTTGCCAATCATCGGCGGTCAAATTCATAGTATCGAGCGCTTCTTGATCATATAGTCCCTGCGACAACTTATTTTTTTGCTGCTGCATTTGTTGAATTTTTTCTTCCACCGTTCCCTTGGTAATCAGTTTATAAACAAACACCGGTTTATCTTGACCAATCCGATAAGCCCTGTCATTAGCTTGTTGTTCAGCCGCAGGATTCCACCACGGATCATAATGAATAACCGTATCAGCAGCAGTTAAATTCAACCCTACACCACCAGCTTTTAAACTAATAAGGAAGATCGGAATACTACTTTTTTGAAACTGCTCTACCAATTCACCCCGATGTTTACTTTTTCCCGTTAATACGAGAAACGGCAAAGACATTTTCTCCAATTCAACTGCTATTATATCCAACATGCTAGTAAAAGACGAAAATAATAAAATACGCCTTCCTTGCTGAACCATTGTCGGCAATCGCTCTTTCAACCACGCAATTTTTGCTGACGAATTATTTTTCTGCGCCGATTCTAATTTGATCAATGAAGAGTGGCAGCAAACTTGACGAAGTTTGAGTAGAGCATTGCCTATTAAAAACTGATTACGATGACTCGTTTCCAAAGTCATGGCTTGGTGTACTTGCTCAATCATTGAGATCCGAATAGTTTCGTAAAGATCGGCTTGTGCTTCTTCTAGCTCTATTAAGGTTACCATCTCAGTTTTACTAGGAAGCTCCTTTGCCACTTCATTTTTTGTTCTTCTTAACATTAAAGGCGCAACACGTTTGGCTAACAAAGTTTGCCGTAAATAATCTTGATTTTTTTCGATCGGCTGCCTGTAAAGCTGATTAAACTGATATTCACTTCCTAGAAAATCTGGCATTAAGAAATGAAACAAAGACCAAAGCTCACCTAAATGATTTTCCATTGGTGTTCCGGTCAAACAAAGTCGCTGATTAGAATGAAGTTCATTAACCGCAGCGGTAATTTTACTGCGAGTGTTTTTTATTACTTGAGCCTCATCCAAAATCAGCAAATGAAACCGTGTACGTGAAAGTTTATTGATATCACGTAATGCTAAACCATAACTGGTAATCACAATATCCATATTAGGTAATTTGCTATATAGTGATTGGCGTTTGCTTCCTGCGAGTTTCATTACATCTAAAGAAGGAGCAAACTTTTGAATTTCTTTTAACCAATTTGGCAACAAGCTTGTCGGGGCAATAACTAAGCACGGGGATTTTAATCGACCAGCTTTTTTCTCTATCAAAATATGTGCGATTGTTTGAATGGTTTTTCCTAACCCCATATCATCCGCTAATATTCCGCCCAAATTATGCTTACGGATAAACTGCAACCAGTTGAGTCCTCCCTGTTGATAGTCTCGAAGTTCCCCCCTTAATTCCCTTGGGACTTTAACAGACGTTATTCCCTTTTCAGTTGATAGTTGCTTGGCTTTTTTGGCGAGCAGCTTTCCGCTCTGCCAATCTAGTATGGGTGCTAGAGTAGTAACGGAGTTTTTCTTTTTTTGCTCTGCTTTAAATTTCTTCTCTATTTCAACCAAAGGAATTAATCGTCCAAATTGATTTCTTGGAAACTTTAGTCTTTTCTGCTCGCTAAGATTGTTTTCATTATTTAACTCTACAAATGAAGAAAAAATTGATTTAACTCGGTCTCTTTCTAGAAAAAGAGTTTCTCCACTTTTCAATTTAATCTGTAACTGAGAAGTATTGGAATCATCTTTAAAATCTAATTTGTCTCTTTGAATAAGCGACACAATGTATGGCATCAGATTAATAGAGCGTCCTTCAACCTTCACACCAATTTCCAGCTCAAACCAATCAAATAGGCTTTCTTTTTGCTTAGTTTTAAGATCTTTTTCTGGTTCAGGCAAAAGATCGAGTTGAATCGGTTGAGACAGTTTGTTTTTCTCTTGCGAAATGATTTCTGATTCTGAACTTTGATTATCATCATAAGAATCGATATTACTCTGATCTCTTCCTTGTATAACATCCACATACCAATTTGCGCTGGTAATTCTATTTAATCTGAACCCTTTTGAAATTTCAATTTTCCATCCAAGCGTATAAAGCCCATTTAAGATCGGTAACATATGGCTAAGGTGCTGATCAAATTCGCGGTCACCAAAATGAAATTTTTCGATAACCGGTATTTCGTAAGTGGCCTCTAGTAAATCGAGATTTTCTATTTGTAATAAATAATTCGATAGTGCTTCACTAAATTTTTTATTCGCTTCTCTTTCTAGAACAAGCGGTAACAAACTTTTAAGAGAAAATTCTTTTCCATTAACTAAAAAGGAGAGCATAGCAATATCAAATTGGCTAACCTGTTCCTTTTTCCATGGCATTGTCACTTCGGTACTGGTTATTTTCAGTACAGGCTTTACCTCAAACTCTTTTAAATTCATAAGTTCAGAAAAAAGTTTCTTACTTTTTATGGCGGCTTGTTCAAAAACTTCAACCACAGCATTATTTTTCAAATCGAGATAATAATTCTTGCTGATTAATGCCAATTCCGGGTCAGTTCCATGACGCCAAAAATCTCTATTTCTCGCTGATAACACTAACGGTTGCCGATGGCTAGATTGCCAAAATAAACGGTCTGTTAAAACAAGTATTTTAATTAAGCGATTAGCATCGTCATCGAGTTGTATTTCAAATTGATTATCTTCACTTTTTAATTTTCTACAACCAAATTCTTGATCAAGAAAATACAGAATTTGCTGGTCAATTAAACTAAAAAATTTGGTATTTTTGTTTCCTTCTAGCTCCGCACTGATCGAATCCAATAAATTAATCGGCGCTTTTACTTGATAAACAGAATCTTTGGTTAAATAAGCTTTATGAACACTCACGATCCAGCTAGAACCTATATGTTCTAGTAGATAAATTACTCTATGTCTTGCCATTTTTGGAAACGGATCGAGCTTCTGACCTTCGAGCCATTTTTTGATATATTTTTTGCCGGTAAAGTGTCTTGTTTGCTGATGAGTCGATGGCGGCAAACGATGTAATCGAGTTTTTGATTCAATCGCTAATGCAGCTAAATGAACGCAAGGAATCGTTTCGGATTGATTGTTCTCAGAAGCTTTATTGTCTTGGCAACTACAACTGCCAAGTGATTCTGTGATGGGCCAATCGAGTATTTGCTTAGTGAATTGACCATCACATAAACAAGTACCTTTGATATATTTTTCATCAACCTGATTTTTCCAGTTGACTAAATTATCCTCAAAAAGCAGTGACAAGCCCTGCATTAGAATATCTTCTGAAAAATAATTTCTTAGGTGATCGACAGGACCTTTATATGCTAATGGTCTGTTGATCATAGAGAAAGCCTACATGCAAAATTAAATTATTGTAAGCAGTCCAGTCTAGCAAATTATTAGGCAGAAGTGGAACGTTTTTTTGGTTAATTTTCAACAAATAGAACTAAATCTTCTAGTCGGCTTCCAGTACAACTGCTCTGACCAGATGAATAGGTTTAACAGGCACATTTTCCCAATGATAGGTTGGATCAATATGAGTTTTAGTAGAGGCAATCAACTCTAAAACCTCTTCGCCTTCTGACACTAAACCAAAAACAGCATAACCCCATGATTTCCCCGGATCGAGCCCCTCATTATCGGCCATATTAAAATAGAACTGACGCATCGCAGAATGAGGATCTTTTTCTCTTGCCATTGCAATGGTAAACATCTCATTTTTTAGACCATTACCTGACTCGTTAAAAATTGGTTCGACCTTTTTTCTCTCTTCAAATTTTTCATTATAACCTCCGCCTTGAACCACGAAATTTTTTTCTACTCTATGAAAAATCGTTCCATCATAAGAGCCATTTGTAACATAGAACAAAAAGTTATTCGTTGTGATGGGAGCGCGGTATCTGTCAAGTTCAACTTTTATTTTTCCTGCCGTTGTTTGTAACTCAACGACGGGAAATAAATTGTCTGCTTGAATAGATGCGCCACGCTGTTCTTTTGCATAAACCTGCAGAGACAAAGTAAGTAAAATGAAAAAGTAAATTCTATTCAACATACCTCATACCACCCAATTTATAGACCAGAAATCGCTTTAACTTCTAAATAATCTTCAAATCCATAAGCGCCCCATTCTCGACCATTTCCGGACTGCTTATATCCTCCAAAAGGTGTCTTTATATCGCCGCTTTTACCGTTAATATTAATATTTCCCGCTCGAATTTTAGATGCGACGCTCATCAATAATTCTTCATCCTTTCCCTGAATATAACCAGCAAGTCCATAAGGCGTGTCATTGGCGATTTCAACCGCTTGCTCGACTGAGTCATAAGGCATTATCGCAAAAACCGGGCCAAAAATTTCTTCGCGAGCAATCGTCATAGTGTTATTCACCTCAGAAAAAATAGTTGGTCTAATAAAATACCCTTTATCTGATCCCTCTGGGCACTCTAAGCCACCACAGACTAATTTTGCACCTTCACCAATACCTTTTTCTATTAAATCTTTAATTTTATCGTATTGAATTTTACTGACAACTGGACCCATCGTGGTATTTTCATCTGATGCCGATCCGACAATAACTGCCTCTGCGACAGCTGCGGCAATTTCTTCTGCTTGCTGCATTTTTTCGGCAGGAACTAACATTCGTGTGGGCGAATTACAGGATTGACCGCTATTCGAAAAAACGGTTCTGGCACCTTGTTTTACTGCTCGTTCTAAATCTGCATCAGGCAAGATAATATTAGCGGACTTTCCTCCTAGTTCCTGGGTTACTCGTTTAATTGTTGGCGCTGCATTTTTAGCGACCAATGCTCCGGCCCGAGTAGAACCGGTGAACGACACCATATCAACTAATGGATGTTTAGATAAGGCTGTGCCAACACCCGCTCCATCACCATTAATCATGTTAAACACACCTTTCGGTAAACCCGCTTCATGCATTACTTCTGAGAAAACATAGGCTGATAACGGAGCAACCTCTGAAGGCTTCAAAATTACAGTACAACCAACGGCAACTGCAGGCGCTACCTTACAAGCAATTTGATTAAGCGGCCAATTCCAAGGTGTAATCAGTCCACATACGCCGATTGGCTCTTTAACAATCAAACTAGAGCCTTCTTTGTGTTCAAAAGGAAAATTATTCAATAAATCAGCGGCAGCCTTGAAGTGAGCCAAACCTGATCCCGTTTGACCTTTTTGCGCCAACTGAGTAGGAGCGCCCATTTCTTCAGAAATAGCATCCGCAATATCATTGTACCTATTTTTAAATGACGAGATGATCGCCTGCAATATCTCAATACGTTCTTCTACAGAGCTAAAACCATAGCTGCTAAAAGCATTTTTCGCCGCTATTGCTGCTCTATCGACATCGTGTTCATTTCCAATCGCTATTTGAGCGCATACATCCTCTGTTGATGGATTAATAACATCCATCATTTTTTTATTGGCTGGCTCAACCCATTGACCGTCTATATAAAACTTATCATAGATTTTCATAGTGTTTATTCCCTCTCTAACTGACCATTCGACCTTATGTAATGTGCCAAGTATTACGTTATCGTTGTTATTTCGCAAGTGTTAATATATTGTACTTGATAGCTTAGTCTTCAACTTGACAAACTAAGGACTTATGCAGATTTTTCGAACACTTTAACTTATCAGAGCCATGAAACCACATAACTCAAAACCTTTAAATGACTTCTTAGAATATCCACCCGGCGAAATGCTTTCTCGCTCTGAAGCTTTCTATCAAGATATAAAACGTCGTCATACCATTCGAGAGTTTTCTGACAAACCCGTAAGCAAAACCATTATCGAAAACTGTATTAAGTCCGCAGGCACAGCTCCAAGCGGCGCGAATCATCAACCTTGGTTTTTTACAGCGATTAGCAACCCGAATATCAAAATGGCGATCCGTGAAGCGGCAGAAAAAGAGGAGAAGGCTTTTTATGATGGACGAGCAGGAGATAAATGGCTAGACGCTCTCCAAGCACTCGGAACCGATGAAGACAAACCTTATTTAGAAACTGCGCCTTGGCTAATTGCTATTTTTGCCCAGCAAAAAGGTGGCGTCACTGTAAACGAACAACGAAAAAACTACTATGTACGAGAATCTGTCGGGATCGCGACGGGCTTTTTAATCAATGCGCTTCATCACTCCGGTTTAGTAACATTGACTCATACACCTAAACCGATGAATTTTCTAAATGAAATTTGTAATCGCCCCAAAACAGATAAAGCCTATATTTTATTAGTCGTCGGTTACCCAGCCAAAAATGCCAAAATTCCAGATCACGCCATGATTAAAAAGTCACTGGATGATATTAGCGAATTTATTTGAAATTAGACCCTGTTAATTCCAGTACAAAACCTTCTATTTATCAGTGACTACCGTCTCAAGACAACATCACTCTCTAGGTCAATAATTTGTGATGGAGGTTGACCACAGCAAGATCCCGCTATAATTTGGTCAACTTTTAAATGGAATTGATTTCTTATTTCAGCCAGCCTTGGCGAAGCTGGTTTAGTGTTCAGATTACAGCTAGTTGAAACAATAGGCTTGCCGAACATACCGCAAAGCTTTTTGGCAGTCGGATTACTCGTTACTCTCACAGCAAGTTTTTGATGTTCTCCGCTTAGTACCGATGATACTTTGTCGTTCTTTTCAATCAACCATGTGGTCGCTCTTTCTAATTTTTGATTGATCTTTTCAATTTGCTCTGGCTGAAGTGGAGCGAGTAACGGAAGTGCTTGCTGAATATCGTTCACAAGTATAATTAAGCCCTTCTTATAACTGCGGTTTTTAATCGATAGTATCCGATCGATTGCCGTTAAATTACTGGGATCACAGCCTAAACCAAAAACTGATTCTGTGGGATAGGCTATGACTCCACCAGATTTTAACGATTCAACCGCACGCCGTAATTGCCAGTGATTCATTATCGGTTATGACTATCACGCTACGCTAGCTTAATGTGGCTTGCAGCTGAGCATCCTTATCTATTACAGCCTGAGCATTTGCAGCGCGATCATCTGCAACGGACTTTGCAACAACGGGATCAGCAATCGCCAACATTTGAGCCGCTAAATAGGCCGCATTTTTCGCACCAGCTTTACCGATTGCAACTGTTGCAACTGGAACACCAGCAGGCATTTGCACCGTTGAAAGCAACGCATCTTGACCTTTAAGAGGACCACCGTCCATTGGTACACCGATAACTGGCTTTGTGGTAAGCCCAGCAACCGCTCCAGCTAAATGAGCCGCCAACCCAGCCGCACAGATGAATACTGCACACCCACGAGTTTCAGCATCTTTAACATATTCGTGAGTAGCCGCAGGAGTACGATGTGCTGATGTTACTTTGACTTCAGCTTTTATCCCTAAATCTTTTAGGATATTTAAAGTATTTTGCATACAAGGCCAGTCTGAATCTGAACCCATTAGAATTGCTACGAAAGTATTACTCATTTTTGTTGCCTTGGTTGGTTTTTACTGGTTAGTAATTATACTGAAGTAAACACCCAATAAAAATATATAAATTATCAATGCAACCTGTCAGTTATAGATTGTTAATATAGAACAGTTACTCAAAAATAAACTCAAACCCCAATGTATCCGATCCCGCCACCTCTGTTTTGAAGTGAATATGCACTTCTGATTCAGATGGCATTAAATCATTCACTGACTCCGCGTCTAAATAATCTGATGGTTTAAAACCTTTGACTAAAACTTGCTCACCATCTTTATTACTAAAGACGATCTTAATGGTGGGATAAGGTTGTGCGAAGGTTGCGTCATTAACTAATAATACTTTGACATCTAATGTGTTTTCTAACTCTTCATCTGGTGCTAGCTGTCTTTGCAGAAGTTTAATTTTACTAACATCTCTCTTTGGTTTTAAATCACAAGGTAAGAAACCACAAATCGACTTCATTGTTCCACCCCAGGTGTCGCTCCAGGCGAGTGCTTGACGATTGCTCCAAACACTAAATAACCCAACTCCCAGCAAAATTAATATGCTGACGATTATCAATTTTGATTTTATTCCAGAACGATTATCAGCGACCATTTCATCAAATTCATCGAGTGGATCCGGCTGATAATCTGTTTCTTGCATTTGTTCGCTTAATTGATCAGAAAGCTCGTCAAAGGTGCCTGTATCATGCTCAAAATCATCGGACTCAATGACTTCCTCTTCGTCGTAGATTGGATCTTCTTCATAATCAACATTTTCGAATTCACCGTCTTCGTATTCGCCTTCTTGAAGCTCGCTTTCCGAATACTCGAGACTTTCTTCAATTTCAGCTTCATCGATTTCGAACTCAGAAAGCTCTTCGGTAGAATCTAACGCACCTTCATTAGCATCAAAAAGCTCTTCATCTGATTCGTCTATATGATCAAATGATAAGTCGTCTTCGTCAATTGATGGTTCTTCTATCAGTGTCTGCTCTAACTCATCATCAAAATCGGAAAGCCCAAGCTGACGATCAAGGTTTTGTTCGGAGATTGTTGGATCTGTTTTAGGCTCAGTAATACTTTTTTCGACTGGTTCTGGTTTTGTTTCAATAGAGCTTTGGTTTTTATTCGTTTCAGATAACTCACTCGCTTGGGATAAGTCATCATCTAACGACCCCTCCGAAAAAAGATCTTCTGGAAATTCTTCAACAGAAATTGTTTCCTGATTTGATTCAATTTCATCTATTTTGAGGTTTTCAGTGGACTGGCTAACAGATTTCTTGGAACTAACAATCTCTTCATTGGTTTTACTGATCGATAATGGCTCGGGGGCGTCACTTTTTTGATATATACCATCCGCTATTGGTTGAGATTGTTTCGGATCTGACTTTGCGGGTTCTTGAACTGAGGGTTTAGTTGGTTCATTTTTAATTGGTTCAGGCTTAGCAGCGACAGCACTTTTTATGACAGGCTTTTTCGAGCGCTCAAGCATATAATCAGTCGCCTGAAATATTGCAAGGCACGCACCGCATCGAACTTTACCTTTGGCGAGCGCAAGCAGCTCGTCAGTCACTTTAAATGCTGTGCTACAAGTTGGACAGCGCGTGTAAAGGGCTTTATCTTCCACCAAAGTTTCCATTTTTTCTACTTATTCTAATTTAGATCAACTATACATGTCTTTGTTCCCGTTAACCGACTCCACTCTTCTTTGTAAGTCGGCTGCTGCATATCAAACCATTTGAGATATGCATCACGGGTCACTTCCGCTTGGTTATCTAATATACCAGAAAGTGCGATGCATCCGTTAATTTCACAATGATTTGCAATCTCTTCTGCCAACTCGACTAAGGGTCCCGCAAGAATATTAGCTACCACAATATCAGTGACGATATTATCAATCGCTGCTGGATAATCGACAAATAACCTTTCATCCAATACTTGATTACGTTTGGCATTTTCTTTAGTCGCTAAAATCGCCTGGGGATCAATATCTACTGCATAAACCTTACTTGCCCCTAGCTTAAGCGCCGCAATAGCTAGAATACCTGAGCCACAACCATAATCGATCAGCGTTTTTCCATTTAAATCAATTGAATCAAGCCATTCCAGGCAAAGAGCAGTAGTTGGATGGGTACCTGTGCCAAAAGCCAAGCCAGGATCGAGCATCACATTGATGGCTTTCTCATCTGGAATAGGTTTCCAACTAGGACAAACCCATAAATTCGAACCAAATTTCATTGGCTCAAAGCGATCCATCCATTCTCTCTCCCAATCCTTATCTTCTATTAACTCAAACTTTTCGCCTGAGCTTTTTGAAGATAGTGGATTGGATTTCCACTCCTTTAAAACCGCTTTGGTATCTATTTCAGCATCAAATAATAACATCATTTGCACATCTTTCCATAACGGCGTTTCACCAGGAGCAGGCTCTAAGATGGGAATATCTTTGGCATCCATCAAAGTGACCGATAGTGCCCCCATTTCAAGCATCGAATCGCCAATATCATCGGCATTTTTCTCTGAAGTAACTATAGTTAACTGCAACCAAGGCATTATTTTTTCTCTATTAAATTAAAACTGTTAGCGTAAATAAACGCACGTCTAAAGCTCTTTTAAAAGTAACTCTAACGACTCTGAGATCTGTTCTATTTGTTTTTTCGACAACTTATTAAGCTTTTGCAGCCAGTATTGAGAACTTTGTAATTCTGACTCTTGTAAGGTTTGAATACCTTTTTGAGTTGGCACAATCCACCGCTTTCGAGCATCATCTTTAGATTGAGCACGGATCACCAAAGCACGTCTTTGCAATTCGTCGACTATTTTTGAAAGGGTAGGCAAAGCAACTGATTGCATACTCGCCAACTCTTTCAAGGTAACTGGGTTATGTTGCTTGATCAAAGTGAGAACTGTTAATCGTGCAGAGGATAAAAATGACTCGTCCTGGTTTTGATCCAACTGACGGAGTTTTCGGGATAATTGGTTAAGTTGTTGGTGTAATTGCATAGGGTTGCTAAGTATATTGTACCTTGACCTTCGAATCATTAGTTAGTCTAGCTAATTAATTCGAAGATTGTAACCTAAGGTTGAGTGAGTGGCAAATGTTTAATCCAACAACTCTTTAAAATAACAATGGGATAACACGATTCAAAGTTAGATGGATACCTTATTGAAAAGGTTTGGTAATTGTGTAGACTTTGAATTCACTAGAATCTAGCACTATTGAACAATTAAAGCACAGAAAACTATGTGTTGTTGTGGCATATAATAATGGTTATGGCAAAAAAACAATGGAAATATTACCTGGAGTCAGAATTGGAAAGGTTCTATTCGGAATGATCGAAAAACAAGTTACCGCTTAGGAACCGTTACCGTATCGGATGTCTGACAATGAAACGGTGATATGGTCAAACTAATCTTGAAAATTGTCACTCCAGATACTTATAGTTTTTACTTTTTTTCACCGATTCCGTTGCGGGTTATGATTTGTTAACATTCACTGGATTATTATTTTTAATCTCAGCATTAATAGCAGCTAGAGTTTCAATAAGTTCTTAAGCTAAATGGCTAGAGTAAAATCAAATTTTATAAAAGAGAAAAGAGTGAAAACAACCAAGTATTTATCCATCACAGCGGCATCAATTCTTCTAATCCTCACAGCTTGTTCAGAACAAAAAACCGATGACGAGCGTATCTTAGAAGAAATCAACTCAACTTCTGTCCATCTTGCGCTCGGTTTAAAAATAATTACCACTAATCCAGACAACGACCCAGAAATTACTGCTGCGCAAGAAAAGGTGAAAGAAATATTGAAAGCTTCAGAAAATAAAGGACACTCTGATGGTCTGAGTATTACAGAATTAGGAAGGCTCGCAAAAATCGCCTATCAAGCTAAAAAGTTGGGAGCCGCTGAAGTTGCACTAGGTAAACAAACAGATTTCCGCTTTTTAGCTCAGCTTTTATCCTCAGAAAAAAATACAGCTGGGGATAAACTAACGATAGAACAAGATCATGCCCTGACTCTCGGTTTTATGTATATGTTAAATTTGCATCCTGCGATTCCATTACCGATTAGCGATAAAACCTTGCTATATGAAGCTTGGATGGCTGGCGATACTAAGTTAGAAAATAGTTTTCTGGATGATGTTTTAAGAGCCGCACAAATCTCAGCGTTTGCGAGTAACGATTTTTGTAAATTTGCTGCTCAAAAATCTGAGAATCTACGTAAAAACAAAATGGAAAAAGTGAACCTAGAGAATGTTAAGGAGTCATTTGCAGCGCTCACCGGAGCAGGGAGAGCGGTCGCGCATGCGCCTGAAATGCTTGGTTTTTTAGCTCCAATTATACTTGCACCCACTGTTATTGAGTTAACGCCAGGTGTGATAAGAGTGATTGCCCATAGTAAAACCGCTAGTTGTTTTGAACGTCTCAAGAATACTGGTGAAGCCTTAAAACAATACGAATACACTCTTGAAGTCATGGAAAATATGGGACTACCGGAGCCTGAACTTGCTCTTTTAAAAGCTTCGATTTCTTACAAGAAAAAAGACTTTGATACCACTCGTGAGCACCTTAAAAATGCCGCAAAAAGCAAACTGCTTGATGAACGAAGTAAACAAAATCTTGTAACGCTAGCAAACAACCTACAATCTCCAGATGAATCTTTAGTTGCCAAGTATTTTGGCTCTGCGAACCTCGCTTTAACAATGGGTCAAATTATACATAATCGATTAGCTGATGAAGGTGTTTATGACGATATCCTCAATAATGAGCAACTTAAAAGTTTAGAATTGTTATATTCGGGGTTTTCCTCAACTGATACAGACGATCTTTTAGATGCAGGGAAAGGATTATTTGATTGAAACATAATATAAATTAGCCAATTGTCCGCTACACACCGCCTCAAAGCAGCATAACCACTCTCCTACGATATGCGTAGCCGCATCTTATAAGGCAAATTGAAAATTATTTAATTACCAAAAACTTGCCGATTATAGATCTGTCTGCTAATGTCAATATTGAAGTAGTTTAATCGGGAGGCTAATCAACAACATTAAGATTGCTCGATAAATTACTTCTCACTGTACAAAATGAGAATTGATTCACTTTTGAACCTCATAGGTATACCCTCTTGGACAAAACGGATTTTAAACGTGTCGCTGCTGAATATATCAAATCTAGTTATATTTTGTCTATTCAGTTCCATTGCTGCTGCCTCACCTGACAAAATATTAGACATTCAAACTCACATCAGCAGCACCCCTTTAGGTACATATTTAGATACTTACATAGACAGTTCAGGAACATTTGTCATTGAAGATGCATTAAAACTAAATGATGAAGAATGGCAACACCTCAATAAAACCATCCCCAGCTTTGGACATAAAAAAGAAACTTTATGGTTTCGTCTTAAAATCGAGAATAAATCAACCTCAGTCAAACAACGGTTGCTATCCTTAGAGCTACCCACAATAGATCATTACAGCGTTTTTATCACAAAAAGAAAATCACTTATTAGCGAGTATGTACTCGGTGATAGCCTACCTTTTAATCTAAGAATAATTGATAGCTATAACTTTGTTTCACCCATAACGATCAAAAGCGGTGAAGTATTAAGTATTTATTTTAGAATAGAGTCGGCAGAATCAATAAGAGTACCCATATATTTAAGGGATGATAAAAGCCACAATCAACACGAAAAAAATACTCTGCTGCTCTATGGAATGTATTTCGGCGCGCTGCTCATTATGGCTTTCTATAACCTGGCTTTATTTATATCAATAAAAGATAAAAACTATTTATATTTTACTTTTTATATTCTAAGTGCCGCGCTATATCGATTTTCAGCATCTGGCTTAGGTTTTAAATATATATGGCCAACATTCCCATCTATTAATGGTTTATTAATATTGATCTTCGTATCCATGATCATTTTTAGCGTCAGTCTTTTTATTTATAGTTTTATGCAAATAAGTAAAAGCCACAGGCTCTACTACTATATTCTACGCACACAAATGTTTGTATCCATATTTATTCCCATACTGGGTCTTTCAAATTTGCACTTAGCTGGTGTAGTCGTCAACTTGCTTGCTTTATTCACTACGACCTCCGCTATCTGGATTACTATTAGCCGTTACCTTGATGACTTAAAATATGCCAAACTACTCATTGTTGGGCTACTAATATTACTCCTGTCAACTCTTATGCTTATATTAAACAGACTAGGGTTCTTACCAGTTAATTTTTTGACTGAAAACTCATCTCAAATAGGCTATATTTTAACTATTTTATTAATGTCTATGTCTCTCTCTCAACGGATTAAACATAATCACAATAAACGTATTCTTGCAGAACAAAAAGCATTAACCGTTGAAAAAAATATTCGACTAGAAAAAGAAAAATATTTAAAGTTAAAAATAACTGCTAAAGAAGAAGAAATTCAAGCAAAAGAAAATGTTTTTATTGCACGCGCTGAAAGCAAAGCTAAAAGTGATTTTCTCGCGACCATGAGTCATGAAATTCGAACACCTATGAATGGAGTCTTAGGTATCGCTGAAATTTTAGCCGATACTGAACTAAATCCTCAGCAGCGATATTATATCAGTGTAATCCAGGAATCTGGTAATACGCTTCTTAACATTATCAATGACATTCTTGACTTTTCTAAAATTGAGGCTGGAAAAATAGAGATTGAAATAATTGATTTCGAACTTAATCAGCTATGTCAGCAATGCATTTCAAATTTTATAATCTTAGCAAAGAATAAAAATATTGATTTGGTAGTATCAATAAAGCCTGGAACTTTAATTTACTTGAAATCAGACCCAACAAGGTTGAAACAAATCATACTCAACCTGTTAAGTAATGCATTTAAGTTTACTCGATCTGGTAGTATTATTTTACGGGTTACTAGTGTAGAAACTGAAAAAGACTCCAAATCGCCTTTACTAAAATTTGAAGTTAAAGACACTGGGATTGGTATTTCAAATTCACAAAAGAAAAAATTATTTTCAGAATTTTCACAAGCAGACAGCTCAACAACAAGAAAGTATGGTGGGACAGGTCTAGGGCTCGCTATATGCAAGCAACTATCCGAATTGTTAGGGGGTGAAATTGGTGTCGACAGCGAAGAAAATGTCGGAACCACTTTCTGGTTTACTTGCAAAGTATCAGAGGCAAGCGAAAGTTTTGTTAGTGAAAACTCAATCCCGACTGTGTCTCTAGAAAATAAAAATATACTCTTTGTTGATGATTCGCCCGCATTTATTGATACAGCAAAAGAGGTCGCTAGTGCATGGGGAATGAATGTAGAGGTCGCATTTTCAGCAGAAGAAGCCATAGAAAAATTACATAGCTCATACAATAACAAAGTTATTTTTGACATCATCAGCCTGGATATGGCAATGCCTGGAAAAACAGGGTTAGAATGTGCTGCAATTATTAATAAAAACCCTAACTATCATAAATCCAAAATACTACTATTGACGGCGATGGACGTCTTGCCTGAAAAACAAGATCTTCTAAAAGCTGGTATAGATAAGGCTGCTCAAAAACCAGCTTCTGCTAATTTCCTTTTGGAAGTTTTTCTAGAACTTATTGACGGCAAGAATATTATAGAAAAACAGGAGATAAAAAAATCTAAGGCTTATTTAGAACATAAGCGTAAACTTTCAGGCAAAATGATTTTAGTAGCAGAAGATAATACCACTAACCAAATCGTTATTAACAAAATGCTTTTAAAAATAGGTGTTAATCCAGTGCTTGTCACAGATGGTGAGCAAGCTTATAAATTCGTCAAAGAACATTACTCCCAAATCGATTGCATTTTAATGGATTGTGAAATGCCCGTAATGGATGGTTACCAAGCAACAAAACTAATCAGAGAGTGGGAAGACGAGCAAGAACTTGAACAACTACCTATAATCGCATTAACTGCTCATGCACTAGCCGAACACCGTAAAAAAGCACTCGAGTTCGGGATAAATTACCATCTAGTTAAGCCTGTAAATATTAAATCCCTGGGCGAAACCCTGGCAAAAATGATTACTCGCTAAGTAAGTCAGATAAATAAACTTCATTCGGGAGCAACAAATACAACTTCGAGAAAAATATTAATCCCCTTCAACCTTCATTGCCCGAGTTAATAATTCTTTCGCTGCGATTTTAGGATCTTGTCCATTATAAATAATATTATAAATCGACTGACAAACCGGCATCTCTACTTGATGGGATTTTGCGAGGTTATAAACTTCTTTAGTATTTCTGACGCCTTCAACGACTTGCCCGATGTCGATCGCTGCTTGTTCTAAAGACGCGCCTTTGCCTATCGCTAGACCAAAACGCCTGTTTCTTGATTGATTATCAGTACAAGTTAACACCAAATCACCTAAACCAGCCATTCCAGTAAAAGTCTCGATCTTTCCGCCAAGCTTTTCACCGAGCCGAATCATCTCGGCAAGACCTCTGGTAATCAATGCCGTTCTTGCATTCGAACCAAAACCTAAACCGTCGGCCATGCCAGCGCCGATAGCAATAACATTTTTAATTGCACCGCCAAATTGCACACCTTCAAGATCTGAGCTTAAATAAACCCTAAAAGTATCATTCACTAGTCTCTTGGTCATTTCTGCAGCAAATTGCCCATCATCTGAAGCGAGAGTAATCGCTGTTGGTGAACCAATTGCAAGTTCTTTGGCAAAAGTTGGTCCAGATAAAACTCCTTTAGGAATATCGCCAAACATTTCATTCACTTGATTACGCAGAAAATTGCCGGTATCAGGCTCTAAACCCTTACAAGCCCAAACAAGCCTGACATCACCAGTTTTATGCTCTGCAATTCGCGATAAACTTTGCTGAAACGAGTGGCTAGGAGTGACGATTAGAATATCTTTAACATCTTTAATGCAATCTTTGAAAGAGTCAAACAATTCAAGCGATTCTGGCAGCGGGATATCCGGCAAGTATTTTTGATTGATGCCCGATGCTTTCATATTGGCAATATGTTCGGCGTTTCTCGCCCAAAGGTTGGTTTTATTGCCATTTTTGGCTAGAAGAATAGCCAACGCGGTACCAAAAGAACCAGCTCCGAGTACCGCGATAGGATTTGATTGAAGATCAATCATAAAATAAAGTTAGCACTCACTACTGAATAGTGGTTTCTCCAGCTTCGCTCGCTTCACCACTTTCTGCGGCAGCTTGAGCTTGTTGAAGTTTTTGCATGAATAATGCCTGGAAGTTAACTGGCGCTAGTTGAACTGGCGGGAATCCTGTTTTACCTATTAGTGAAGCAATTGTTTCGCGCACGTAAGGGTAGAGAGTCTCTGGAGCCATAACGCTCAAAGAGTGTTGTAACTGCTGTTCGTTCAAGTTTTTAAGCAAGAAAATACCAGCTTGCTGAACTTCTGCTAGGAAGACCGTTTTTTCGTCGACTTCTGCTTTGACAGAAATAGTTAAAATCACTTCGTAGTTATCATCAGCTACTGTTCGAGATTTACTATTCATCTCCATTTTAACTTGTGGTTTATATTCAACTGAAAATAGTTCTGGTAAGTTAGGCGCTTCAAAAGAGATATCTTTTACATAAATTCTTTGGATAGCCGCTTGTGGCAGGTTTTCCTGATCTAAGTTAGTTGCCGTAGCTTCTGGGTTTACATCAATTTCGTCTGTCATGATTTATATCTCTTATCTTATTTAATTGGTTAACGTATTCAAAAATATTAGAAAATTTGACTATTTCTTATGTTTACTTCACTACGGGCAAATTATCGCCCACCCAAGATCCCATCCCACCTGCGAGCTTGTGGACTTGCTCCATCCCTGATTTTTTTAGCATATTACAGGCACCAGCAACAGTGATCCCATTGGCGCAAACCATTATGATGGGTTTATTTTTGTGTTTTTCAAGGCTATTGAGTTTGTCTTTCAATTGAGACATTGGAATATTGATCGCGCCGTAAATATGCCCTTTGTTAAATTCAACCTGAGGACGAATATCAACTATGACCGCGCTTTCTCTATTCACCATATTAGTTAACATTTGAGTCGTAACTGACTTAGGCGCACCCGCCATAAGCTTCATTTGAATGAAAACCAACATGCAAGCAACAATCACCCATGCGGATGATAAAGCCATATTACCTTGAGCAAATTGCAAAAACTCGTTCATTTTATACCTGCTATAGAAACCTTTAGGTCTCACAAATCTATGTATTAACTCTCCGAACTTAAAAGCCTGTAAGCCCTTAAGTTTGTGAGGGAATGCATTATACACAGAGTTTTGGAGGTTATCTAATTAGTTTGAAGTAAATGAACTAAATGAAAAGGCTACCCTCACTTTCGGAAGCAAGCGTCTAAAATATATACCCGTTTCACCTCAAGATGCACTAAGCTTTTTCTACTTGAAGGGTGGCACCATCTGAGTTAGTAACCACAACTAAAGTATTTTCCTCTAAATCATCACCCTCGACACGCCAAAATGTGTCGTCAATTTGTACCCGACCGACGCCATTAACAATTGACTCTACTAGAGGTACTCTCCTTCCAATCAGCGCTTTACCACGTTGGTTGAGCGTACCAGATTCGGTATTGTCATTAGGAGCATCTTTTCTAAGCTTTTTCCATGCAAAAATACTAGCGAAAGATACGATCGCGAAAATAAAAACCTGCCACTCCCAGGATATCTCGGGAAACATAAAGACAACACCGCCAACCAGTAATGCACCCGCACCAAACCACACTAAAATCGCACCTGGAGCAATCATTTCCAGAATTAACAGAATAAAACCAAGAACAATCCAGTGCCAATAAACTAAACTCTCTAACATTATGAACTCCTCAACTCTTCAGCTATTTCGAAATTCCTGCGGATTTAGCCAATTCTGCAATACCACCGATCGATCCAATTACAGAACTCGCTTCTAACGGCATCAATACCAATTTCGAATTTTCAGCTTTACCTATTTCCGTTAACGCTTCAATATACTTCTGCGATACAAAATAATTAATCGCTTGGATATCACCGCTGGCAATCGATTTGGACACCATCGCTGTCGCATTAGCTTCTGCTTCTGCCTGCCTTTCTCTAGCTTCCGCTTCTAAAAACGCCGCTTGCTTTTGACCTTCTGCCTGACGTATTTCAGACTCTTTTTCACCTTCCGCCTTTAATATCGCCGACTGTTTAAAACCTTCAGCTTCTAATATATTGGCTCTTTTGATCCTTTCGGCTTTCATTTGTTGAGCCATTGCTTGCACTAAGTCTTGAGGTGGCAGGATGTCCTTAATTTCGATTCGAGTCACTTTCACCCCCCAAGGGTTGGTTGCCTCATCAACTATGCCAAGTATCTTCGCATTAATTGAATCGCGCTTGGATAACATTTCATCTAAATCCATCGAACCCAGCACTGTCCTCATATTAGTCATAATTAAGTTTTGCATTGCGCGTTCTAAATCATTCACTTCATAAGTAGCCTGAGGAGAACTAACTATTTGATAAAAGCAAACCGCATCAATTGTTACAGTTGCATTGTCCTGAGAAATAACTTGCTGTTCAGGAATATCTAATACCTGCTCCATCATATTTACTTTATTTCCCACCGTTTCAATGATTGGTGTAATCCAGTTAAAGCCTGGTCGTAGACTTTTAGTGTACTTCCCAAAACGCTCTATTGTGTATTCATGACCTTGAGGCACTGTCTTAGCCCCCAAGAAAACTAAAAACACAATCGCCCCTAAAATTGATATAACTATATATCCCGTTTCCATATCTCTTCCCTCTACATTATTCTAAATTCATTTGAATGCTATCCAGTATACCCTTAATTAATCTAAATTTTAATGAAAAATCAAACCAGCATGTGTCAAATTAGCCAACTACTAGCAAGGTTATTAAACGAAAGAATCTCCATATTATTCCTTTTTCCGTCACATGTAATAAACGTTTAGTCTGATGTGATGGTCGTGTGAAGAGCTTTACCGTTACTCGATTGATTTAAAAGCCTCATAAGTTTCTTCAGATCTCATCTGTTTTAATCCCTCAACAAAAATTGCTGGTTAAATTATTGATTAATACAACAGATAATTTACTCCTAACAAACTCCTTCGCCAAACTTGCCTCAATTTTAAAATTTATGTAAGGTATCGTTCTGGTATTTTATCAAAAGGAAATTGTTCTATGAAAAAACTCGTTCTCCTATTTATTCTGCTGTCTAGTTCATCTGCAACAGCTGACTTTAATAGTGCTATCAATGATTATCAAAATGGCGAGTTTGAATCAGCGTATAGTGAATTCTTATCAATGGCTGAAACTGGAGAAAAACGATCTCAGTTTAATCTAGGGATCATGTATTTTTATGGTCAACACGTTACTAAAGATATTGATCAAGCATATGCTTGGCTTAAGTTAGCAACAGAAAGTGAGACTAGCAGCCAATCAGAAAAAGAAGCATTCGAACTTGTTTCCTCCAAAATTTCAGATATTAAGAAAGCGGAAGGAGCTTACAAATCTATAGCTAGTCAATATTCAACTCAGATACTAATAGAAAAACTGTACCCAGAATTAGTGAAAACCGAAAATAACGCTGACTTCCATGCGACACCCATAAAATTTAAGAACCCTAGATATCCAAAAAGAGCTTCATACGGTGGAATACAAGGTTGGGTGAGATACAAATTTGATATTGATAAGCTAGGCGTTCCTAGAAATATTCAGTTAGTTGAATCTTTTCCTGAGGAAGTTTTTGTTAAAGAGTCTAGAAAAGTCATTCCCAAATGGCGCTTTAAACCTGCATTAGATGCCAACGGCGAACCAAGAGAGCAAAAAAACCTGAGTTATAAAATGGAATTTCGTTTAAGCAAAACGAAGAAGCTAGAAATAAAAAAACATCATTACAGCGAGCAAATGGAAAAAGCACTTGCTGGCGACCCAATCGCTCAGTTTAATATTGGTTATTATGAGAAAAAACTCCACGCCTCCAAAGGAGAAGAAAACCCTAATGAATGGTTCTTAAAATCAGCCATTCAAGGTCATCCTATTGCTCAGCTAGAATTAGGAGAAAGTTTAATTTTCGGTCAAGGCTGCAAGCAAGACAAGGCGAAAGGAGTAGAATGGCTCACTCGATCTGCTCATACCGGTCAAACCGATGCAAGACAGTTACTTGCAAGTTTAGCCACTCGCGTCAAAACCTTAGAATCACATAGACAAGCGCTAGAGTACATTAAAGGCATTGATGAATTATCAATAAACACCAAATTAAGTATTGCCTGGATGTTAGCAACATCACCCTTTAAAGAAATAGTCAATCCTGACGAAGCAATTAATATTGTAGACGACATATCATCCAAATCTTTCACAGATGATATTACCTTATATGAAATTCAGGCAGCTGCGTATGCCTCTAAAGGCGATTTTGAAGAAGCTATTGATTTTCAAGAAGACGCACTTGACGAAGCAAAAGATCGGGACGCTGACTTAGAATCAATAGAATTTCATTTAGCTAGTTATAGAAAAAAACAAAAATGGTTTTAGCTGACTAAAAAATTCTTAAGTAAAAATAACCCTTTCTCAGACAATATCGATTCAGGATGAAACTGGATACCTTCCAGGTCAAACTCCTTATGTTTGATCCCCATGATAGTGGCTATTTGTCCTCTATCATCTTCTGTCCATGCAGTTACTTCAATTTCTTTCTGCAAGGTATTTTGGTCGACCACTAAAGAATGATATCGAGTTGCAACAAACTTTTGTGGCAAATTTTTAAAGACACCTTTTTCATTATGTAAAATCTTTGAGGTTTTCCCGTGCATCACTTTGTCAGCTTTAATTATTCTCGCACCAAAACTTTGTGCGATCACTTGATGTCCCAGACAAACTCCTAAAATAGGGATTTGTCCCTTAAACCTATCAACTACTTGCAAACAAATGCCAGCCTTATTGGGCGTACAGGGACCTGGAGAAAGAATGATTTTTGCGGGTGATAATTGCTCAATTTGTTCAATTGAAATTTCGTCATTTTTTCTGACAATTACTTCAACATTAAGTTGCTCTAAATAATGAACAAGATTAAAAGTGAATGAGTCATAGTTATCGATCATTAAGACTTGAGGTAACGTCATTTCAAATAATAATCGACTAAGAGTTAGACTTGATAAGCTTTGCTTATATTTTCGCGCATTGCGGTAATCGTCGCTTGATAATCATCGCTATTAAAAATTGCTGAGCCAGCGACGAAAGTATCAGCTCCCGCCTTAGCAATTTCTTGAATATTATCCACTTTAACGCCGCCATCTACTTGCAGCAAAATATCGCGTCCACTCTGTTGAATTAACTCATTTGCCTGATTTAGTTTGGATAGTGTATTAGGAATAAATGATTGTCCACCAAAACCAGGGTTCACTGACATTAATAAAATCATATCTAATTTATCGATAACATGCTCTACATACCTGAGACTGGTCGCAGGATTAATTGCCAGCCCTGCCTGACAGCCCGATTCTTTTATCAACTGCAAGCTTCTATCAATGTGCTCACTCGCTTCTGGATGAAAAGTGATCATCGATGCGCCTGCCTTAACAAAATCACCGATAATCCTGTCTACCGGCTTTACCATGAGGTGAACATCAATTGGCGCTGTAATCCCATACTTTCTAAGAGCATCGCAGACCATCGGACCTATAGTTAAGTTTGGTACATAGTGATTATCCATCACGTCAAAATGCACCCAATCAGCTCCAGCCTCAAGCACTTTGTCAACATCCTCACCCAAACGAGCAAAATTAGCTGATAAAATTGATGGAGCGATAATCGGCTTATTCATAATATTCTTACCATTTTTAAATTTAAGTAACAATCGACCAATCTATTTTATAAGATGTGCTTCATTTATCCTAGAGCTCTCTGATAAATCAGGGTAAGATTTATGCAATGAGAAAAATTATCCACATTTACCCAAAGACGCTGACAATCATTAAGCTAAGACTGACTACTATAATCCTGCCTTTAGTTGCTTTATTATTCACTTCATTTAGCCAATCCGCCGTTTTGATCAAGGAAAAGCAATGGCAAAAGGGCATGACTCTCAAAGTGGTTTTTCTTGACGGCAGTGATGAGTTAAAGCAATTGATCAAGCAAACTGCACCCAAATGGCTGGAAAAAACTAGCTTGTCCTTCCTGTTTTTTGACAATTTGACCGTCGCTCCTAAATCCACCCATATTCGCATTAGCTTTAAGTTACATAGCGGCTCTGAACTTGGTAATCACGGGGAATATTTATTAAAGACTCCCACCATGAATTTGTTCGACTTGACGACTGGAAAAATGAGCGCAAGTGCTTCCCAAAGATTGATTTTACATGAATTTGGGCACGCATTAGGATTTGAGCATGAATACCGAAGTCAATATTGGCCATACGACTATCATTCAATTAATCAAATAACTATCGCTTGTTATCCCAAAATGGAATTAATTGGATATTCTAAATTATCCGCCATTGCTCATTGTAAGGAAATCAACGCACCTGTCGATCCAAATAAATACTTGGCTACTGCCTTTGATGAGTTTTCCATCATGAACTACCCTATGTCAATCACTCTATCGAACGGCGACACTAAACAGATTAAAGCTAGCACAAAATTATCTTATCTCGATCAACACGCAATACAGCAATGGTACTAACACAGAACTGAACGATTGAAAAAGTGAAACAAATTGCCGTTTACTCCGTCCATTAGCAAACAAAATGGAGAAAACTATGAGTCTAGTACTGCGATTTTATCAATTACAATCGACGATATTTAACAAGGTATCTGTTTTGAACGGTTTACCTGCACTGGCGTTCAGGATTTATCTTGCCAATGTTTTTTGGATGGCCGGCACCACCAAATGGAATCCGTTTGATAGCGAAAGCTCTTTAGAAAATACCATTAATTGGTTCGGTAATAGTGAATGGGGATTAGGACTTCCATTTCCTGAGCTATTAGCCTATTTAGCTTGGGGTGCAGAATATTTTGGCGCAATTTTATTAGTTTTTGGATTAGCGATCCGTTGGATCAGTATTCCGCTAATCATTACCATGCTAGTCGCTATTTTTAGCGTACACTTACAACATGGTTGGTCGGCAATTGCCTCAGGTGCTAATGAAGAAATATCTTCGCGTATGTCAGCGGCGATATCAATACTTAAAGAACATGGTAACTATGGCTGGTTAAAGGCAAAAGGCGACTTTGTTATTCTACAAAACGGTATTGAATTTGCGTTTACCTATTTACTGATGTTAGTTAGCTTAATATTTACTGGTGGTGGAAATTATTTAAGTGTTGATTATTATTTAGATAGATATTTTAGAAAAAATGCTGATGTAGAAGCTTCATAAATTTTAACCTCCCTATGTCCCCCTTTTCTTAAGGGGGAAACCAAACAAAAATCTTGAATACTAGCCTAAAAAATCCTTCATAGAATATAAACCACTTTTTTGTTTAGCTAACCAAATTGCTGCTTTTACAGCACCTTCAGCAAAACACTGTCTACTCTGTGCTTTATGTTCAATATTGATCACTTCATTATTAAGAGTAAACATCACTTTATGCTCACCAATAATTTCACCCGCTCTAATCACTGAAAAACCAATATCACTTTCTTTTCTTGGTTTTTTACTATCATGTCTTTTATAGACTGCGCGGTCTTCCAAGTTAGTTTTTGTAGCTTCACAAATTGTTTCTGCCATTTTTAGAGCGGTACCAGATGGAGCGTCAACTTTATGCTTATGATGAGCTTCTATAATTTCAATATTCGCTTGTTCGTCTAAAATTTTTGCAGCTTTTTCGATCAGTGACAAAGTCACATTAACACCGATACTTGTATTCGGTGCAAATAAAATAGGAATGTTTGTGCTAGCTTTTTCAATAGTTTTAAACTGCGCTTTTGAAAATCCTGTTGTTCCAATGAGTATCGGTTTTTTGCTGGCTAGCACATTCTTCAATAAAGCCAACGAAACAGTCGGCAAACTAAAGTCAATCACTACATCACTTTTTGATAAACCATCATTGGTATCATTGGTATATTTAACTTTACCCGATCCACGAACTATTTTATTGAAATAGGGGTGACCCGAACGGCAAAAAGCACAAGAGAGTTCAGCGTGCTTTGATTCAATTATTTGGTGAGTGATCTGCTGCCCCATTTTACCGGTAGCAGCGTTAACGCAAATGTTAAGTTTTGATTTTTTGTTACTATTCAAACCGATACCCAAAATCGCTATCTTAGTGACTCATTAATTGCTTCCAAAATATCACCGCCGGGACACAAGTCATCTTTAGTCAAACTATTTAGCGGTTTTTCCGAGCTATTAATGATTTCATGAGTATTTTTTGAATCAGTATTTAAATAAAGCAGTCCTGTTAAAACTTGTTGCTTTTGTCTAGCATCTTCTAAAGATTTCAAAACTGATTCTCGACTTTGAATATCGAGAGAATTAGGCTGGCGGCGAAGATTTAAAATCGAACCGTCATGCAAACTAATACTTTCTAAAATTTGATCTGGTTGCTGGACAATAATTTCTTTAGTTTTTGGAACTAAATCAACCGTGCCAGTTGCTTCCTGGTGATCGCGAACCCACTCATAACCTTTTGTGGATTTAGGTGTGTTATTAAAAGTCACGCAAGGAGAAACACAATCAATAAGTGCAAACCCATTGTGTTTAATCGCACCACGAATCAAAGGTACTAATTGATCTTTATCGCCTGAAAAACTTCGCGCGACATATCCAGAACCAAGCGATATAGCCAACTCACAAAGATCCATCGGCTCGTACATATTCGGTACACCATTTTTACTGGCACTACCGACATCTGCGGTGGCTGAGTCTTGCCCTTTGGTTAAACCATAAACACCATTGTTCATACAAATATAAACCATATTGAGGTTTCGTCTAACCAAATGCATAAATTGACCCATTCCAATAGATGCCGTATCACCGTCACCTGAAATTCCAATGTAAGTAAGGTCGCGATTTGCCATATTTGCGCCGGTAGTCACCGATGGCATCCGCCCGTGCACAGAATTAAAACCATGCGATCCTTTTAGAAAATAAGCTGGTGTTTTTGATGAGCAACCAATCCCCGACATTTTGGCAATTTTATGTGGTTCTAAATTAGATTCAAAACAGGCGTTAATGATCGAGTTACTGACTGAGTCGTGTCCGCAACCAGCGCAAAGCGTAGATAACGCACCTTCATAAACAGCTTCGGTGTAACCTAAATCATTTTTGGGCGCTTCAGGATGACGGAAGGTAGACTTTAAATAACTCATTATTTTACTCCTTCAAGACTACTATTAGCCGTAGTAAAAGGTCCAACATTTTCGCCGTTTAACAGGCACTCTATTTTTCGTTTGATCCGCCGCGCTCTCATCGGCATACCATCAATGTTTAAAATTGATTGAAGACGTTTAGTACCAATATTAAATTCATTGATTAATAAAGTTCGCATCTGTGCATCGCGGTTCTGCTCTATCACATACACGATATCGTGCTCTTCGATAAACTTTCCGATGTCGGGATGAAACGGAAAAGATTTAATTCGGCAGGTATTAATGCAAGTCCCTTCGGCTTCTAACCCATCAAGCGCTTCATAACTTGCTTGAGCAGTCGTCCCATAAAAAATAGCAGCTATTTTAGATTTTTTATCTCGATATTTGATTTGCGGATGCGGTGCAATTTCTTTTGCAGTTTCCCACTTGCGAACCAAACGCTCCATATTATTTTCATAAACAGTACTATCTTCTGTGTAAGCAGCGTAATCATCATGTGATGATCCACGGGTAAAATACGCGCCTTTGGTTGGGTGCGTGCCGGGGTAAGTACGATATCCAATACCATCGCCATCCACATCTTTATATCGTCCCCACCGCTCTTCGAGATTATCCAAATCTTCTGCAGTTAAAACTTTTCCGCGATCATAATCTCGGCTATCGTCCCAAACAAATGGACGACTCATACCGTCATTCATACCTAAATCTAGATCAGATAGAATAATCACTGGTGTTTGTAATCGGTCAGCAATATCAAATGCTCTCGCTGTCATTTCAAAACAATCTGCTGGATCACAAGGAATCAAACAAACTTGCTTGGTATCTCCGTGAGATGCATAAGCAGCTGAAATAACATCTGACTGCTGCGTTCTGGTTGGCATCCCGGTACTTGGTCCACTCCGCTGAACATCAACCAATACCACCGGAATTTCTGCAAAATATGCCAAACCTAAAAACTCACTCATTAAAGATAAACCTGGACCAGATGTTGCGGTAAAACCACGCGCTCCCATCCAGTTTGCACCTATCGCCATTCCAATAGCGGATAGCTCATCTTCTGACTGTAAAATAGCAAATTTATTTTGACCAGTATCTTTTTCGATCCGGTATTTTTTAGCGTATTTTTCGAACCCTTCGATAACAGAAGTCGAAGGAGTGATTGGGTACCAACCACAAACAGTCGCGCCACCATAAACCGCACCAAGACCTGTCGCGCTATTGCCATCAATCATAATCGCATCGCCAACGTTATCTCGTCTTGAAACCGATAAACCACAAGTAGTCGGATAGTGTTCCTTGGCGTAGTTATAACCTAATTCCAACGCCTGAATATTGGGTGGGATCAGTTTTTCTTTCTTAGCAAATTGATCTTTGACCATATTGGTCAAAACTTCAAATTCCATGTCAAAAAGATAGGCTAAAGAACCTACATAAATAATATTTTTGAATAACTGTCTCTGACGAGGATTCGTATAATTGTCTATACACATTTGGGTAAGCGGGATACCTATTTCATGCACATCATCTCTTTGAAAATCTCGTGGCAATGACTTGGTGGAATCAAAAAGAAAATAACCACCAGGCACTAATGTATCGTAATCTTTGCGCAATGTTTGACCGTTGATTGCCACCACAAAATCAACATCACCCCGACTTCCTAAATAACCTCGCTCAGTCACCCGTACTTCAAACCAGGTTGGCAAACCTTGAATGTTTGAAGGAAAAATATTCTTAGGGCTAACGGGTACTCCCATTCGAAAGACCGCTTTAGAAAACATATTGTTGGCACTTGCCGATCCAGTACCGTTGACATTCGCAAACCGAATGACAAAATCATTTATCGCTTCAAGACGCATTTTTATCCTGCCTTAGTGACTGTGTAGCTAAATTTTTGCATATCCCAAGCTGCTGTTGGGCATCTTTCTGCACATAACCCACAGTGCAAACATACATTTTCATCTTTAACCATGATTCGGGCAGTTTTTAAATTGTCCGATACATAGAGATCTTGTTCTTTATTATTAGACGGCGCATTTAAACGAGTTCTTAAATCATCTTCTTCGCCTTCATCAATAAAATTGATACAGTTAGTCGGACAAACATCTTCACACGCGTCACATTCGATACATAAACTATCAGTAAAAACTGTTTGCACATCGCAATTTAAACAGCGCATTGCTTCTTCGTAGCCAAGATCTTGATCAAACCCCTTTTCAACTTCGAGTTTGAGGTTTTTAAGCGCTATTTCTTTATCAACGTGAGGCACTAAGTGGCGTTTGTCATGATCGATCTCATTATCGTAAGTCCATTCATGAAACCCCATTTTTTGACTGAGCAAATTAACACCCGGCTCAGGGCGCTCTTCAACTGCTTCACCTTGGCAAAATTTATGGATAGAAATCGCGGCCTGATGCCCATGAGCGACTGCAGTAATAATATTGGATGGACCAAATGCAGCATCTCCACCAAAGAAAACCTTTTTATTGGTGGACTGGAATGTATCTTCATCCACAACAGGCATATCCCATTTGCCAAACTCTAACCCAATATCTCGTTCAATCCAGGGAAAAGCATTATCCTGACCAATGGCAATTAGCACTTGATCCGCTTCCATAAAGACTAAATCTTCACCTGTTGAAATTAAGCTGCGTCTGCCATTTTCGTCATATTCGGCGCGCACCTTATCAAAATTCATTCCGGCAAGTTTGCCATCTTTGATCACAAACTCTTTGGGTGTGTGATTTTCATAAATCGGAATATCTTCGCCCATGGCATCTTCAATTTCCCATGGTGATGCTTTCATGTCGACTTTAGGGCTACGAACCACCACTTTAACGTTTTCACCACCTAATCGACGAGCAGTTCGACAACAATCCATTGCAGTATTTCCGCCACCAAGAACTAACACATTTTTACCAATTGACTTGGTATGTTCAAAAGCGACACTTTCTAACCAGTTGATCCCAAGATGGATATTATCTTTGCCTTCATCACGCCCAGGAAGCTTTAAATCTCTCCCATTTGGCGCACCAGAACCAACAAAAATAGCTTCGTAATCTTTTGCAAGTAAATCTTTTAAACTATCCACATAATGTTTAAATTGTGCCATCACTCCCATATCCAAGATATAGCCAACTTCTTCTTCAAGAACTTCTGCTGGCAATCTAAATGACGGAATTTGACTGCGCATAAATCCACCACCCACTTCTTGCTCGTCAAATAAATCCACTTGATAGCCCAAAGGCGCTAACCCACGAGCCACAGTTAATGACGCTGGACCTGCTCCAACTAGTGCAACTTTCTTGCCATTTTTGGGAGCGATGCTTGGCAAGCGATCTTTAATGCTATCTTTATTATCCGCAGCTACTCGTTTTAAACGGCAAATCGCTACAGGTTGCTCTTCAACCCGACCACGACGACAGGCTGGTTCACATGGTCTATCGCAAACGCGACCCAAAATGCCTGGAAATACATTTGACTCCCAGTTAATCATGTAAGCGTCGTCGTAACGACCAGCAGCAATCATGCGGATATATTCGGGGACTGGTGTATGTGCAGGACAAGCATACTGACAGTCGACGACTTTATGGAAATATTCAGGATCTTTAATATTAGTTGGCTTCACACCAAACTCCCGTATTGTATGGTCGATTTTGAGTAAAAATACTCTTTAGAACAGGTTTAGAAATGAACAAAATGACTAACCGTTTATGAATAACTTTAATCATAGGCTAAATTGTTGAATAAGAAGCTGAATTATACTTTTTTTTTGCATTTTGTATGTATTTTTAGTCTAAAACAAGCTTAATTTATGCAATTTTTGGTAATAACGACTCCAATTAGCTTTTATGCAAAAAATCTCCATAAAAACTATCGAAAATTGTTCGCATTTACTGTTATTTTTGTCTATTATATAAAGCAAACACTTTATATAATAGACAAATGGACATTCTAAAAGCACGAGCTACTCTCGCCACCGTTATGTTGGTGACATTATTAGGTTCCGCAGGCGTGGCTCTACCTTACCCTGTGCTATCTCCCTATTTCATGAATGAATCATCTAATCCCTTAGTGTATTTTATGGGATGGGATGCAAAAATATTGCTAGGTATTGCTTTAGCAACCTATCCGCTTGGATTATTAATTGGCAGCAATGTGATTGGATCGCTCTCAGATCGCTATGGACGTAAAAAAGTACTCGTGTATTCATTGATTGGAAGTGTTTTAGGTTACGTTGCAACTGGCTTAGCAGTAACTCAAGGCTCATACTTGTTTTTTATTGTTGCTCGACTAATCACTGGTTTTTTTGAAGGGAATATCTCAATCGCCCGTGCAATTGCTGTAGAACTTCACCCTCAAATCGACCGTTCTAGAGCCCTGTCATTGTTGTATTCTACTGGATATGCTGGCTGGCTCATTGGTCCCCTGGCAGGTGGATACCTTATGGATTATGGGGTAGATATGACATTTTATATCGGTGGGTTAGCGGTTTTACTGTCGTTACTTTTAGTATTAATCGTTCTAGAAAAGAGTGTCCCTCAAAAATCATCTGGTCTTTCAATATGGCAAGAAATCACCCAAAACCATTCTGCCACTTTATTGCGAATACCCCATTTGAGACAGTTTCTCTGGTACTATTTTGTTTTTACACTCGGAATTAATGCTTTTTATGAATTTTACCCACTATGGTTGGTAGAGGAACTCGACTTTAATAGCAAACAAATTGGTTGGACCACGGTTATTATTACCAGCGTGATGGTATTTGTAAGTAGTACTGTCGCAGATAAGCTCCCTCGCCGATTTGGCGAAAAACGCTCTCTGTTATTTGGAACTATTGTGTTTGGGTCGGCAGTTATAGTGACCACACAGTTAATAGATCCTTATATCTATTTACCACTTGCACTAACTGGAGCCTGTATTGCAGTCATCAATGTGATTTTCCCCAGCATGTTATCCGAATATTTCGGTCATTTAGGTCAAGGCAAAGTCATGGGTCTGCAGGTCAGTATTTTCTGCTTTACCAATGTCGTTATTTCAATTGTAGGAAGTTTTATCGCCTTGATCAGTGCTACAACAACCTTATTCACAGCATCGGCGCTCATTCTCTGTTCAGTTTTTCTATTTAAAAAACCAGAAAATCACCTAATAGTAGAAGAAATAAAGGTAGCCACGTAGATAGAATGACTAAAATCCAAACAGACTCAACTATCGATAAAGTTTTGAATAAATCGATTTCTTCAAGCCAAACAAAGATCTTGCACATACTCAAACTACAAGGAAATATTACCGCCAATGACATTGCTCCCCAGGTAAATATGACCTCCATGGGTGCTCGCCAACATTTAGAATCACTAGAACAACAAGGTTATGTTAAACATTTATTTAACCATGCTGGTAGAGGCAGACCTAAAAAATTATGGCAAATCACCGATAAAGGACAAACACTATTTCCCGATGCTCACTCAAGTTTACTGGTTAATTTATTAGGACATATGAAGCAACAGTTAGGTGACGAAGCATTGGATAACTTGATTATTTGCCGCGAAACCGAAATGTTAAAAGACTACCACCAAGCACTCTCTCCACTAGCAACTCTAGAAGAAAAGCTGCTAAAGCTTGCCGAAATTAGAACCAAAGAGGGCTACATGGCAAGCTATGAAAAATACTCAAATGACAGTTCGGGTGATCAGACAGGCTGGTTATTTATCGAAAACCATTGTCCAATTTGCTCCGCTGCTAAGCAATGCCAACAGTTTTGTCGATCCGAAAAATCTATTTTTGAAACTGTACTCCAAACTAGCGTGAAGCGAGTAGAGTATATACTCGAGGGCAACCGACGTTGTTGTTATGAAGTAGCCAGTTACGATGAAAAATCCGATCAAACATAAAAATAAAATAACTCTTTAAAATATCTAGTCTAAACTTATTGATGTGCTAAGGTTTAACGAAATCCTAAACTCAATTACACGACCTGTAAAGCTGGACTTGATCGCAAATGGAACCAAAATCGACCATTCTTATCATTGATGATACTGAGACTAATATCGGTATTCTAAGTGCTTGTTTACAAGACTCTTATCACCTATTAACTGCTAAAAGCGGTAAACAAGGCATCAATCTAGCTAATAAATCCCCAAAACCCGATCTAATTTTACTGGACGTTGAAATGCCTGAAATGAACGGTTATGACGTATGCCATGAGTTAAAATCAGACTCCTCAACTATGAATATTCCTGTCATTTTTGTTACTGGTCGGCTTGAAGTCAAAGATGAAGAAAAAGGGTTTGCCGCAGGAGCGGTTGATTACATTACCAAACCAATTCACCCCCCACTTGTTGTGGCAAGAGTTAATACTCACATAACACTAAAAATGCAGAAAGATAAACTGGAAAGAATGGCGATGTTCGACCAATTAACCGATTTATATAACCGCCACTTTTTGTTCAAGGCAGCAAAACAAAAAATCTCTTCTTCTTTAAGGCATGAATTTCCGCTGAGCATCATGATAATTGATATTGATCTTTTTAAGTCAATCAACGATACACATGGTCACCCTTCAGGAGATGCTGTTATAAGAGCCGTCGCTAAAAAAATTGATTCTGAATTTAGAGGGGAAGATATTACCGCACGGTTTGGTGGCGAAGAATTTGTGGTGGTTTTATGCAATTGTGATTTAGAAAACGCAAAAGTTAAAGCCGAACAGCTTCGTGATAAAATAGAAAAATTGAGACCGATAGGGATCACAACAACGGTTAGTATTGGAATAAGTCAACTAGATAACGAACAGGAATCATTCACTGATTTGTTAGAAAAAGCTGATCAAGCACTTTACACAGCAAAAGAATCTGGTAGAAATCAAGTCGCGTTTTGCGAGTAAACATTTTTGGTAAAGTTAAAAATCAATCTTTTCCAGAAAACGCACCTTGTGTAGCTGACATAATAAATTTACAGATCGGTTGTACTGGTTCTAGCGTATTGTTTATATCAACCACCGCTTTTTTTAACTGCTCTATATCGCTATTTAAGTAATAATTATGTGCACTTTTCCCTGTTTGTTTAATGCTTATTTCTTGCCACGTTTCTTCTCGCGGTTCGTAGATGATCGATTCAATTAAATCCATTGGTATCGCGTTATATTTCGCACCACCAATAAAAACCAGATGATCACCTTCTACACCTAAACTATCTTGTGTTTTAGATCTTAAATTAAAAAAAGATAAGACTCCCACAATCGAACTCCTTTTTATTAGTATTTATTAACCAGGCTTTGTTTTACTACTTTTCCAGTTTATTAGGCCACCCATTAGCTTTAATATAATTTTCTAAGTTATCAGGGCGGTATTTTGGATTTTGCAACCATCTTTCTTTTACTGACTCATGGATCAATACTTCCGATTTTCCATGATCAATCGTTCGATAGAATTTCTTTTTGATCCGATAAAAACTTCGACGAGAATTATGAATACTTGATGATGGTTTTTTATTAATGTTCTTATTAAGATGTGCCTCAATGGTTAACCCTGCTTTTCCAGCCTCTTTAATCATCCAGGCGAGCGATTGATCTGACGTTAAACTTCCGTCTTTATCAGGTTTATAGCTACCACCAATATTTGCATGTGCGCCACTAAACCAAACTTGCTTTAGATCCATATTGGGTTGAGGCATCCAAACCGTCGGTTCAAAGTCACTTCGATGTTCATCAATTGCGAGAGCATGACGAGCAATCGAAATATTTGAACCAATTTTAGTATCATAAAATTCATCTTTATCATCAAACAAACCTAAAAACGAAATTGGAATTCCCATCGCGCCAACCGTATCCCACACACCAACAAACTTAATTGTTCTAGATGGGTGAGAATGTTGTTTTCTAAAATCTATCGATTTTTTGCCGCGAGGTGCGTAGTCTTTGCCGCTTTTTTTATAGTGATTAAAAGCTGCTTGAATAAGTTGCGCATCGATTCGTTTAACGATACCACAATTATTAATCAATCCGCATAAACTGCGAATGGTATAGGCACCACGACTAAAACCGAAAAAGTAAAGCTCGTCACCAGGCGCATAATTTTGCACAATATAACGATAGTCATCCATAATATTTTTGTGCAAGCCTTTACCGGTTACACCTCCGCTTACTTTACTTTCGTATGAGCCAACGCCCCAATCGTAAAAAACTTGCTGAGGTAATTGGTCCTTGGCAACAGGTTTGATTGCTCTTGCTAGTTTAAGTACATTGGTAGGAAAGTCCTTTTTAGGATTTTTTTCAGGTCTATTCCATGTGCCATCGGCACATATAACGATTCTTTTAGCCATTAGCTTCCGTATCCACCTTTTTGTCCTTTATGAAGATAGAATCATACTCCTAATGATAGGGTTTACGCAACTCAATTGAACTTACGACACCTATCAATACATGGCGATATTATACTTTTTAAATCCTTTAAAATTTAATAACTGGTTAACCATTGTCTCTTATCCCACGGCTTTGACGATATAAATCAAGCGATGGCGAATCACAATCAATCGTTTCAATATAAATATTTCGCTCCATCCACATAACTTCCATATCATATAAGCAAAAAGAATATTTGCTCGGATCTTCTACCCATACATCATCAACTTCAACTGATACCGAGGTAAATAATTCATTATCATTTCCCCACCAGACAAAAACCAGATAATTACAACTTTCACCTTTATGAAAAATTACAAATGAAGCGATGTTATTCCAATCGATATCTCGAGATTTTTTTACCTTGTTTAATCGAGAAATAAATTTAGATTGATCGACAGCGTTATCATCAATGGAAATAGTATAAATTTTGGTTTTGCTCTCATCGAACCAGCTATTATTAGATTGTATTTTTCTTGTTTTAAACATGAAATCTCCCTCAGCGAATTACTGATTACAAAATTAAATTGTGTTAATAAAAACAACTGATACTGTTAACAAAACCTTCTAAGTATTCAACCATATTGGTAGCCCTTGTTTTTTAGAGCGTTGAGACTTTTCTACAAAACGGTCAATCACCCTAATCAACTCTTTATCACTAGTTTGTTTACGGGAATCAATAGCGACCTCTATAATCAAACTTAAATGTTTAGCCTGAATTTTAATAAAGTTGTTTCTGGTAACCTCGATATTAACTTCCCTTGGGTACGAGAAAAAACCAAAAAGCTCTAATTTTGAGAATAAATTATAGTTCAGATCTATCACTTCAACTTCGTACCTACTGTCAATTTCCTTACTCTCAATCGCAGTTACAGCTTTTTCATCTCTCGGAAAAAGAATACACCTATCTAACTCTAATTTACGTCTTTCCATAACTCTTTTTCGAAACCCAGATTTAAACGGTGGAATTTACCAACTCGATATCATTTTTTGGGGGTATACAAGAACAAAAATTTGAAAACTTTTCGTACCAACAAAAAAGGTCAGAAAATCTGACCTTTTTCAAATAACTTATTGAAAATAACTAATTACTGGCTATTTTCAAGCATATATTTAACTGTATCAGCTAATTCTTTATCTGAACAATCACCACAGGTTCCTTTCGGAGGCATTGCGTTGATGCCGTTTATAGCATTGCTGATTAACACATCTTCACCTTTGGTCATCCTGTCACTCCAAGAGGCAGGATTACCAAACATTGGCGCGCCAATAGCATCTGTGGCATGACAAGCAGCACATTTAGTATCGTAAATCTCTTTACTAGAACGTGATCCAGTGGATGCAACGGCTACAGGCTTGGAGACAGGTACATCATCCCCTTCTACATAAACGCTTCCACTTGGCTTGATCCTTTGCTCAATTGTATGGCTACTTAAATGATCCGCCGAAACAGAACCGACAAATATGAACATAAATGAAGTCAATATTACTCTCATTACTAACCTAATTTTATACACCTTAAACCTCTCTTAGACTTAAACTTTGGGTCTCAACCCGTTTAGCACCTTATTTTGGGCAAATTATAGCCGAGTTAATCCAAATGATCCCAAAAACTTAGCTTAAATTAGCGATCTAACTCGGCTTTTCCCTCTAATCCTTATTAATTCATGTTTATTCATTAGTTTTTCCCCAATTTATGGATTTTTACCTCATTGATAATTCCTTTTATCACTATAAATTCAAATATTTACTACCTTTTTCAAGGTTCTTTACTACACTTAAATCAAACATCAGTGAGGTTTCCTAATCATGGTTTGGGGATTCAACAATAATTCGAACACAACTCAAATAATCGTTTCGCTCTGCGCAAACGAAATAAAATTTTGCCTGATTAAAAAGACTTCAAATATCGTTCAACAACTCGCATCACACAAAGCTAACTATACTGACCAACAATCATTGCACGAGGAATGTATTAAATGGATTAGAGAAAACAGGTGCAAAGGATTAAATTGCCACTGGATATTATCGAGAAAACTCTATACTACTCTCTCCATTAAACCACCTGAAGTTAAATCCTCCGAGCTTGATCATACGGTAAAGTGGTTAATTAAAGACCAAATTGAACAGCCAATAAATAGCATTTTGACGACACACTATACCCCTTATCACCTCGACAAAGAGAATGAAAAACTAACCGTGGTGGTCGCAGAGAAAAACCTGATCGAAAACTTAATCGAACTAACCAAAGAATCTAACCTTCAGTTAGTCAGCATACAAATTAGTGAACTCGCGCCCGGTGGTGCTTTACGGTCTAATAAAAAACTAGAAACGAATAATCCCAATAAACTTGAAAATAAGATTACTGGATTTATCGATCAAGACCAATCAGGTCTTATCTATAATTTTTATATTGGGTCTTCTTTAGCATTTACGCGACATATTAAAGGACGTTTTTTTCCAAAAACCAGTGAAGGCGAATTTTCACTTGAAAGTGATAACCGACAATCACAAGTCGACCAGTTTTTGTTAGAAACTCAGCGAACCCTTGATTATTGCATTAGCCAAATTTTCAGAAAACCTGTGGATTCTTTGATCCTTGATGCAAGTAAAGTTGATGATGAGGCGTTAGTCACTGCGTTAGAACAACTTACAGAGTTACCGGTTACTCGGTTTGAATATAAGCAACTAACAACGGAAGACTCTACCCAATCCCCAGAACAAGAACCAGTTGAGCAACTTTCCTTGACAGAAATAGGCGCTATCTTTTATCAAGAGTCATTATCAACAGACCAATCAGTCAATTTTTATCTGAGCGAATATCAACCAAAACCTTTAGAGTTCGGATTTAAGTTTGCCGCGAGTATTGCCATTGTTTTTACACTGGCTTTTTTGGGTTATGGACACCTCCAAAACCAACAACTATCTCAGCTCGAACAACAATTCGCCGACAATCAAAAAAAATTAGATAAAACCCAAGAATCAATAAAAAAAATTCAAAAACAACGAGGCAAAACTTCCCCCACACAAAATATACAAAAACAAATTCTTAGGAAGCAGAAAGAACTTATTGCAAGTAAAAAACTTTTAGCAAAGGTTATCAAACAAAAAGCGACAAAACCGGTGAACTACAGTCAGGTTCTTAATGCGCTATCACAACAAAAAGAAAAACACCTGTGGCTTACCAAGATCGATCTCTATCCTGAAAGCATCAATCTAACCGGACAAGCGACTGACCCAGCAGCAATACCTGACTACATTGCAAAAATGGCTACAAATAACTTACTTAGTAGCGAGTTTGAGGAGTTTGAAATTAAAAGAGATATAAATGATCGAAGAATTGTGAATTTCTCCATGAATAATGGGCGTTATAAAAATGCAAACTAAACTAGAAAAAATCATTATTCAGTTTGAAGAGCTGACAGTTCGTATGAGGCTTCTACTTACTCTATGTGTGATTGCTATTGTTTTTATGGTCTTTGATATATTGATATTTTCGCCCAATGAAAAACTTATTAAAAACAAGCAACAAACCAATTTGAATGTCAGAGGACAAATTGAAGATCTTGTTAACCTGCAAAGTGAATTTAATCAAAAAACATTTATCACCAGATCTGACCCAAGAAGCAAACAACTAAGTCAACTTACTAACGATTTAGAAAAAATCCGCCAGCGATTAACAAAGCACACGGCTAATCTAATTCTTCCTGAAGATATGCCTAGTGTGCTAAAAAACATTTTGTCTTCTACAAAAAAACTAAAATTGCAAAGTCTACTAAAACAAGAATCGGTCAATTTATCTGAGGATGCTAAAAATAATCAACACAAACAAACCGCAAATACTGATGAATCAGCAACACTGTATCAACACAGTATAAAAATCTCCCTTTATGGCGATTACCCATCTACCGTTAACTTTCTAGAAAAACTAGAGGATATGAAAAAAAAAGTAGCTTTCGATAATCTGGAATACATTGTAGATATCTATCCTAAAGCGAATATACAGCTGACTATCTCTACTCTCAGTTTAAAACCCGGATGGATTGGAGGATAAATGAAATTCTTATACATCAATCCACTAGTAGTCTTAATTTTTTGTTTTTCTTTTACGGTAAGTGCTGTCGACTATGACCCGACAAAACCTCTGATTAAAATTAGTAGTAAACAAGATAAAGTTTTCAAAAAAACAACGAAACAAAATAATAAGAAGAGACGTAACCCGTTGAGCGCAATTTTTATTAAACAAGGACATCATCAAGCGATAATCAATAACCACCTGTATCAAAGTGGCGATACTGTTTTAGGAAAAAAAATTGTATCGATAAATGCAAATACTGTTCTACTGAAAAACAGACAGGGTATTTTGAAATTAACTCTTATTCAATCAGTCAAGAAAAATAGTCGATATTAAAATGAGCAGTAAAACACTCCAAAAACTTATAATGTTACCAGTATTAATTTTGTTATGGTCATGTCAAACAATTTTGCCGCAAAAAAACGAAGTTAGCATAGCTGAGCAAGAGCTTATGATGAGCCAGGAATTAAATAATGCATCTAATATACAACCCCCAATAACAACCGAGCAAGCACTAGCATCTTTAATAACTGATGAACCAACAGAATTTGAAATAATCGAAGAGCGCTTTGATGTATCAGTAAAAGAAGTTGATGTTAAAGGTTTTTTATTGGGTTTAGTTAACTCTACACCCTACAATATTATTGTCAGCCCCGATTTAGATTTTGTCATCTCACTGCAGTTAAAAAACGTTACCGTAGCAGATATTTTATACACCTTAACTCAAATTTACCCTATAGTTATTGAAAAAAATGATAACCTTTATCTAGCATCTTCGGCCGAAACGACGACCGCGATCTATAATGTTGACTATCTTAATATTCATCGTACGGGTGACTCAAAGACCAGCGTAGCAGGACAATCTATTTCCGGTGGTCAATCTTCCCAGAATCAGCAAGGAGGAAATAATCAGTCTTCGAATAATCAGTCTAAAGCAAATAACATTAGACAGACAAGTTCCAGTAATGTCGAAACTAAAAGCGAAACTAATTTTTGGAAAGAACTTTCAACAAGTCTTGATTTAATTATTAAAAATGAAAAACAAGCTAGTGTAGTAGTTAGCCCTCATGCTGGACTAGTTGTAGTTCGTGCTCTACCAAAAACTCAGCAATTAATAAAAACTTATCTTGCAAAAACTCAGAATATTCTTGATCGACAAGTAATTATAGAAGCTAAAATCATCGAGGTTCGTTTGAACGAGGGTTTTCAAGCGGGTGTCGATTGGAGTCGAATTGGCAATACTAATGGAGATATTTTTACACTCGGTCAACAAGGTCAAGTCATTAAACAACCAACCAGCGATACCCCTCTTAATGGTATTTTCTCATTACTTTATCAAGGCAATTCTTTTAGCGCAGCAATTGATTTACTTAAATCTCAAGGTGATGTACAAGTTTTATCTTCTCCCCGAGTCTCCACTATTAACAACCAAAAAGCCATTATTAAAGTAGGCAGTGATGAGTTTTTTGTGACGGATGTTTCGACAACCACCGTTACCGGTACGAGTACCGCAACCACGCCAGATGTTACCCTCACACCTTTTTTTTCCGGTATATCTTTAGATGTTACACCACAAGTAAATCGCCATGGCGACATTGTTTTGCATATTCACCCCATAGTTAGCGAAGTGATTGATCAGTCGAAAACTTTAAGCTTGGGTCAAGATCAGTTTACTTTGCCTCTGGCATTAACCAATGTAAGAGAGTCTGATAGTTTAGTTAGAACTAGAGATGGTCGAGTCGTTGTTATTGGTGGGTTAATGCAAAATACAATCTCTGAGGAGCAAACCTCAACCCCTGTACTAGGTGATATTCCACTGGTTGGAAACCTATTTAAACAAACAAGGCAATCGCAAATTAAAAGCGAACTGGTTATTTTGCTTAGGGCGAAGTTAGTTGATCCTGGAAACAACAATCAATTAGAAGATGTCAGAACACGGTTTAGCCAGTTTTAATTATGTATCTCTATCATTTTGACATGAAAACCTTCCCTTTTGGTCATACTCCTGATACCAATTTATTTTGTGGGACTGTCACTCATATTGAAGCAATGAATGTATTACTTTTTTCAATTAACAGTGGAGAAGCATTCTGCAAAATCGTCGGTGAAGTAGGTAGTGGTAAAACAATGCTCTGTCGGTTATTACTTAATAAGCTCGGCGACCAAAGAACAGTTGCCTATATACCCAACCCAAATCTCTCCGTTCGTTCACTTCATTATGCGCTGGCTAAAGAGTTAGGTTTAAGGATCAACGCTAATTTCAGAGAAGATCAAATATCACAATCCATCCAAAACCGACTTATTAAACTTAACAAAAAAAATGGTGCTGTTGTACTCATTATTGATGAAGCACAAACCCTCTCTGATGAAGCTTTGGAGGCGCTCCGTTTATTTACTAACATAGAAACTGAAAAACAAAAACTATTACAAATTATTTTATTCGGGCAACCTGAACTTGACAAACATCTAAACAAAAATAATTTACGCCAGATAAAACAACGAATAAGTTTTTCATATCGCTTAACCGCCCTTAACTTAAAACAAACTTCAGGTTATGTAAAACATCGGATTAGAATGGTCTCCAATTCAGAACCTGCTACTGTCAATTTACTAACTTCTATTTTACTATATTTTTTTTCCAAAGGAATCCCTAGACTAGTTAATATCTTGTGCCATAAAGCTTTAATGCTCGGTTACGCTAAAAACCAGAAGAAAATAACATCAGTTAATATTTTTAAAGCCGCTATAGATACCGATGGAGTTGACAGGTTTATTTTTCGCCATGCAAAATCAGTTATAACAATTATTTTGCTCAGTGTTAGTACTACAGCGTTTGCTTTCTGGAGTGTGGCATGAGTGTTGTTAATGAGATGCTTAACGAACTACAAGCCTCGCAAACACCACATCGAGATATTAAAGGTCTTTTACCGCCAGTAAAGAATAGAAACCACCTATTTTACAAATGGATGGTTGCATTTATTCTTATTGTGTTCTTGATATTTTTCTTTGTGGAAAAACCTCAAAAAAAACACTTACTCGATCAATCGATAACAAAAACAAACATACCTATAACACCACACCATCTCGCAACAAAAAAAGACAACCTTCATATAATAAACGCTGACAAACCTTTAATTATTGAACCTAGAGTACCACCTGAAAATTATAGTAAAAAAAAACCAGAACAAGTTACTCCTTCAGAAAATCATATAGCAAATAAAGTTGTGTTAGCAAAACAAAAACCTTCGAAAAAAAATGAGAACTTGATCACCGCGTCTCGAGCGACCACAGCTAACAAAAAACTATCAAAGGTTTTCGATCAGTGGAGTATTTCTGATAACTTAACTAATAAAAACCGTCTGGAAGAACTACTTGAATCCTATAGTGATCTTCCGAATATATGGCAGAGTGCGTTAAATTTTATTAAACTAAGAGATGTTAACTTCTATCAAATTTTATTAGCTAGATCTATAGATCAATTTCAAAATACTAACCACTTCGCTATCGTTTCTTCAAAATATCACATGAGCACTGGTCAGCTTGATTACGCCTACAAAACACTTACCAATATAAAAAGCACTCTACATAACAAAAGAACTTATCAACTACTAGGAATGATTTTACAACAGCAAGACAGACACTTGCTAGCAATTAGTAATTATCAAAAATCTTTAATTTTTTCTCCCAATAACGGAGAACTTCACATGGCTATTGGTATTTCTTTCAAAGCGACTAATCAGCCATTACTTGCCACTGAACATTTTGTTAAAGCGTTAACAGACTACACTCTCAGTGATCTTCAGCGTCGCTTTTTAAACCAACAACTAATCTCACAGAAAAGGTAAAACATGTTACTTAAGAAAGTCAGGTTAGGTGATTTACTAGTTGAAAAAAAAGTCATCTCAGAGAAACAACTCCTCGATGCACTGAAAGAGCAAAAGAGTAATCGCCAGCGGCTGGGCAAACTTTTGGTAAACCTGGGTTATGTCGAAGAAACACAGTTATTACAACTTTTAGCCGAACAATTAAACATTCAATTTATAGATCTGGTCAGATTTAAAATTCAACCTTTAGCTATAAAGAACTTGAATGAAATGACCGCCAGAAAACTAAGAGCCTTAGTTATTGATGAAAAACCTGAACATTTCTTAGTGGTCATGGCTGATCCGACGGATTTGGCAAAATATGATCAACTACAAGAAGCACTATCTAAGCCTGTACAAATTTGTGTGGCGATTGAATCGGAAATTATTGCCAATATCGATAACTTTTATCGAAGCGATGATGAAATTCTTGATCTCGCAGGCGCACTGGACGATGACTTAAGTGATGATAGTTTCGATTTACCAACCCTTAACGATAATGTGTCAAACGATGAAGCTCCGGTTGCAAAGTTCTTGCAAGGACTTTTTGAACAAGCCATTCAAATAAAAGCCTCTGATATTCATATTGAACCAGATTCTCACGTACTCCGTGTGCGTATGCGAGTCGACGGACAACTTCAAGAACAAATAATCAAGGAAAGTCGTATTGTTTCTGCTCTCGTTCTTCGCCTAAAGTTAATGTGCGGTCTAGACATATCTGAAAAGCGAATTCCACAAGACGGTCGGTTTAGAATAAAAGCAAGAGATCACGATGTTGATATTCGCCTTTCAACCATGCCTATTCAACATGGTGAGTCAGTTGTTATGCGATTACTCGATCAAAGTGCCGGTCTTTTAAAACTCGAACATACTGGAATTGAAAAAGAATTACTTAAGGAAGTTCGCAGACTTTTATCATTTCCTCATGGTCTTATTTTGGTAACAGGCCCAACAGGGAGCGGAAAAACAACCACTTTGTATGCGGCATTATCTGAACTAAATTCTCCAGAAAAGAAAATTATAACCATCGAAGATCCAGTGGAATACAAACTATCTCGGGTTAACCAGGTGCAAGTCAATGCAAAAATAAACCTAACCTTCGCAAAGGTTTTACGCGCTGTTCTGCGTCAAGATCCTGATACCATTTTGATCGGAGAAATGCGTGATAAAGAAACTGCGGAAATTGGTTTGCGCGCAGCCGTTACCGGGCATTTGGTTTTATCAACTTTGCATACCAACGATAGTTTATCTGCTGCTGTCAGGTTATCCGATATGGGCGCAGAACCCTATCTTCTTGCCAGCGGTTTAAGAGGCGTTATCGCACAAAGACTTGTCAGGCGAATTTGCAACTTTTGTAATGAAGAATACACCCCTGACACACAAGAACTTACGTGGTTAACAAAGTACTTACACCGAGAAGAAAACAACACTAACTGGCGTCACGGAAAAGGTTGTGTACAGTGTCATAATACTGGTTATCGAGGGCGAGCGGCCATTTTCGAAATTTTAATCCCCGATCTAACAATGTTAGAAGCTATCAGAAAACAAAGCTACAGTGAGTTTGTGGAACTTGCCAATGCAAGTGAAACTTTTATTCCTTTATCTACTTCAGCGATTAATCTAGCAAAACAAGGAGTCACTAGTATCGAAGAAGTATTAAGAGTTTGTGAATCAATTGAAGATATTAGCGAGCATGGATAATGGCCACATTTGAATATCTCGCTCGGCAAAGCGATGGAAAATCAGCTAAAGGTTCAATGGAAGCCGTAAGCGAAAGTGCTGTAGCGGATAAATTAATAGCACGCGGAAGTTTTCCAATTTCTATAAAAGAATCCAATACTAAACACGACTTAATGCAGATCGATCTTGGCGAGTTTTTTCAATCAAAAACAGTTGATATTCAAGACCTCGTTATGTTTAGTCGGCAGATGTATAGTTTAACCAAAGCAGGTATCCCCCTAACCAGATCGATTAGAGGCTTAATGGATACCAGTAATTGTAAACCGATCAAATCTGCGCTCGAATCTATCTATGCTGATCTTAATTCTGGTACCAATTTAGCCACATCATTTTCCCGACATTCAAACATATTTTCTGAGCTTTATGTTAGTTTAGTTCACGTAGGCGAAAATTCTGGGCGCCTGGAAGAATCATTCGCACAAATTTCTGCTTATTTGGAATTGGAACAAGAAACAGCTCAAAGAATCAAAAGCGCCACTCGCTACCCTGTCATTGTTTTTAGCCTGATTATTGGCGCATTATTTATTATTAATATTTTTGTAATCCCGCAATTTGCTAGAATGTTTGATTCATTTAACGCAGGTGAATTACCCCTTGCTACACGTATTCTAATTTCTACCAGTGAATTTTTTGTAGATTTCTGGTTTCATCTGGTTATAGGAATGAGTTTGTTTTTTGTCCTAATCAAACAATATCGAAAAACCAACAACGGAAAAATATTTTGGGATCAAAAAAAGCTAAAAATACCAATTTTTGGAAGTATTATCTACCGCTCGCTTTTAGCAAGATTTTCTCGTTCATTTTCGATGATGAGTCGTTCAGGAATGCCTCTTATTAATAGTTTAAATGTAATTGCTAAAGTCGTCGACAACCAATGGGTTGCAAACCATATTACCAATATGCGAGATGGGGTCGAACGCGGGGAGTCTATCAGTTCGGTAGCTAAAAAATCAGAAATGTTTTCACCACTTATTTTGCAGATGATTAATGTAGGTGAGGAAACTGGACAACTGGATGAAATGTTAGATGAAGTTGCTGATTTTTATGAAAACCAGGTTGATTATGATCTTAAAAAAATATCTGACTATATAGAACCTATACTAATCGTTTTCATCGGCGTGATCGTCCTTATTTTAGCTCTCGGTGTCTACTTGCCAATGTGGGATCTGGCATCGAGTTCTAAAAGTGGCTAGCCCATTAACCGCCAGTGGTTCTAAAGGTTCACTTTTATTAGTTTTTTTGTTTCTAATTTTTTTAGGACTAATTTATCTAAAACTTTTCTCCGGTTCTCCTTCTATTATAAGTCGTTTTGAAGAGGAAACTCTCAGATCAAACTATCAAGTTTTTAAGCAAACAATTCAACATGCACATCTTCATTTTCAAACCAAAAAAAGTTTTGGTTGCGATGTGGATTGTTGGATTAAAGGTTCGGTCGGTTTGGATTTTAGTTCATCCGGTTATCCTGTTTCAGCTCGTTTTACACCTACTAACCATTTATTCAACCTTGTTAATTTTGAACAAGAACTATCAGACAAAGATTGCGCCGATGTTTGGTCTTTTTTAATGGGTCCACTTCACCAATCGATCAATTCCGATGCCAGTGACTACCTCGCTTACTATGATCTAAATTCGTCGATTTGTATTTATACCGCCAAAAAAGTGGCGAATCTATCGATTATTTATTCCTTTAAAAAAGGTTATGTTAACTTAAAAGAAAATCCTTCATTTAATCCCTAATTTTATTTGCATTTACTGGAATTTATTTGGATCTTGACTAGACTTTTACTAATCATTTTATGTTAGTTGTTTGTTGACTATGTCATCATTTTTGTGTTGGAGGAATTATGAAGTACCAAAATCTTAAAGGTTTTACCTTGATCGAGTTAGTCGTCGTGATAGTTATTTTGGGTGTACTAGCGGCGGTTGCAGTACCCAAATTTGTCGATCTGCAATCGGAAGCCCGAACTGCTGTTTTGCAAGGTGTTGAGGGTGCGATTAGAGGTTCCTCAACTTTAGTTTATTCTAAATCACTGATTGAAGGAGAAGAAAGTACTGCGTCTGCTAGTGTTGATGTTAGTGGAGGAACGGTTGCCACTGTTTTTGGTTATCCAGCAAGCACCCTAACCGGAATTGAGGCTGCTGTTGAATTAAGCAGCAATGATATTGCCCCTGCAAGTGCCGCAGGTGTAACCACTTATACTTATACAGGTTTTACCAATTGCGATATTACCTATACCCAATCTGCGGCTGATGGTGCTGCTCCAACAATTTTGATCACAACCTCTGGTTGCTAAACTTGTTTCCAGATCATATAAAATGAATCAATTAAGGTCGTTTGTTAGGCAATCGGCTTTTACTCTTCTTGAACTAATAATCGTTCTATTGATTGCTGGGATTTTATTAGTTTACGTTCAATCTAAATTTTCTACTTCATCTTCCTATAAACAAAACACTGTCATAGCTCAAATCATATCCAGTGCGCAACTCGCGCAGCAGTTGTCGATGAATGATTCTGAACGTAACTTTTCTCTTATAATTCAAAGCAATCAAATTGATCTTCAAGCGGATGGATCATCATTAATAATCGGTAGTTTTCAATTTCCTATTGATATAGATTCTAGTGTTTCAATTTCTCCTGTATCAACCATTAGTTTCGATTCTCTTGGCGCTACTAATAATTTAACTTTACATGTAATTGCAGAATCAATTCTGCAAGTTTGTTTTGAAGCAAGCGGCTATATTCACTCATGTTAACTCGTTTTCAATACAAGTCTGGATTTACGTTAGTCGAATTAGTTATCACCATAGTATTGACTGGTATTGTGATACTTATGTTTTTTGGTGTTTATACGTCAGCACAATTAAAATCTGTTTCACCTGTTTTTCAAGTAAAATCAGCTGAATTAGCACAAGGTATTTTAGAAGAAATTTCTTTAAAACGCTTCGACGAAAACTCTCCTCTAGGTAACTCACTAAGATGTGATCAACCTTCTCAGCCAATTTGTAGTAATACTTTAGGTATTGATGTTGGTGAATCTAGATCAAGCTTTGATGATGTTGATGATTACAACGGTCTAATTGAATCTCCACCAAAAGATGCTTTAGGAAATATAAAAAGTGAATTTACAAACTTTAACCTCAATGTTGAAGTCATTTACGCAGGAACTGATCATGGTTTTTCCCAAAGAGAACTAAAAAAAATTCAAGTCACCGTTGTTTCACCAGAAAATGATCAGTTTGTTTTTAGTGTTTACAAAGGTAACTTTTGATGAAAAACATCAAAAATTTTCACCTACAACAAACCGCTTTTAGCTTGGTCGAGCTGGTCGTTATCATTGTATTATTAGGAATACTGTCTATATCTTTTACAAATATTCTGTCTGGTTCTGTTTCCAGTTATATAGATGCAAAAGATAGAAATGAAAACAGCCAATCAGCTAAATGGGTAACTGAGGTTATCTCTCGATCGATAAGAGAAGCACTTCCGCAAAGTGTTAGATCAGGTATATCAGGAAATATTGATTGTATTGAATATATGGAAGTCGAAAATGCAACTAGTTACCTGGACATACCCGCAAATGGACTAGTGAATAGTTTCAATACAGTTGCGTTCGATATAAGTTTTCAAACAGGGTTGCTAGCAGCGATTATGCCAATTAATCCTGCTTCTATTTATAATGGGAATGGCGTAATTTCGTTTGTTGCTTCGATCTCTTCATCCGCTGCACAACAAAACCTTGTGACCTTGTCAGCGGCAACTAATTTTTCGCAACGCTCACCTCAAAATCGCGTTTATTTTCTAACTACACCAATCACACTTTGTTTGAATAACAATACCGGTATTCTATCTCGCTACTCAAACTATGGTATCGCGTCCAATTTACAATACCCTCCTAGTGGGGCAACTAATGAAACACTAGCTAAGAATTTCTGGGCTAACGGTAGAGTTTTCAACTATCAACCTGGTTCACTACAAAGGTCTGGGTTAGTGCAGCTAAGTTTTATTATTCAAAACCGTGACCGTTACGCCGCAGGAACATCCGAAGAATTTGAAGTTTTTCACGAGGTACATATTAGAAATGTACCCTAAACGCGCTATTAGTATCAAGTTCCTAAAAAAACAAACTGGTATTAGCCTTGCTATTCTACTTTTTATAATCGTTATACTGGCTATTTTATCTGCAGCTTTAGTGTCTATAAATAGCCAATCAGTTTCATCAAATGCGCATCAAGTGATAGCAACTCGCGCTTTTTTTGCTGCGGAATCAGGCGCTAATTTTCAATCACAACGTATCTTTCCTCTCTCAGGCACTACACAATGTAGTAATCAAAATTATTCTTTTTCATCTCCAGGGTTAAATGGTTGTATCGCGCAAACTCAATGTACTAATTTTGTTTTGAGCGGGAAAAATTATTACCGAGTAATCAGTCAAGGTCAATGTAATACTGGACAAGCCTTTCAAGCAACGCGCACGGTCGAAGTCAGGCTTCAAGCGGTTAATTAGATTACTACTCTCGGTTTTGTTATCATGAATATAGCTAACAAGAGGTAGTCGCTATGGTCTTTAGGTATTTTGTAAGTGCTCAATAAAACCATCTGTCACTGCGGGTTAGACAAACCTTACAGTGAATGTTGTGAATTATTTATCCTTAACCATAAGCTCCCGGATACTGCTGAGCAACTGATGCGCTCTCGATTTACTGCCTATAAACTTAAGTTTTTTGAATATTTGATAGCCACCCACCTACCCAAAAATGGAAAACCTGTAAATAATATCTCAGACTTCCAATCCAATATAATCTGGTTAGGGCTAAACGTGTTACATACTTCTAATCGCTCAGAAAACGGGAATTTTGCAAGTGTGGAATTTGTGGCGTTTTTTTCTAATATCCCCAATGATCCACTACTTAAATCAAGCCGATACCAACAATTACACGAAAAATCTGACTTTAAAAGAGTTGATGAACGTTGGTTGTATCTGTCAGGTAAAGCGCTAAAACCAATTAAACTCTCTCGAAATCAGCTTTGTTTTTGTAATAGCGGTAAAAAACTGAAGAAATGTCACCCTGTTTAACTCTCATTTCCTTATAAATCATAGGATCGTTCATTCAGGGTTGTTATAATCGCGCATCGATCTTTTCGTTAAAATGACCAGCTTTAGGTTTAAACCAGTTCGGAAAATTTATTTTGTCTAAATCATCAGAAAATCTTAATAACAGCCCTATAAATAGCGCGCCACAAACCTTTCAAGGATTGATCATGAAACTTCAAGAGTTTTGGTCTGAACGTGGCTGCGTGATAGTTCAACCTTTTGATATTGAAGTCGGTGCGGGCACATTTCATCCTGCGACTTTTTTACGTTCTATCGGGCCAGAGCCTTGGAACGCAGCTTATGTTCAACCATGCCGCAGACCGACTGACGGACGTTATGGGGAAAACCCAAACCGTCTACAACATTATTATCAATATCAAGTAGTGCTAAAGCCATCACCGAAAAATATTCAACAATTATATCTAGACTCGTTAATAACGTTAGGGATTGACCCATTAGAGCATGACATTCGGTTTGTCGAAGATAACTGGGAATCGCCTACTTTAGGTGCATGGGGATTAGGTTGGGAAATTTGGCTAAATGGTATGGAAGTGACCCAATTTACCTATTTTCAACAAGTCGGTGGTTTGGAGTGTAAACCTGTTACAGGTGAATTAACCTACGGATTAGAAAGGATTGCGATGTACCTGCAAGGTGTTGACAGTATATTTGATCTTGTCTGGACCGAAGGACCTCAGGGTAAAGTCACTTACCGAGATGTTTTTCACCAAAATGAAGTCGAACAATCAACTTACAATTTTGAATACGCTGATGTTGATTATTTGTTTAATCACTTTGATTACTGCGAAACTCAAAGCAAATTATTAATTGAAAAAAATTTACCGCTACCTGCTTACGAAATGGTTTTGAAAGCTTCTCACGTTTTTAATTTATTAGATGCGCGCCACGCTATATCTGTCACTGAAAGACAACGATTCATCTTAAGAGTCCGTACTTTATCTAGAGCTGTTGCCCAAGCCTACTATGATTCACGTGAAGCTTTAGGTTTTCCAATTTGCAATCAGGAGAACCAATAATGACTAATACAAATTTGAAAACCACTAAAAAGGATTTTTTATTTGAATTGGGTTGCGAAGAATTACCACCAAAATCATTAACAAAGCTCTCAAGTTCACTACATGATCATCTAAAGTCATCTTTTCAATCTCTAGACTTAAATTTTTCTGATAGCGAATGGTTTGCGACACCGCGTAGACTTGCTGTTCGATTTCTTGATTTAGATCTCGCGCAACCCGATAAACAAGTAGAGAAACTTGGTCCCGCTATCGCCGCAGCTTTTGATCAAGATGGCAATCCAAAGCCAGCTGCCAATGGATTTGCAAAGTCTAACGGCGTATCCGTAGAAGACTTAGATCGCAAACAAACCGATAAAGGTGAACGACTCGCTTTTATCGCGGAGATAAAAGGCCAACAAACTAGCGAGCTATTACAAAACTTATTAGAAAAGGCGATCTCGCAACTCCCAGTACCAAAAGCAATGAAATGGGGAAATGAAACTTACCAATTTACTCGTCCTGTTCACTGGATATTAGCAATCTTAGGGAATGAAATAGTAGACGTTAATTTATTTGGTCAACAGGCTAGCAATCTTACTTATGGTCATCGCTTTCATTCTCCAGACTCATTTGTGATAGATAAAGCGGCGGATTATGAAACGGTGCTTTCTAAACACATGGTTATTTGCTCTTTTGAAAAACGACAAAATATTATTCGTCAACAAGTTGAAAAAATTGCCAATGACAACAATGCGACTGCTGTTATATCAGATAGTTTATTGGAAGAAGTTACTGCGTTGGTTGAGTGGCCTGTGGCTTTACTAGGAAAGTTTGATGAGATGTTTTTGCAAGTTCCTTCAGAAGCGCTAATTTCTTCAATGGCAGAACATCAAAAGTATTTTCATTTACTCGATAAAAATAATTGTTTATTGCCGAATTTTATTACTGTTTCCAATATAGAAAGCAATAATCCTCGCTCAGTAATTGATGGGAACGAAAAAGTAATTCGCCCTCGTTTAGCTGATGCAAAATTCTTTTATGATTCTGATTGTAACAATACTCTGGAAAGCAATACAGAAAAGTTAAAATCGGTAGTATTTCAAAATAAATTAGGCACACTATATGACAAATCCCAACGAGTTAAATTGTTATCTGTTGCTATAGCTAAACAATTGAACTCTGATCTAAATGTCGATGTAAGTCTAATTTGCAGAGCAGCTGATCTTTGCAAGTGTGATCTGGTTACTAATATGGTTAGCGAGTTTAGTGACTTACAAGGAATTATGGGACGGTATTATGCGATTAAAGATAATGAGCCAAAAGATGTTGCAGCGGCAATGGAAGAGATTTATATGCCGCGTTTCGCAGGTGATAAACTACCTGAAACAACAACGGGACTTGTTTTAGCTCTGGCAGAAAGACTTGATACTTTAGTTGGAATTTTTGCTATTGGTCAATTGCCCACAGGAGCGAAAGATCCTTTTGCATTAAGAAGAGCTTCTCTTGGTGTATTACGCTTAATATCTGAAAAGCAACTATCGCTCGATCTTGTTATGTTGATCAATGCATCAATCGAAACATATAAAGAATTATCAATTGATCAGAAAACAGTTCAAGAACTTTTGGATTTCTTTTCTGCAAGAACCACCGCTCTATATCAAGATAAAGGAATTTCCTCACAAGTAATTAAATCAGTTCAGGCATTAAATATAGCTCAACCAACTGATTTCGAAAAACGAGTTCAAGCAGTTCAGTCTTTTGATAACCAGGAAGCAAGTAAGGATCTGGCTGAAGCAAATAAACGAGTCAAAAACATACTCGCCAAATCTAATTTTGATCCAGAACGTATCAAGCTTGATTCTGAGTTGTTTGAGCAAGAAGAAGAAGCTCTTTTTGATATGATTGAAAAGGTTAAAGATTCAATAACTTCTCAAGTACAAAAAAGTGAATATGTAGCTGCACTAGAAGAGTTAGCTAGTTTAAAAGAAGTGGTTAATTTGTTTTTTGATAAAGTCATGATCAATGTTGAAGATGAGAGTATTAGAAATAATCGACTAGCGCTTATTAACGAATTAAGAAATTTATTTCTCGGTATAGCAGATATTTCTTTGCTTCAGAAATAATCAGAATAAATGACAGAAAATAATAGAAAATTAATCATTCTTGATCGCGATGGAGTGATCAATCTTGATTCCGATGACTATATTAAAAGTCCTGAAGAATGGATTGCGATCCCCTCTAGCTTAAAAGCAATTGGGAAATTAAACCACGCCGGATATCGAGTTGCAGTGGCAACCAATCAGTCGGGGATCGCGAGAGGATATTTTGATCTTACGACTTTAACGATGATCCATAAAAAAATGGAAATGGCTTTAGCTGAAGTTGGTGCGCATATTGACGCTTTAGAGTTTTGTCCTGATCACCCTGATAATCCCGGTTCTGATCGCAAACCGAACCCGGGTATGCTGAACAAACTGTTGCGTATATTTGACGTTACTGCCGATAAGGTTTTTTTTGTTGGAGATACTATCTCTGATGTCCAGTGCGCCATCAATGCTGGTTGCAAACCGATATTGGTTTTGACTGGTAAAGGAGAAAGAACGAATAAGAATGAAGATCTTCCTAAAGATGTTCCCGCCTTTAAAGATTTAGCTCAGTTTGTTGATTCTCTTATTAACTGAACTACTGTTTTAGTTAAAGAGTTTGGAATGGGTAGAGTTAAGTGGTATTGAGAGATTTTCCAACCTTCTTTAGTATAAACTAAAACGCCTGTTCCTCTGGTTTCTCCATATTTTTCATTATCTAACATTTCATCAAACCATGCCGTTTGATTGCTTTCTGAAAAATAGATATGTCTGTCCCGTGGAATATAAGTCCAACCTGTTCCTTTATTAAAATAAGGTAAAGCAAAGTCCTTAAAGTCCTGGATAGACCATGTTTCATCTGGAGCAGTACCAATAAAAACGGCTTTGGCAGAAAACAGAGAAAAATAACGATCACCATCTGCTTTGCTAGCGGAAAGGTGGAGTTGGTCTAAAACCTGGATAATCTGTTTAGTATTAGACGCGAAAGATATTTGGGAAATTAAGATAAAGAAAAGTAGAAAATATTTCATTTTAAAAAGGTTAATTCAGCTCTGCTCAAAAATCACAGAGCTAAATTTTATTCGATAACTATTTTAAACTTTCGTAAAACGCAGCAAGGTTTTCTATATCAGCATCCGTTAAGCTTGAAGCCATACCTGACATAACTGGATCATTACGTGTCTTGTTCTTAAAATCTTTCAATTGTTTGGCCGTATACGCTGCTTTTTGCCCTTTTAGGTTAGGGTAGTTAGGAATCATGCTCATGCCATCAGCACCATGGCAACCAGCACAAGATGCAGCTTTAGCTTTCCCAGCTTCAATATCAGCAGCAGAAACCGTTCCGATGCTAGCTAATGAAACAACAAGCCCTACTGCAAAAATAGACTTTTTTAACATTTTTTACTCTCCAAAATTTTAATTTACGGTGTTGATATTTAATTAGTAACTTCTAATATATTAGCAGATTTCTAACTCAATGTAATTGATGGAAGTCAATAATCTAGTGCTATTATGATCTAATAACTCGCTTCACCAAAAATGAAATGTGTCAGTGTTATTTAAACATCCAAATTAGCAACGGCTAAAGCATTTGTCTCGATAAAGTCGCGTCTTGGCTCTACATCATCTCCCATAAGCGTTGAGAATAATTGATCGGCAGCCACCGCATCTTCAATAGTGACTTGCAACATTCGACGCGCATCAGGGTCCATGGTTGTATCCCAAAGTTGATCGGGGTTCATTTCGCCCAATCCTTTGTAGCGTTGGATAGCAATCCCTCTTTTGGATTGTTGCATTAACCATTCTAATGCTTCTTTAAAGCTTGTGATTTCCTGTTTACGCCCTCCTCGTTGTATGTAAGCGCCTACTTCTATTAAATCATTGGTATTTTCACCAAGAGAAACAATCTTTCTGTATTCACCAGATGAAAAGAAAGATTTATCTAAAATATACTTCTTTTCACTACCGTGATGGATCACATTAATTTGAGGGTTAAATTCATTTCGTTCTTCATCTTTAATAACAGTAAATTCAAAACGTGTCGCACCGACCTTTCCATCACCTGCTAAACCTGATTTTAAGCCTTCAATCCAACTTTCAACTTTAGCTGATTCCTTTAGATCTTCTACGGAAAGTTTCGGTAAATCAACTAGTGAATTTAAAATCCTTGGATCGTAAAGTTGAGATAGTCTGTTAATATCCGATTGAACCATCCGATAATCGTTCACTAATGTTTCCAGAGCAGCACCTGATAATGGTGGTGCTTCTGCGTTTACATGTAGCGATGCTTCATCCAATGCCATACTGGTTAAGTATTCGGTGAGACTAACATCATCTTTTACATAGGTTTCTTGTTTGCCTTTTTTAACTTTATATAAGGGTGGCTGGGCAATGTAAATATAACCGCGCTCAACCAACTCCAACATTTGGCGGTAGAAAAAAGTTAACAGTAAGGTTCTAATGTGAGCACCATCCACATCCGCATCGGTCATTATAATAATGCGATGATAACGAGTTTTTTCGACATCAAACTCATCTCGTCCAATGCCACACCCTAACGCGGTAATCAAAGTACCAACCTCTTGTGAAGATAGCATTTTGTCAAAACGAGCTTTTTCCACATTTAAAATCTTACCTTTCAAAGGCAGGATTGCTTGATTCTTTCGGTTTCGCCCCTGTTTTGCAGAGCCACCAGCAGAATCACCCTCCACTATATAAAGTTCAGATTGAGCGGGATCTTTTTCCTGACAATCCGCTAGTTTTCCAGGTAGCCCTGCGATATCAAGAACACCTTTGCGGCGAGTCATATCTCTCGCTTTTCTGGCGGCTTCTCTTGCTCTTGCTGCGTCTAGCATTTTTCCAACAATAATTTTTGCTTCTACTGGATTTTCAAGTAAATAGTCTTGAAGGTGAGTTCCCATTGACTGCTCAACTGCCGCTTTTACTTCAGAAGAAACCAGTTTATCTTTTGTTTGCGACGAGAATTTTGGATCAGGCACTTTCACCGAAATAACTGCGGTTAAGCCTTCTCTGGCATCATCACCGGTGGTTTGGGTTTTTCCTTTTGATTTACTATTAACTTCTTTTTCCATGTAATTATTGAGAGTTCGAGTTAACGCGCCTCTAAAACCAGCTAAATGAGTGCCACCATCGCGCTGTGGGATATTATTAGTAAAACAAAAAATACTTTCTTGAAATCCATCATTCCACTGCATAGCGACTTCAACATTTATGCCATCATCTCTTTCAAAAGAGAAGTGAAACATTTTTTGATTGATTGCGGTTTTTGCTCGATTTAAGTAGTCTACAAATGCCTCGATACCACCTTCGTACTTGAAATGATCATTTTTACCACTTCGTTCATCTTTTAAATTGATGCTCACACCAGAATTAAGAAAGGATAACTCCCTCAGCCTTTTTGCTAAAATATCGTAATGAAAGTCAATATTGGTGAAAACCGAAGGACTGGGATGAAAACGTAACTCTGTACCAGTTCGTTTTGTTTCACCAATAATCGCTAATGGCGCTTGCGGCTCTCCCATTACGTAAGACTGTTCGTGAACTTTTCCTTCTCTTCTGATAGTTATTGTTAACTCGTCTGACAGTGCATTCACCACGGAAATACCTACCCCATGTAAACCACCTGATACTTTGTATGAGTTATCATCAAATTTACCACCTGCATGTAGTACCGTCATAATAACTTCAGCAGCTGATACCCCTTCTTCTTCGTGAATTCCGACAGGAATTCCCCTTCCATCATCTGTTACGGAGATAGAATTATCGACATGAATAGTGACATTTATATCTGAACAATGTCCCGCTAATGCCTCATCAATAGAATTATCAACAACCTCAAAAACCATATGATGTAAACCTGTACCATCATCGGTATCACCTATGTACATTCCAGGTCTTTTTCTTACTGCATCAAGCCCTTTAAGTACCTTAATACTTGAGGCACTGTAAGTATTATCATCGTTTTGTTTATCATCTGACATTACTGATTGTTTTCCTTATAACTGAATTAGACCTAAACCAACTAATTTAAGCCAGTGATCGTTTATATTGTTACCCTACTTTGACTATCTAATTATTCTCGTCAACTTTAATATTGCCATGTTCCACGTGAAACATTCTGACGTTATTATACCCTTTTATGAGGTGCTTTAGCACATCAGCGTTCAAACAAGATAAGATAATTTGCACATTATTTTGTTCCTGCAAAGAACGAATAAGCGCGCTTTGATTTCCTTCATCAAGCTCAGAAGAAAAGTCATCAATCATAAATAAACTATCTTTTTGAGTGTTTTCCTTTAGTATCTCCGTTTGCGCCAAATATAAGCCGTTTATCAATAACTTCTTCTGACCTCTCGATAAAACATCTTTAGCCAAATGCTTTCCGATTTTCAATCTAAGATCACCTTTATGCGGACCATATTGAGTAGTACCCAACAATCGATCTTTAGCTACCGACTCTCCTAATCTACTGTTTAAATCACCAGTATATCCAGAATAATAAGATATCCTTAGTTGTTCAGCTTCCGAAAACTGGAGCCTTGTTAGAATATCGATTACCTTCGCCAGAATAACTTTGGCTATTCTTGACCTAAGTTTAGTGACCTTATCAGCTGCTTGTTCAAAAGGTTTATTCCAAACTTCCAATTCATTAATATCAACATATGAGTGACTTTGTTTTAAGAAAGCATTTCTTAACTTGAGTGCCTTATAAAAATCAGACCATATATTTTGGTAACTATGTTCCACGTGAAACAATAACCAATCTAGATACTTCCTTCTTTGATTAGGACCAGAGTCAATCAAGTGGTAGGATTCTGGACTTAAAGTTTGCGCAGGATATAAAGATGCGATAGATGATAAGGAGCGGACAAGTTCGTTATTTAATTTAATTCGGCGTGTCTTATCAACGTTATTATAGGTGACGCCTATTTTACTAGAATCTGAGAATCGTCCAAAAAGTGTGAAATAATCTAAATTATGGGTTACAAGATGATTCTGCTTTGCGGTTCTGAATGAGCGACCACTTACCAAATAATTAATCGCCTCCAAAATACTGCTCTTGCCCGCCGCATTGTTCCCGTAAATAATATTCAAATCGGAAGACAGTTCTATGCGACAAGGATTCAAGTTCCGGAAACCATCGGTACTAATTTCCGAAAGATACATTGTAGTTTTCTGTTAACCGGTTTTTCTAAAGACGCATCGGCATAACAACATATAAACTATTGCTATCCTCTGCACTTTCTATCAGTACGCTGCTATTGGAATCGCCTAAATTAAACTTTACCGAGCTTGTTTTAATGGCGTTTAAAGCATCAACTAGATAACTTACGTTAAAACCTATCTCCATTTCTTCACCATCGTATTCAACATCTAGCTCTATTTCAGCCTCTTCTTGTTCGGGATTATTAGCGTTGATTACTAGCCGGTCTTTATTAAGCGTCAACCTAACACCCCGAAACTTTTCATTACACAAAATAGAAGCCCTAGAAAAAGCATCTTTGATTAACTCTCTATCACTAAGTAAAATTTGCTCAGCATTTTTAGGTAATACTTTTTCATAATCAGGGAATCGACCATCTACTAATTTTGAGGTAAATACGAAATCCGCCAAACTGATCCGAATATGATTATTATTCAATTCGACATTACAATTTTCTTCGGTGGTGGAAAGTAATTTCGCCGCTTCCATAACACCTTTTCTTGGTACAATAGCTTGAACAAGATCATCCGTAACACTTTGATCTAATTGAAGTTTAGATAATGCTAATCGATGACCATCGGTAGCAACGGTTAATAACTTGTCATTATCAATTTCAAATAACATGCCATTTAAATAATATCGAACATCTTGCTGCGCCATCGCAAATTGGGTTTTGCTAATCAGATCTTTTAGTGTCTGGCTTGGAAGAACAAATTTTGTTGTAAATAAGCTATCTTCAATATTGGGAAATTCTTGCGCTGCAATGGTAGAAAGGGAAAAACGATTTCGACCCGACTTGATTTTTAAACGGTTTTCCTGGAGATCAAATTCAATAGGTTTCTCACCTGACAAACTGCGGCAAATATCGACCAGTTTTCGAGCTGGAACCGTAATATCGCCTTCCAGATACTCTCCTTGCAAAGCGATATTAACCGACATTTCTATCTCAAGATCGGTCGCAGTAATTGCCAAAATGCCATTTTCTACTTTAATAAGCAAGTTAGCTAATACTGGTAGGGTTTGGCGTTTCTCAACAGCACCAGATACTAACTGTAATGGCGGTACAAGCAAACTTTGCTCAATTGTAAATTTCATGTATAAACTCCCTAAAGCGCTTATTCTATCTTAGCTTGACAATATTCTAAGAAGATTGGTGTAATCTTCATTAATATCTTGCAGCTCTTCTTTTAATTCTTTAATTTTTCGACAGGCATGTAATACTGTGGTGTGATCTTTACCGCCAAAAGCCTCTCCTATTTCGGGAAGACTTCTATTAGTTAACTCTTTGGCTAACGACATAGCGATTTGCCTTGGTCTAGCGATTGACCGATTACGTCGCTTTGATAACAAATCAGATACCTTTATTTTATAGTATTCGGATACTGTTTTTTGGATGTTTTCTATTCTAACTTGTTTATCTTGTGCAGCAAGTAAATCGCGTAACGCATCTCTAACAAACTCCACTGTTATCGGTTTGCCCGTAAATTGTGCGTTAGCAATTACTCTTTTCAGTGCCCCTTCCAGCTCCCGAACATTTGATCGAATACGTTTCGCAATAAAAAAAGCGACTTCATGCGGTAAAGTGACCTTGGATTCTTCAGCCTTTGACATTAAAATAGCCACCCTGGTTTCTAGCTCCGGTGGCTCTATAAATACCGTTAGTCCCCAACCCATCCGAGATTTTAAACGCTCCTCAACTCCGTCAATTTCTTTTGGATAACGATCACAAGTTAGTATAACTTGTTGATTTCCTTCTAATAAAGCGTTAAAAGTATGGAAAAATTCTTCTTGAGATCGTTCTTTATTAGCAAAAAACTGGATATCATCGATCAAAAGTGCATCGACAGAACGATAAAACTTTTTAAACTTATCAATGGTATTGGTTTGCAGTGCTTTTACCATATCAGCGACAAACCGTTCAGAATGCAGATAAACGACTTTGCCTTGCGGTTTGTTGGTGAGAATTTCATTCCCGATGGCTTGCATTAAGTGAGTTTTACCCAAACCAACGCCGCCATAAATAAACAGCGGATTATATGCGGTGCCTGGATTTATCGAAACTTGCTTAGCTGCAGCCATCGCAAGCTGATTACTTTTGCCTTGAACAAAATTATCAAATATAAAATTAGTGTTTAAACTACCATTTTTTACCTTATCTGCGGGGTGTATTTTTGTGGGGGTTTTTGACTTAACTTTGTTATTCTTTTCGACTTTTTCGGTAATTTGTAAATCATTTTTACGTCGACTCTCAAAAACGGCTTCGACTGAAACAGTATCAAATAAAACTTCAATGTTATGACCATCTTGATCATTAACAATTTCTATAATGCGCGGTAAATATTTTTCTTTGACCCAATCTAAAACAAACCGATTGGGCGCTTGCAAATAGAGTTTTTTAGTATCATTGGAAGCCCTTAAAGGTCGTATCCAGGTACTAAACTCCGTTGGTGGAAGTTCATCTTGAAGATGTTTTTGGCATTTAGTCCACATGAAATAACAGAAATTATCCGTAAAAAAGTATTTGCTAATAATCGATTTGTGAATGAAGCCGCTAGTTTAGATCGAATTTGGCAAATGATCCACAGGTATATAAAAAAAAGACTAACTATTTCAAAGTAATTATTTTTAGAATAATATTTTAACGTGATAAAAAACCTAATTAATTAGTAAAATCAGATAATTTTAATAAATTAAATAGGTATAAATATGTTAATAATCTATATTTCATAAAAAAATAGATATTTGTACATATTTGTCCTCTAATTAAACAGTGTTTATTGGTGAAATATAAACAAACTTATACTTACTATAAGTTGTTGTAATTATTATACTAATACTACTTATACACAAAAAATAGCTTGTCTAATAATAATAATAATAAGATCTTTTTTAATTATTATTATATTTATGCTGTTGATAACTAGATAGTTATTTTAAACAAGGGTTATGTTGTAAAAATAACGATAAAACTAGGCTTTTGCTAAAAATAAAGTTAAACTTGATAATTAGTTAAAAATAGCGTTTATAAAAATATCCACAATTGATATAAAAATCATGCCCGAAATAGCTGATTTAGTGTTTAGATACAATATATATACTATATCTAGTGATTAATGAAAAACTGGTATTTGGGTGTAAAATAAAGCTTAAATTAAATGTTAAAACAGATTGACAGTGTATGGTCTATACAATAGAATTTGCGCCCCTTTAACATGGGTGGTTAATTTTAGACCATTTTTTAAGTAAAAATTTAAACGGAAAGACCGATGAAACGTACATTTCAACCTAGCAATATCAAGCGTAAGCGCCGCCACGGTTTTCGTGCTCGTATGGCAACTAAAAATGGTCGATTGATCATTAATCGTCGTAGAGCGAAAGGTCGTAAGAAGTTAAGCGCGTAAATATTAGGTATTTATAACAAATACCTCTAACTCAATTAGAACCTCTTGTTGATCTTTAGGGATGAATAATCCGAAATACAGTTTTCAACGAGAGCTTCGACTGTTAAATTCCAAAGATTATAGTCGAGTTTTTGACAGAGCGATCAAAGTGAATAACAAAGCTTTCACTTTACTAGCGAAAAAAAATCCCTTCTCTTTCCCTAGGCTTGGTTTGGTTATAGCCAAGAAAAACCTTAAATTCGCTTATCAACGTAATTTAATTAAACGATTGTTGAGAGAAGGGTTTAGATTAAGGCAAAACCAACTAAACCATTATGATTTTGTTATATTGACCAGAAGAGATATTGCTGTATTGCCTAAAACAGATATAATCCGTCTTCGCGATGATATCTTTGCTCGTTTTTGTAAACGATACCCCAAACAAACATGAAAATCATTTTAATTAGTTTTATTAAGTTTTATCAAAAAACACTCAGTTTGTTGATTGGTAATGGTTGTCGATTTTACCCAACATGCTCGAGTTATTCCTTAGAAGCGATAGAAAAACATGGAAGCCTTAGAGGATCATGGTTAACTATCAAACGAATATCAAAATGCCACCCCCTTCATCCCGGAGGCATCGATCAAGTTCCAAAAACTGCCCAATCTTGTGATCAACATGGTCATCGTCAGTCCAAAAATATAATTTAAGAGATATAGACCATTATGGAATCAGTAAGAACTTTTTTATTCATCCTTTTAGCATTTTTAACCTTTTTGCTCTATCAAGAGTGGCAGAAAGAACATGCGCCGGTAAAGGTTGAAAAAGCGCCAATTGAAACATCTGTCGAAAGTTATCAGCCTACATCAGATGATCCAGTACAAGATAATGTTCAACTAGAAGAAACAGACACTTCAAACGACTTATCTGCTCAACTTCCTGATGAGATTAAACGAGAGGACAAAATTCAACCGCAATCGACTAACTTAAACCCAATTGTCGTGACAACCGATACCCTGAAAGTAGTGATTTCACCTGCTGGAGGAAATATTGTTTCAGCGGAGTTATTAAACTACAAAGAAACATTAGATGATGACTCTCAACCGATCAATATTTTGGAAAACCGTAATGGACGAGTGTTCTTAGCGCTTTCTGGGTTATATGGTTCGGGCGCACCGGACTTCAACAAAAATGTCGCTAAATATACATCTATTCAATCGAATTATACACTTTCTGCTGATAGTGAAGAAAATTTGGAGGTTGATCTACATTGGGTGAATGATGAAGGTGTTGAATATATCAAACGCTTTATATTTAATAATGGGCAATATGTTATTGGTGTTGACTACATTGTTAACAATGTAACCAGTAAAAAAATAACCAACCGTATGTTTAGCGCATTAAAAAGAGATACGGGAGAGGTTGATGGTCAGGAGCAAAGTGGATTAGGTATGCGTTCCTATATTGGTCCAGCCTACTATACTGCTGAAGACAAATATAATAAATATGAGTTTGAGGATCTTCAAGAAGCTGATCTTAACAAAACTACCAGAGAAGGTTGGGTCGCAATCTTACAGCATTACTTTGTAACTGCATGGGTGCCCGCTGCAGGATCGAGCAATGTTATCGATACAAAAAGTAAAAATTTAGGTAAAGCAGGATTAACTCAGATCAGGATCACTCAGGACTGGGTCACTATTTCACCAGGAGAGACTCACAGTTTTTCCGCGAAACTATATGTAGGACCAAAAATTCAATCTGATTTAGAGGAACTATCAGAGGGATTAGATCTAACGGTGGACTATGGTTTTTTATGGTGGATTGGACAACCGATCTTTTATCTTTTGATCTTATTTCAAAGCTTCACTATTAACTGGGGGCTCGCTATTATTTTAGTCACCCTGGCAATCAAAACCCTTTTATACCCTCTCGCCAGAGCACAATACCGGTCATTCGCAAAAATGCGGCTATTGCAGCCCAAAATGACCGCAATGAAAGAACAATACGGTGACGATAAGCAAAAATTTTCCATGAAAATGATGGAGCTTTATAAAAAGGAAAAAGTGAATCCGTTGGGTGGTTGTTTTCCTTTATTGATTCAAATGCCCGTGTTTTTGGCGCTTTATTGGGTATTGATGGAAAGCGTTGAGTTACGTCACGCACCTTTTATTTTATGGATTGACGATATGTCGGTGATGGATCCTTATTATGTTATGCCACTATTGATGGGAGCGAGCATGTATTTAATGCAAAAAATGCAACCTGTTTCTCCGACCATGGATCCTATGCAGCAAAAGATGTTGCAAATGATGCCTGTTTTTATGACGGTATTCTTTGTGTTCTTCCCTGCTGGTCTTGTTCTTTACTGGTTATTTAATAACTTAATTTCCATCGCGCAGCAGTTATACATAACAAAACAATTTAACAACGAAATTGAAGCAAAGAAGAAAAAATAGTCCATTCGCTGCAATAAACATTTTGACCCCTCGCAAGAGCTATTTTGTGAGGCGGTATACAAAAAGGCTAGCAATTTGGAGCAGTCTCAAGCAAACAATCTAAGTACCATTGCAGCCATTGCAACGCCTCCTGGAAAAGGTGGTGTTGCTATCATTCGAGTCTCCGGCTCACTTTGTAAGCAAATAGCAACGAGAGTTCTTGGTAGAGATCTTAAACCTCGATACGCTCATTATCTTCCGTTTTACGATTCAAATAAACAAAAGATCGATCAAGGGATCGCAATTTATTTTAATTCACCAAACTCTTTTACTGGTGAAGATGTGCTTGAACTACAAGGGCACGGCGGTCCGGTGATTATGGATATGCTGTTAGAACAAGTGTTAAATTGCGGCGCAGTTTTAGCAAAACCGGGAGAGTTTTCAGAAAGAGCGTTTCATAACGACAAACTCGATCTTGCTCAAGCGGAAGCTATAGCCGATCTGATCGAAAGTGGTTCTAGGCAGGCGGCTAAAAGTGCACTTCGATCGTTAAATGGTGAGTTTTCAAGCAAAGTTCAGCAATTAGTTGAAAAGGTGACTTATTTACGAATTTATGTAGAAGCAGCGATTGATTTCCCTGAGGAAGAAATCGATTTTCTTAATGACATTAAAGTAACTAAGCTAACCTCAGAAATATCAGAATTTATGCAGAGTCTGCTTAAAAATGCTGAGCAAGGCAGTTTATTGCGTGAAGGTATGAAAGTAGTAATTGCTGGTAAGCCAAATGCTGGCAAGTCGAGCTTACTCAACGCGCTTGCTGGAAAGGAAACAGCTATAGTAACTGATATCGCTGGAACCACCCGAGATGTTTTGTCTGAACAAATCAATATTGATGGTATGCCTTTACATATTGTTGATACTGCAGGGTTAAGGCAAGCGAAAGATAAGGTTGAACGGATAGGGATCGAAAAAGCAGCCAAAGAAATTGAAAGTGCTGACCGAATCTTATTGGTAGTTGATGCTTGCAAACAAAAAAGTATTAATATTGACGACGAAATAAAGAGTTTTATTAATCCAGATACTTCACTGCCTCCAATTACCGTGATCAGCAATAAAATTGATTTAATTGAGCAAAAAGAGGGTCAAAAACAAGCTAATGCCCCAGGTTCAGACATTACCAATATTTTTATATCAGCTAGAAATGGTGACGGTATTGTTCAACTTAAACAACACTTAAAATCGGCGGTTGGATTTGATGCCGCTGAATCAGGTGTTTTTATGGCGAGACGACGTCATGTTGATGCGTTAAAACGAGCTGATCGTCACATCAAGGAAGGTTTTTATCAATTGAAGAACTATTCAGCGGGTGAGCTGCTTGCGGAAGAACTTAAATTAGCACAAGACTGTCTAAACGAAATAACCGGAGAGTTTACTTCGGACGATCTTTTGGGGAAAATTTTCACCAGTTTTTGTATTGGGAAATAAGTAAGCTCACTTAGTTCTATCCTCATCCACGGAATACTTAATAAAAACGGTTTATCTTTGCAAAAAACCGTTAAATATTTGCAGAAATACCACCATATCCTATACTTTTTCTGATTGATTAACCTTCTCCTGTGAATAACAATAAAGTAGGTTGATTGAGTCATCAGGTGTTTTTAAACCTCAGGAAAAGGCTTATGGCTGATAAAACAGGGATATATTTGCATGGATTTGATGCCAGAAGTTCGCTTGCCATTAACGAATATTTTGCTAAGCAGAAGGAAAGTGAGTATTTTGTGGCGGCAATAGAGAAGTCCGCCAGTATTTTTATGGTGGATGTTGATAACGAAGTTGGTCAACTCTTTATGCGAACCAAACGAGTTGAGTCTCCATCTCAGCCGTTAGTTGTTATTAGTTCTTCAGTGTTCTCCAGTAGCGATCCGCTTATTTTTGTTCTTAAAAAACCACTAGTTTATGAGCAATTGCTGGTTTTGTTAAGGCAAATGGTATTGATTACCCCTAAGAATGTAGGGCAAGATCATTATAAATTGAACTTTTACACGATTAGAGGATCTGATCGGGAAACAACAACCGGTTTCCCGAATGAAAAACAATTTTATTACTCACTTTTCCGTGATTGAAGATCCGCGCATCG